>Ga0209702_10005210_pt1 | contig 17966 bp, 17 predicted proteins | sample FRY01_FD_187210 | JGI IMG/M metagenome (GOLD analysis project Ga0209702, IMG submission 187210) | Freshwater microbial communities from Lake Fryxell liftoff mats and glacier meltwater in Antarctica - FRY-01 (SPAdes) (version 2) | ecosystem: Environmental > Aquatic > Freshwater > Ice > Glacier...
CTCTTTCTCTCTCTGTCTCTCTCGCTCTCTCTCTTGCTCCCTCTCTCTCTCTCTCTGTCTCTCTCTCTCCCTCTCTTTCTCTTTGTGCCTCTCTCTCTCTCCCTCTCTCTCCTTTGTCTCTCTCTCTCTCTCTTTTGCTGTATCTGTCTCTCTGTCTCTCTTTTTCTTTCCGTCTCTGTCTTTGTCTCTCTCGTTCTCAGTTTTGCTAGCAGTTTCTCTCTCTCTTTCTTTCTCTCTGACTTTCTCTTTCTTTATCTTTCTCCATCTTTTCTCTCTATCACTCTCGATTGCTGTCTGTCTCTTTCTTCTCTCTCTCTCTCTCTATTTCTCTCTCTCTCTTTCTCTCTTGCTCTCTCGCTCTCTGTCTCTCGTTGTCTATCTCTCGCTCTCTTTATTTCTGTGTCTTGGTGTCTTTCTCTCTCTCTCTCTTCTGCTCTCTCTCTCTCTCTCTCTCTCTCCCTCTCTCTTTTCTCTCTCTCTCTTTCTCTCTCTCTCTCTCTCTCTCTCTCTCTTTTCTCTCTCTCTCCCTTTCTCTCTCTCTCTCTCTCTCCCGCTGTCTGTCTCTCATCCTCCCTGCCCTCTGCCTCTCTCTCTCTCTCTCGCTGTCTCTCTCCTTCTCACTTTTTCTCTTTCGTCTCTCTCTCTCTCTGTCTCTCTCTCTCTCTATCTCTCTGTCTTTCTATCTATCAGTCTCTATCTCTCTCGCTCTCTCTCTGATTCTTTGTCTCGCTCTCTCTTTATTTTCTTTCTCTTTTTGTCTCTCTCTATCTCTTCCTCTCTCTCTGTCTGTGTGTTTCCCGCTCTCTTCATCTCTCTCTGTATCTTTTTCCCGTTCTCTCTCTCTCTCTCGTTCTCTCTCTCTCGTTCTCGCTCTCGCTCTCTCTCTATTTCTATATCTTTTTGTCTTTCTCTCTCTCTCTCTCCTGCTATCTCTCTCGCCCCCTCTCGCTCCCTCTCTCTGTCTCTCTCTCTCCCTCGTCTCTCTCTCTCTTTTTCTCATTTGTTCGCTGTATCTCTCTATGTCTCTATCTGGGTTTCGCTCGCTCACTCTTTCTCTCTATCTCTCTCTCTCGGTCTCTCTTTTTCTGTGTTTCTCTCTCTGTTTCTCTCTCTCTATCTTGCTCTTTCTGTCTCATACCTGAGAACCAGCAGTACAAGTATGTAGACAGATTTTGCTGAATGTCACATTTGCACATGTGTACATGGCAACAGGCTTTTCACATGGATGGACTGGAGCAAAACTTGGGCATAATGCTTGCTTTGCACGACAACACAAGAAGTACTGAATTTGGAAATTATCCTGGAAAGGATTTCGCAAGAATGACAGCCGAAGACCGAAAGAAATACATGTCCTCGGCATGGGAAACAGTTCTGGACGCAGCGCACTCACCGAAATTCACAACTTTGCAAGCGGGGGATCTTATTTTATTCAATACGGCCCATATCCACTCAGCCCCATCCACGGAAACAGCGCGGCACACACTTTTTTTGTGCTTGAATATTCGTCTACCAAAACACAGTAACTTCATAAGCATCGACAACTACAAAGAGATTTTTGGCATCCCCGAGTCCCAAGGGGACATTGTTCCAAAAACCCAAGAAGTTGCAGGCATGACTACGAGGTCACGCTCAAAAGGTGTCAAAAAGCTTTGAGAATTTCTTGGAAACATGGTCGTGACACGTGAGTATTACTTGATGCTGATCCTCGTTATGTATGTTTGTCTCATTTTCAGGCTTCCTTTCGTTATTTGTTTGTTCTATTCACACACATACAATGCTTGATTGATGTTGCTTTTATTACTTTCTAAGAAATAGTTTAGTAGCTTTGCTTGAAGCTCTATTTGCTCGAATCTTTTTAGATTTGAGGTATCGGTGTGCTGAATTTTTTTTTTTTTGTTTTAGGCCTGTCTCTTACATATGTAATGCGTGTCATTGAGCATATATTTTGTATCAGTAAGGCACGTTAAATCTGTAAATGCTCACTGAATGGTATGACGACTTATATTGGTTTACTGTTGTGGTTTGTTGCACTATGTCAAACATTTGGTTGCCTCTTTGACGCTGATTTAACCAATCATCAGATTAGAAACAAAAATTGTATTGTGACTCTATTTTCAGATTTTGAGAAACGTTGTGTGATTGGAGAAAAGGCGGCATGTACATACAGCTCTAGACGTAAGGCTCGAGTGCTTCATACAGCTCTAGACGTAAGGCTCGAGTGCTTTGATAGAGTGTAGTGAACTTACATTTGTACAGTGTATGTTGAATGACGACATCGCAGATCATTGGAACTTTGCTCGCACTCAAAAAGCTTTCGAACATATGAAGGCAATAGTGTTTTCAGATCGTCGTTGATCTTCACATTCCAGACGACCTCACATTCTAAATATACTACATACCAAGAAGTATGCTGACCATACGGCTTTCACTTGTTGCTGAATAAGTCGAAATCTGTTGCTGAATAAGTCGAAAAGGTGCCTGTTAGGTACATTGAATATTGAAGAATGGTAATCTTTTGACATTATCTGTTCTTCAGTTATAAGAATGATAATCCGCTACTTCATTTAATCTAACATTTCTTGTGAATCTTCGATATTTACTTTCTTAAGGCACGAATTGTGGGGATATATGATTGTACGTATATATATACACACTGCTGCATATACTTATTTATTCATACATTCTCATCAATATGCTTTTATATACATGCATTTATACATGCATGGGGTCGTAGAGAGGGAAGAGGTGGGGGAAGGGGGAAGTAGGGTGGAATGTCATCGTAGATATGGTTGAATCTATTCAAGATCATGACGATGGGCAAAAAATATATCGGGTCATACATCGGGTTTTCATCGGGTGTATGTTTTGCTTTTGCTCGGGTGTAACAATGGAACAGGGATCGAATGCAAACCTTGTAACTTTTGAGAGAACAGACTTGCCACCTTTTCTATGGGCTCAAAAGATGCGCCACAAAAAATGCAGTTTTTAGATGCCATAAAAAAAGTTGCAGGTCCGTTCACTTTTATACAAAACGCAAAAGTGGCGGACACATCGCACATATGGAGCCGTCACCAGTCAAATAGGTCCGATTCCCAATGTTCTTGCAGAATCCAAGAGCTTATAAACAGGGGCAAATATGCATATATGAATTTATGAGTAAAATGAGCTTTGGTCAAAAGTTTTGACGTTTCTGAGATCACACCCGTGCGGTCAAAAATCCGGAGAATACGTATCCACTTTTCGACTAAGCGCTTGACTTTTGATGCACATGTAAATGTGCATACGCATAACGCAGGACACATTACACACATACACAGGCTGAATTCAATGTTGAAAATCGTCCTAGAGTAAATCAGAATCCGCTTGAAGTGAATTAGATCCTGACATGCCACAAAAAGAAGCCCATTCCGCCTCCGCCTGCATTGTTACACCCTAGCCTTTACGTCCTGAGGCTTCACACCAAAACGCCTGAGTTGAATTTAAAAACTGATCATAAAACGCGGGATAGGATGGCGCTGGAGTTTTTGGGGCAATCAAACTCAGTTCATTATGAATAAAGGCCGCACAAAGTTTTGTTACTTGCATATCAACACATCTTGATGAAATTTTATTGTGATTTCAGGTTCCAACATAAACGCTCAATTCCACGCCTGCAAAAAATCTGGTTCCTGGAGTATTTTTGGTATATTGCGGCCTTTGGCTGTTGTTGATTGCCTTTTTTGACATTTTCACTTGGCAGACGTGATGGCGTTCAAAAAATATAACACGCGAAGAAAATGAGAGGCCAAGGTCAAAACAAAGGTGACTGATAACATTTGGAGCAGTGAAACAGAACCTCCTGGAGTACGGGTGTTACACAAGCGGACTTGATGTCAAAGCACCACTTCAATGGATTGTAGGAGTAGAAGTTTTGTCTGTATACTTATAATTGTATTTCTATATGCAATCAGCAGAGCACCAAGAAGGTGCGGCCAGACATTGAGAGCACGTTTCTCAAATTTCACGGCAGAGTGCAGGTGCATCAGTGAACAGCAAAACATGAATAAAGATGTGAAGGAAAGATTGAAAATCTTTTTTGATTTGGGGGAAACTTGGTGTTTTTCTCACAGAGATGTGGGAAGGCAGAGGCAGGCCCAGCAATGGACATAGGACATTTTCTGTGTGCCAAATGTTTCTGGCGCGTCAATCGCTTAGCACATCGCTGGTAATGCCCACGTTCAGAGTGTGCGGGATGCAAGCACAACGGGTTATTTTTAGAAGCACACATCCCCTGCTGAATGATGGAAGCATTAAAAGGAGAATGGACAAAATAACCACGTAAAAACCTACCCAAAATACTCTGACGCATAAACTCGATGTCATAGACACAAATGAAAATTTGCTTTCGACAATTGGATATGAAAAATCAATATGTAATTTTTGGACAATCAAAATTACGTCAAATAGATTTTGAAATTCTAACAAGTCGAGGTTGAAATTTCATCGTGATCACCTGATGGTAAACACTCACAGCAACCTCTACCAATGTAGTTGTGATACAATCAGAAATCGCCCTCTTGTGAGTGTATGAGTGGAATGTTGTGAATGCATGAGTATATGTGTGTGCATGTGTGTCTTTGTGCGCGTGTGTATGTGTGTCTATTTACATGTATGTGTGCAACACTCAGTGTGTTGTTGTAACATTTTAGGTCTGTTTGTCAGTGAGTGTTCGTTTCTGTACTTGCGTTGTAGTGTGTTTGAGTGTGCGTCTGGATGCATGTGTTTGTATTTGCAGAAGTTATTTAACAAGAGTCTGGCTCCCCTTCGAGGCCTTCAGTTTCAGCTTTCAGTGGATCTATTCATCTAGTGCTGCATCACCACTTCAGCATGAAGTTCATCGTCAAAATTCCAATACGTTGCGCCATAGTTGGTAAGGATTTCTTCACCAGCCTTTATCAGCTTTGAAGATTTGATATAACAGCGATATGGGTGGCATAGTGGGTTTGTATACTCAGCCCGTTTCCTTTTGTGTTCATGCACACCAGTTTCCTGTTCCTCAAGAATTTTTTTTGATTTGAATTGGAAGCCCACGGCAGGACTTAATTTCGCCTCTTGATTGGTTTTCATTTCCTGAGTATGACCTGTCTTTCCGTTGACATATCCATTCGTTTCCTGTCGCGGCGTGTACGGATGAATGTATCCAAGGCATACAACATTTGACGTATAATAGACAGCATTTTCTGCGCCTGTTTTCGAGCCATTGACAAAACCGCCCATCATATGATGCTCCACATAATATTTAATCGGAAAATCGGCTGTGACTGATGAATCAAGAAGCCATGAGCTCTTTCCCACACTGTGCATCCCCATACTTCTGACATGCGTCCCTTTTCCATTTGCCCGGCGAAGTGCACCTTCTGCAATACTAATCACTTCTCCTCCATATTCACTTACCAATGTGTGAGGCTCAATGTCTTTTACAGCAAAAACTCCCAAGCCTGCCCCTGGAATGTTTGACTTTTTCAAAATGACAGATGGAAATGTAAGAAATGTGTCTTGAGATGATTTTCGAGCTCGAATAGTTCTTTTTGCGTGTCCATGATACTGTTGCTCTTCAGACGATTCAGGAACAATTATTGTATTGCGCGTAGCACGCTGAGTTGAAGAATGATTCGTGGAATCCTTTCTGCGCTGTACCTTCTTGGTGCCGCTCATACTCGCAATTTCAGTGGCCCGTCGGAAATCTTCAGTGCGTTGCGATTTGACGCTGTCTAGTGCAATTGTGTACGGGGAATGCAGGTGTGTCTCGGTCACGTCTGTTTGGCTCGACGAAACTCCCATGACGTAGCTCGAAGGTTGAATAGGATCGTCAGATTGATCAGCCATTCCACTTGTCTCAACTGATGTTTCCTGATTTACTCCCTGCGCACAATCAACATGGCAAACATCAATTTCCGAGTCCGTGTGCGTTTTTCTCCTTGCATTTTGCAGAGAAGCAACATGGCAGATTGGCCTTCGTAAATCCATTGGTATTCCAGATAGACTGAGTGCACCACATTTGCCCTCAGATGCAGCAATAGCTGCGTCCGTACAAGTAAGAATTCCCAAATTTACAAGTGATGAACGCATAAATCTGCACAATGGCTGCTGCATGTGCGTCTCCAGAATATCAATTAATTCTGGTTCCATGGAAGGCATCATAACAGGTGCAGTCATGCCCTGTATTTTTTTGGCTACTCGTGTCAAGGCCGCTTGCAATGGACTTCTCAAAATCAGGAAAGTGTCAAGATACCCATTATCGTAAACAAACGACAATTCTGTTGGCGATAAAATGCCCATATCCCAGAGATCTTGGCTATCCTCATCTGTCAAAGGGTGTTTCATGTGATCTTTCACGCTTACAAGCAACTCATCAAAGACTCTCAATACATCAGACGCTTTGTCAACACCCTCTTGTGCCCGTACCGAATGTGCACGGACAGAATCCCGTTTTGTCTCAAACAACTTCACATGTTCATCCGCAAGAGGAAGATTTGCAGACATCAAAAATCCACAAGTGAGGCACAAAAGACCGGTTGCCGAGAAAGACGCAGCCAATTTACCTAGTGGCCTTCTCATCTGTTGCGGTACACCAGATTTGCTAAATGGGGTAAAATCGCCATGTGCTGCAGCCCGAACTGCGTCAGAACACGAAAGGATTCCCAATTTCACCAGTGATGACAAATGCAATTCAGAACAAGACCCTTGCACGTGGTGCCGTAGCATGTCCATGAGGTCGGACTCTATGCCTGGTATCCTGGGTTTCCTCAGTGACAGTTTAGTGTACTGCATCTCGTACACTGACGCAAATTGTTTCAATGCAACTTGCAAAGCAGGATGTCTTCCTAATCGGGCGTCCTGGAGATCAGCGTGGCATACATGCGTCCATGAAATAATTCCACTGTCTTGGAGAACTTGGGAATACTCTGGTTTCCAGACAAACCGCATTTGAGTTTTGATACTTGCATGAAACCGATTGTAGTTGACGGTGTTAAAATCTTGAAAACGGGGCGCTGCGATCCAAGGCGATCCTTGGGGTTGCCATATCGGACCACTTGTCTGACTAGCCATGATTGCGGGAGCGGGAACACTGTTCTGGTAATGGTTGCCTCCCATTTGAGAATGAGGTGGCAGATGTGAGAATGCGTTCGTGTCGTGATTGACCCAGGCGCTTGAGAACCCCAAACTTGGAGATAACAACAAATTTGGCTGAACGTACTGTGCTCCGCCCATTACCGCAGATTTCCAACGAATGTCAGGGCACAACATAGGTGATGCGATCCAGGGGCATTGTATGTGCATCATGGGATGATATGCAAACATTCCTAGCAAGCGTGGGAAAGATTAAGAATCCTTGCAAGCGTGGGAAAGACTTACACTTGCAGATTTGAATTCTCCGGGAGAAATAATTGGGTGGACCAGTGAGCATCCTTTTCTGGTTTTCTTGACGAGAAACATCGTGTGGTGACAATTCAACACATACAAGCTGTTCATCTCACTCTCTGTTGCTCTTTAGTCTCTGAAGATCTATTGCCCTCCCACTGTCTCTCTCTCCCATCTCTGTCTTATTTTAAGTTTCCCTTCCATTGTCTCGTTCCTTCGGACCAGGCAGTGGCACGGATTCAGAGGGCAAGGCTGGCACGACTGCTGTTGAGGTACGTAACACATCATCCGACCTGCCGCGCAAACATGCCCTCACGTTCACTCTTACACCAGTGTTGTCTCGCTCTTTGTTGTGTTCTTCTACTTTCCGCTGCATCGTTCGAATGCTCTCACGTGCTCTGAAAATGTCACTGCTGCTGTCTATCTGTCTATTCATCTCATCCTTCCTAGCTGCTTCTCTCTGTTTCACTTTGTGAATGGCTCTGTGCGGCTGTCTCTTGCCCACCCACATCAAAACCAGAAAATGTTCAGAGGAGAGATCACCGAAAATGAATTGGTGATGAGGCACATATATGTGAACATATATGCCAATGTATAAACTGGCATCTAGGATTTTACAGAGTTACATGTAAACATATGAATATTCATGTCCACACACACAGTACCTGTGCTGCTGTGCGGCCGGTTCTACGGCAAATTTTGCCTTGCCCTTTCGCCCGTGCTAACGTTGCCTGGCCCTTTCGCCTGTGCTAAGGTCTACACAAGCGGTGAGGCCAAGCGTGTAGAAAGCAGTGAGGTACTTTGTTGCACGCGTTGGCAAGGAGGATGCGGGCCCGATTACCACGAGCACTGGGGCCCGCAGCTTTCTTGGGCGCCTTGGTCAAGCTTGTACGCTCTATGGAAAGAGGACGAAGCCCCGATTGCCAACCCGATTGCCAAGGATCATCAGGACCAGCGTCACTCTTGCAGACACGTGAAGACATTTGCACTGTTCATCTCACTCTCTCTTGTTCACTCTCTGAGGATCTACTGCCCTCCCTCTGTCTCTCTCATCTCTGTATTTTTTCCACTCTCCCTTCTATTATCTTTTTTTCTTTTGGACCAGGTAGTGGCACGGATTCAGGAAAAGGCTGGCTCAACCGCTGCTGAGGTAAGAATCACTGAATCCTACCTGCAGCGCACACACGTTCCTATGCTCTCGTGATCTCTCACATTCGATTCCAATCGCTATGTCTCACTCTTACTTTGACTCTGCTTCGTTTTGCTTGATCGATTTCTCTTACTCTATTTTTTTTTCTGCTGAACACACCTGAACGCACGGGACATGGACGACCAGGAAGAGTGCATCCAGTGTTTTTCAATTTAGCCATACCGGCAATTGTACACCACTTGCCGCGCACGCACCAGTCTTTTTCAGGGTTTCTTGTTTCTTGCTTGTACGATGGAGCGTACGACGGCGTCAACCAACTGCATTGACCTTGAAATACTCAATCAGGCCATCAGAATTGTTGCAGGCGCACAGTTTTGCATTTCTCGCGAAGAGATGGTGTTGATATTTGATGGCCTCACAATTTGGCAGAAATTGAGCACTTTGACCTCCATGAAGGATCTTCCTGTAAATTCTCATGCTGAAATTGTGAAAAAGGCACAAGAGTCGACAACCCGTCACAGTGGTTCAACACCCCCTCACACTACGACGGCGTCAGCCAACTGCATTGACCTTGAAGTACTCAATCAGGCTATCACAATTATTGCAGGCGCACAGTTTTGCATTGCTCGTGAAGAGTTTGTGTTGATTTTTGATGGCCTATCAATTTGGCAGAAATTGAGCACTTTGACCTCCATGAAGGGTCTTCCTGTAAAATCTCATGTTGAAATCGTGCAAAAGGCAGAAGAAAAATCAAGAGACCAAGAGACTCTTGATAAATTTGTTAAAAATCTTGAACGTGGCTCGACATTCGGAGAAGTGCTGATGATTTGGCAGAACACCACATTTCAGCTCATGGTGAATTTCAGAATTTGTTATATCTTTCTCTTTGTGATATTTGCATTTTCCTTTCCCATTCGGTTGGTGTCTGAAACATACAATAACATATTCAGGGGACAGGTTTCCAGGGTAGAAGTGTAGATATCCTTGAAGAGCTCAAATCTCACAAAGGCTTCCAGGGTTTGGCTCATTACATCACTCGTGAACAAATTTTACATCGATCCACCAAAATGACAATGGCAAAGGCTGCTGAAGAAATGGTCCGTGTGGCTGCTGCGCCCATGCCTGCTGTTGCTTCTGATTCTGTGTTGCATGCTGCTGCTGTTAGTGGATCTGTCGTAGTTGTTGTGGGGTGCCTCTAGACATTTGTTGAGCTTAACAGCTGCGAACTGGGTGTCTTTCGATTTCAATGTTTCTTACGCCTCTTGCTGAGGTTACTCCTTCATAAACACTCTAACATTAAAAAAAAACTATCCGCTGTGAAACTGCTGATATGTTGTTATTGCCAACTTTGTCGGGTTGGTCCAACTGACGACATACACAAAAAATTACAGCGCGTAACCTTGGTAGATATTCGATCAGCATTAAAACGACTGGATATGGATTGGAATGCACCATCTGGTCGAAAATGGAAGGTTCTTCTGACAAACAACCCAAATCAAGGCCATGACAACATCGACCTGACATTACTTCCTGAATTCAAAGATCTGAAAACGCTGCTTGAAAACAAGGTACCGAATTTGTACCACGGTGCCGCCCGTGCACACGTCGAGCTCTCGGAAGAGGAGTGGATATCTTGTCGATTATCGAATGTATGTATTCGTGTCGGATCGTTTATCACTGTGACATTGAAGAACAGTCACGGCAAAGATCTTTGCACGAAAATATTTACACCATTGTGGGAGAAGAGCAGTGGAAACGCTGTTGCTGCTCCCAAAGCTGACAGCCTAGTCAACAATGTTTCACAGAACAACCCGACTCATGATAATTCCTCACGTATGAGCTCAATTCGGAATCTAGGTCCAAGCTCATTCAATTTGCAACGAGGTATACCACCCACTCCACCCAATTCAGACAAGGTAGGGCAAAAGCGACGTGGTGTTTCATCCAATTCGTTCTTGACGGCATTTCAGGAGTACAAAGCCGTTGCTGAACAAAAATTTACGTTGCTGTCTCAAAGCGATGGTTCGACCTCACCATTGTTCGAATTGGTAGATATTGTGCATCTTTCGAATGCCACAAAAGCACCAGAATGTCAGAAGTCGATCACTATTGGTAAAGTTGTGGAGATGGTAGAACATACCAGCAAAAAGGATCCGTTGTACCAGTTTGTAAGGTTGAAGCTAACAAACACTCACGGGTCTTTCCTAGATGTGTTTCTGCACGGGCCGGCGCGTGATTACATGAGAACACAAACTATTTCAGGCAAGAGTGTCCAGATTGTGGCGTTACGAAATCTAAAGCTCGTACCAACACGAAATGCAAGATTCCTGTCTGCAAGATATTCATTGAATAATGCTCAGGATATCACTGTTGTGTCAACAGGCCAAGACGCAGCCCACCCGAAATTTCCTGAGGGCTCCTCTTGTCGCGTGCAAACTAGAATCAACAATCAAGATATACGCCATGGCAAAACATCATGCCTCACAACTTCAGGCACGTTGCACATGGGTTCACAAATCCACATATCGCGGTCTGATGGAAGTATGAACGACTTCGAGGAAGATCCTGTATCGTTCGACAGTGATGACGACCACAGTGATCCAGTCTCTCATTTAGCGACTCTCGCGACATTGAGTTTGGCCGAAAGCAGCGAAACAACAGCCCTACTACATAGTCAAAGGCAGATTTTTGGCTTGCCTAAAGCAATGTGTCTGTTTGGAAAGGAGTGTGATGGACATATAGACCATGTAAGAAGCGAGTGGGTCATTTTTGAAAACGAGACAAACACGCACATCAAAGTAAATGGCAAACGATCAAAAGACAAAATTGGAAACTTGGATCTGTACAGACCAATCCTGATTTCTTTCCACAAAATCAACTACAAGGATCTAAATTCACAGGACTCGAAATGTGCAGGGTTTGCTTGTTGTAATATTTGTCACCAGGAACATGAAAGAGACAAGATTTGGCAGCGAGCCTCGATCTCCCTTGATTATTCAAACCTACCATCACAACCAACCGAATGTGTTCACATTCGAACAGTGCGAACCTCTTACCAACACAATTCAGCTTCAGGACTCAAGACGTTGTCAGAAGTGTATATAGAGGTAGCCAGCAATGCTAAACCATTTAAAAATGTTGAAGCCAAACGCACGCACCTTTGGAGTTGTTTGACAAATGACGAGTCTATGGACGATGTAGAAATGAGCGGTGCTCCAAAAAGAGAGATCATACAATTGTGTCTGGACCAGAATATTCCGGATGGGCAAAGGTTTCGGGTGCTACAGATTGGATACCCAGGGACAGACTATTTTGGATTGGTTTTGAATGGACGCATGGCCACGGCTCAACAGGCTCATTGTATTGTTTGTGACTCAAACAACTGCCCTCATGCTCAATATGTCAGGAGAGCTGGCGGTTTAAAGCAAGTTATGGCTCGACCATCTTCTGACGATTTCATGGAAGTTATGAACAAACATTGTGACCCAAATCATGGTAATAGTCTAAGAATATATGGGAGCTCAAAGCTTCGTATCCCTGAAATGATTCCGGCTGCAGTGCGTTTGAAGGAACGTATGTCAACAAAGTTGCGAATAAAGCAGCAATCAAAGATTGCGGGAGCTGTAGAGCAAACTCGGGATCGCGAAGAAAGAACTAATTGGCTGTCCGGGTATGGCTCAGGTGACGATAGTTCAGACACTTGCAGCGTTACAGACAGCATTATAGGCTTTGGGGATATAGACTCAGACCCGAGTGCTGATTGTGATGCATGTGATGGCCACGACATTAAATTTTCTGCATCAAAAACAAATGCTTCCGCATTACCATCATCAGAATCTCAAGATGGACCAAGAAGCAATGCAAGTCCACAATATTTGCGATTCAAGCAAGAGTGGCACAAGATGCCGGATGGGTCTTGTCGTATATTGGGATCAACACTGTATGCTGAAAACAGCACTCCTTGTAGTGAAGGCTCTTCATCGAAGGTTGCATCAAACACACAACAGACGGCCCGTGTGCCAATGGCTAAGTTGTATAAAGTGTTCCATATAGGAAGTGTATTTCTTTTGCCGGTGCAAGGTGATATTGCTGCCTATGATGGAAAATCGGATGACCTTATCCATGCCAGGGGGGATATTTTCTTCACATATGAATTTTTGGCGGTTTTCATCCAGATGCTGCTTGTCAGCAGCACCACATTTCACGCGTATCTGCGTACTGCGCTTTCAAGCAACATTAGTTGTTTCGAGGGGGAAACCAATCTGACAGAAGAGGACAATGAACTTTTGTCATACATGACAAAAGCTTTGGAATCAATTGAACATAGATCATCTGATCCACCTGTCCTTGTTCACTTTCGGGAAAGTGTTTTTGATTTCATCACATTGCAGGTCAGTCAGTCAATTGGCGTTTCAATCCCCTTATCCAGAATGATCGTGCAAAGTTGTGCATTCTGGCAAAATGATGATTGCTTTTGAATGCAATTGCTTTTTTGCATTGAGTTGTATATTTATTTGTAGCATTATATCACATTTTAAAGTACATGTGATGACAATGCATGCTGAGTTTAACAATACACTTGAGCTTGACACATTTATGTACGCCCAGGAAATAGACTATGCAGCTGGATTCAAATGTGCTTGCAAGCACTGCTATATTTCGTCAAGTCCAGGAGCAGCCACGAGACTGGTGTACGACAACGGATGTACGTATTACATTTACTTTTTCTAGCACAGCTTTAATTGTTTGATTGACGTTGTTTTTATTACTTCGTAAGAAATAGTATATTACCTTTGCAGGAAGCTCTATGAGCTCGAATCTTTTGTTTTAGATTCGTGAATATCGAGTTTCCCTGACAATTTGATGTTCTTTGCTTTATTTGTGTGTGTGCAAGCCCATTGTCTCTCACAAAAGAATTTCTCTCGCCCCTTTCAACCAGGTTGCTGTGCCCAGTTGTCGCCATTCGTCTTGTTTGCTGATTATACACGTGTCGTGTGCCTGTGTGTGTTTGCCTCTGTATGTGAATGTGAAAATGTGCATAAAGTGATAAATATTTAGCAAAGAAAAACCAAAACGTGACGACGTAATGCGCAGTATACATAAAAACACAGATAGATTTACATAGTGACGCAGAATAGCTGTATAGTGGCAAGTTTTTTGTCACGGGATAGAATGCAATACGAATAAGTAAAATCACAATAGACGTATCCGTCTTCCGGACTCAGGGGGGGGGTCCCTGGATTGTGATTCCAAGTTCATCATGCTGAGTCCACTATCTTTGGACGGGCCCCTGTTTTGACGCTCACACGAGCAAATTGTGCACAATGCTAGAAGTCGACTTTTATTGCAACAACTATGCACAGCTTCCAATGCGAACTGTCTGTTTCGTTTTCACACCAAGATGCGAGCACAGTTGAAACACTAAGATGCAAACACGTATGTATAGATATATGTGGAATAGCGATTCAAAAAGTGCGTTCTTGTTACTATTGGGTGGGTAAGCTGGACACAAATGTTTGATTTCTGAGCTGACACTGTCGGTAATCAATGACACAGGTAACCTCTTGGTTTTTTCGCTGACTAGGGAGCCAGAGATGGTGAAACGATATGCATTCTATGTCGACAGCTTTCATCATAGGGGCCACACAAACTGTTCCCCATTTCTCAGGCACAGCAGTGATGTGCTCACTGGATTTAGAAACAGCTCAACAAACGAAATCAAAAACAGACTGCACAAATATATGAAGAGGGTTGCTGCCTTTCTTAACCAGCCCCACCTCCTTGTTTTGTTTCGTCATGTGGCATACCTGATCAACCAAGCGCAGAGGGCATTAAACGATGTCAATCTGGCGAGTGCACCAGACTCTGGCAGACAAGAATCGTCTGTCCAAACTATTGTTTGTGATGGTGTAACGGTGAACCTAAGTTCTAAGCATGTCAGACTCGATGGAAGACCACATACTGTACCTGATTGTCAAGCATGCGAAAGGGTTACACGTCTTGTGTCACAAGATGATCGGTGTTTGATAACTCCTAAAACGGCTAGAAAGGGCTTGCAGGAGATTCTAAGAGCAACTGCTCTTCCCCTGAGCTGCATAGCCAAGGATCATAAGGATGCCAAAAATATTTCAAGTATCGTTGATTGGCTCCAAAGTCCGGATGGTGCTATCATACAACCATTCATTTCCATTCAGGTACTAGCTCACGTGCTTGTAGATAATTTACAAATGCATTGTAAACACATGATTCCTGATTTTCGTTTTGGCGTCTGGCGCTTGTAGATCTGAAGTGCTAAAAGTTTCGAAAATATCTCATACAACAATGATAAATATCACTGAAATTTCATTCCAACACATGCAGGAATGCTCTCATGGAGACATAGCAGATGGAGCATGGGGTCTTGTTTTCCCAGATTCACTTAGACCTGAATACAAAAACGAGTACGTGAAAGTACTGAGATCCTGGAGCACACAAACCCCAGAAGTTGGAATTATGAAACCAGAAGCCCATACACAAATGTTGAATTTGTTAGCTAATGTACCAATAACTGACGCAGACTCTCAACGGACAGCAGAACAAGATAATATGCTGGGAGATATACAAGATTTAAAATCGGATTGTCCTGCAATCTATTTTCTGCTGCATTCTGGTGCAGCGACCTGGAACAACGCGTTGCTCAAATTATTACGCCAGATGTTACAACTCTCAAGCCCTGAATGGGTGCAGATGGAGGACTGTGAACCACGCTCGTGTGCTGACTATACTCAGAACGCAAAAAGATCAAAGAAGGCAGCGAGCCACCCGCTCCAACAGGAAAACAGAAATATTTCCATCTCTAAACCATGTCCTCAAATGAGTCTGCTCCATGAAAGTGGCAATCAACGAAGTTTAAGTGATAAGAGAAATCCAACTGACTTTGAAATATTTTCATGGGTAAGAACGTCCAAAACATCTCAGCTATTTTTATGTGCCTTTACAGTGTGTCCAGTAAAATAAGGTGCTTAGATATCAGGTCCCTGTTGTGTGAAACTGAAGATTTGTGTCCACACTTACACAGGGTGGTGAATATTTTCCCAATCATCCTATCAAACGACACGTCAGGAGATATCGCATGGACGAGGAATCCAATGGGCGTTTGAAGACTGGACGGACTCGCAAGAAACAAGACGTTTTATGTACAAAGCATGCTCCATCGTTTCGAAGTTTTTCTCCCGGAATCTTTACTGTCTATTGTGCTGGGTGTAGTCTTATGCTTGGCTTCAGCTTGCTAGACCAATCTGAAAGCGTTCGTACAGCATTTGAAATTTTCTTTTGCAGAGATTTCGACTTGTCAACGCCGTGACCATCGCAATACTTCTGTGGGAATTTACGGCCTTGACAGTTTCTGTGTTTCTGAGTAGCAAATTAGTGAGTTCACATTCAAACACTGAACAAACGACAGAAATGCAAAGATATTGGTGAGGGGGGAAGTGTGGGTGACATCAGAGGAGTGAGCTGTATTTTTACGGAGACCCATTCAACTAGTGTATCTCAGTGTGCTGGTGCGAGTGTATCTGTGTGTGTATGTGCGTGTGTTGGAGCGGATATGTATATATGTGTATATATACATATATATATATATATACGTATATATATATATATATATATACACACATCCATACATATACATGCATATTTGTATTTGTACATAAATATACTGTCTTCTTGTATCAAGCCTCAAAACATATATGAGTATGTAAATATATATATATATATAAATGTATATGTATACTTTCATACACGTATATGTATATATATATATATACACATATTTTTACGTATATGTATATATATATATATATATGAATACATATCATACGCATATACATACATTTATGTATATATACGTATGTATATATATATATTTCTATTTCTATATGTGTATATATATGTATATATATTGATACAAATGTACATACTTATACATATGTATGATTATATATATATATACACAGGTATATATATATATGTACATATATATATATATATACATATGTATATATATATATATATATATATATATATATATATATATATATATATTATATATTTATATATATATATATATATATATATATATATATATGTATATATATATTACATATTTATATATGTATATATATATATATATGTATATATTTACATATGTATATATATTTTGTAGAGGCTGAGTTTTGGCAGGGGTGAGACAGGGGGTTTTGTCTTTTATATTTGTCTTTTGTGGAAGGGTGCTCAGGTGGTGTGGCAGTGTGTGTTTGTATATGCGCGTACTCACACACAAAGTACTTGGGTACTTGATATGAGCCCAGGTTGTGGGACGGACATCTGGAGAACCAGAAGAATCCAGATGGACTAAAGCGCAGTAAGAATGTAGACCGTATACGTATTAAGTACATTTGTCTATATATATATGCTGGGCTGTGGGTTTTGATGATCTGGGCCAACTGCTTTGTATTTTGACATGTCTTTTCTTTTGAGAAAAGTATAAGATGTAACGCCAATCAGCAAACTCAACCACTTCGGTGAAATTGAAGGGCTGAACCTTGAGAGTTCACAACTAAACTAATACATTATAACAATATGAGAAACAATCAAAGCAATCTTCGTAGGGTGGGGAGTACATGTATGAGTTCATATGTGTATCTGGATACGCACTTATTTTGTAGCTTTGGCATCCTTTGAATTATGCAAGTTTTTTTGTTGTGGCAATACACTCACTGGCAATCCTTTTCATTCAAGCTTTGGTAGTGAATTTTTGTTTGCACATGTTTGAACAGTTTGAAGGTGTATATTAGAGCAGGGTCTGTGGGGTAGGGTAGTGGTTGTTGGGTAGAGATGTACGCAGATAGTCTTGGAGTATGCTGATGTTTGAACGCAGGAATTAACCCATCCCAATTTGGAAATGACGATAAACAGCAAATATTCAACAAAAACAGCAAGTAATATCTGTGTTTTGAACTTCTCAATTTCAAAACTAAAGTTCCTTGTAGGTGGCAAAAATCCCAGGGGTCCAAAGTTAATAGTCCATAGCTGCGTAAGTGGTTGTGCAGGCATATCAGTATAATGTTTGTGTTTGCGGATGCTTGTATTGCAAATCAACTTTCCTGTAGCATCGCAATCAGCATATATATATATATATACATATTGACGAAACTTCTACCACAAGCTTCCAAGCATGTGGTTCTTGTAGAGAAAAATCACGAGTCTACGAGCCGTGCTCTAGAGGTGCCGTACCAACCCTCTTCACATTGCGTTCTTGCGTGTGGATATGCCACTATACATACCTAAATATGCACTTATATATCTGTCTATCTCTGTATATATATGTATATGTATATATATATATATATATATATATATATATATATATATATAT
>Ga0209702_10005215_pt1 | contig 17961 bp, 21 predicted proteins | sample FRY01_FD_187210 | JGI IMG/M metagenome (GOLD analysis project Ga0209702, IMG submission 187210) | Freshwater microbial communities from Lake Fryxell liftoff mats and glacier meltwater in Antarctica - FRY-01 (SPAdes) (version 2) | ecosystem: Environmental > Aquatic > Freshwater > Ice > Glacier...
GGAATCCGCGGGTCTTCAATCGCTTCAATGTGATCCAGAAATGCCATCGCCATAAAAGGGCTCCTTCCGGAGCCCTACTGAATCGATCGCAAACCAAATTGCATTAACTATTTATGATTCCGCCCTGAAGGGGCGATCCCGCAGGCTTTGCACGCGTCCCGGACAGGGCCGGCAGCGGGAGGCCGTGCAGTTCAAGAGCATATTCTGCGCGAATGGCCGCTGCAGGGCCGCGAGCGTCAAAGATGATGCTAGGGATCAGCGCGCCTAAAAGGTCTTTCTTTGCCGCATTCTCGATGTAGCGGGGCGCAATGGATGAGAGGGTCAGTTGCAGTGATATTGGCGTATCTACAGTCAAAAGCTCCACGATCCCGACATTGCGAATTTCCAACTTTCCAGCGGTATGCGGCGGCGGGGAGGCCCACAAGCGTCCGCCGCGAATGGACAACAAAACGCCGTCATCACCCACTAATTGCCCGCCGCGATCAAGCAACATCAACGCCAGACTGGTCTTGCCGCAGCCGGGTGGACCTTCAATCAAAATACCCCGGCCGCCAATTGAAACGCACCCGGCCTGACGAAGGATCGGCGCGGTCATGATTGACGTTGGGAGAGTTCGGGAAGCCGAAGCACCAAACAGGCGCCCCTGCTGCCATCAACCTGGCTCTCTGCCACCAGAGAGCCGTAGTGAGCCTCTGCAATTGTACGGGCGATGGCAAGTCCTAGGCCGCTATGGTCGCCAAAGGCTTCTGTATCGGGTCGAAGCGAATGGAACCTTTCGAATACCTTTTCCCGCGCATTTTCCGGAATGCCCGGACCTTTGTCGCAAACGCTCAACGCAACCATCTCATGTTGATGGGTGATGGTCACAGTGATCGTTCCATCAGGTGGTGAAAAAGACACCGCATTATGGAGCAGGTTCTCGATCACTCGCTCCAGTCTCGTGGGTACACCCCATACCCAGGCCCCGATCATCGGGGAATTAAGTTCCACCTTACGCCCTTCGTTCTCCCCCCGGTCTTCGCGCGATGCGATGATTGCGGCGGTCAAGCCTGCCAGGTCCATTTCCTCAAAAATTGCGCGCGATAACTCAGCATCAATTCGGCTGGCGTCTGCAATTTCCGTCACCAGCCGGTCAATCCTGCGGACATCATGCGAGGCAATGTCGGTCAATTGACTGCGGAGTTCAGGATCATCGACCCGCGCCAACGATTCAATCGCACTGCGCAGGCTCGCCAGCGGGTTCTTGATTTCATGGGCCACATCCGCCGCGAAATGGTCAACCGCATCAATCCGATGCCGCAAAGCCTCGGTCATGTCTGATACTGCCCTGGCTAGCAGGCCAATTTCGTCATGTCGTTCAGGCAGCCGGGGTACTTCCACCTGCCGGTCCCGCCCCAGGCGGACACGAATTGCAGCCTTTGCCAGCAATTGTAGCGGCCGGACGATTGTCCGCGCCATAAACAGCGAAAGCGCGATTGATACGAGCAGGGCCAGGAACACAGCGCTGACCAAAGTCGAACGTGCGCTTCGTACAGAATCGGTAATGTCTATCGCGTTTCGAGTGGTTAGAAGTGTCGATCCCTTAAGGCCGACCGGGGCCGCGGCATTAATTACCGGCGTGCCGTCTGGCGCGTCACGTAATTGGATCTGGGACAGGCCTTCATCGCGAGCCCGGGCCAATTCCGGCCAGGAATCGGCGCGCGCTTCGGGCGGCTCGATATAATCGGGAATTGGGTCGGCGCCGACAATGGTGTCGACAGCGCGGTCGAGCATCCGGGCGAAGTCCTCGTCCCATGGTTCGGTTACCGGATCGTCGAAGGTAAATGCGGGCTCGTCGAGCTCGAAACTATCGGCCCATAGCAGACCCTCGGCATCGAACATGCGTAGCCGCATCCGCTGTTCCTTGCCGATCTGAATCAATAACGCTTCCTGCCGCCCACGCGTTGCACCAGCCAGGGCCTCCGCGGTAATCTGTGCTTCGATCCGTGCCAGTTTATAGCGCTCGTCGAGCAATTGCTTGCGGTACCCATCGAGGTAAAAAATCCCGCCGCCAAGCAATGCCAGCGGCAGGATGTTCACCGCCAGAATGCGCGAGGTCAGCGACATGCGTAGCCGCCCCATGCGCGAATCCCTGCCGGTATTTGGGCCGGTACTTGGTCCGGTTTTCAGCTGTGATTTGATCTTGTCGTCAGCCATCAGTGAAGCTGTAACCTGCACCGTAAAGCGTCTCGATCGCGGCAAATTCCCGGTCGACAGCGCGGAATTTGCGCCGCATCCTTTTGATGTGGCTGTCCACTGTCCGGTCATCGACAAACATGTCTTCAGTATAGGCGGCGTCCATCAATTGGTTGCGGGATTTTATGACCCCGGGGCGGATGGCAAGCGCCTCCAGAATCAGAAATTCCGTTACTGTCAGCGATACCGGTTTCCCGCCCCAAGAGACGTGGTGGCGTGCCGGATCCATCGACAATTGCCCTCGGGCCAGCGTATCGACTGGGTCTTCCTTGTCAGTGACTTTGTCAGGATCCGCATCATCGGCCAAAGCGGCGCTACGGCGCAGGATAGCGCGGATCCGAACCAGCAAAAGACGCAGGCTGAACGGCTTTGCGATGTAATCGTCTGCCCCTTCTTCCAGCCCGGCCTCTTCGTCCTGTTCTTCATCTTTGCTGGTAAGGAATATTACCGGGAGAGCGGAATGTTTGCGCAACTGGCGCAGTAATTCCATTCCGTCCATTCGCGGCATCTTGATATCGAACACGGCCAAGTCAGGTGGGTTCTCAAGCAATGCCTTTAGCGCGGCTTCGCCATCTGAATACAGCCGTGTAGCATAGCCTTCTGCCTGCAACGCAATGGATACAGTTGTCAGGATGTTGCGATCATCATCTACCAATGCGATCACTTTTTGCCCGGAGTCTCGCGGGGTTGTTTCCGCCTCTGCGGGCTGGGTATCCGTTTGCGCCATAATCCCTTTGCCTGACCGATAAGAATTTGCCTGAAGGTTACGACTAAACCGTTCGGCGTAATGAAACAACGAATTGACTGGCCAGTAGATAAGTTTCCTGTTTTGCCGCCCTCCACGATTTGACGAGGGCAGGCTCGCGGCTTATGTGGTCGCTCCCCAATGCGCATTCGTATGCATGCGAATCGGATGCAGCCCTAACGCCAGTTATTGCACTGCACGCCGCCCCCGATCAGGAGATTAATGTGAGCACGCCACTTTCCCATTCGCTGAGCAGTCAGGGCATTGCCACTGATGCTACGGTCCATTCCAATTTCGGGACAGCGCGCTTGGTCGAGGAGGCGGTTGCTCGCGGCGAGGGGCGCTTGGCAAAACATGGTCCATTGGTGGTCGAAACAGGACCGCATACTGGCCGGTCTGCCAAGGACAAATTTATCGTTCGCGACGAGACAACCGAAGACACTGTTTGGTGGGGCAAAGTCAATGCGTCGATAACGCCAGCAAACTTTGCCAATCTCAAAGAAGATTTCATGGCTGCGCTGGCGACCAAGGACGATTTGTTTGTGGCCGATCTGTTCGGCGGTTCGCAAGCAGAACACCGCATAAATGTTCGGGTTATCAACGAGTTGGCTTGGCACAATCTGTTCATCCGTACTCTGCTGGTTCGCCCGACGGAGCAGGAACTGGACGGTTTTGTTCCTGAGTATACGATCATCGATCTACCCAGCTTTCGCGCCAATCCTGAGCGGCACGGAACCCGCAGCGAGACAGTGATTGCGGTCAATCTGACCGAAAAACTGATCCTGATTGGCGGAACGAAATACGCTGGCGAGATGAAGAAGAGTGTGTTTGGCATCCTCAATTATTTGCTGCCGGCCAAGGGCGTTATGCCGATGCATTGTTCTTCAAACATTGGTCCGGACGGCAAGACCGCGATTTTCTTTGGCCTTTCCGGCACCGGTAAGACGACCCTTTCAGCTGATGCCAGCCGCACTTTGATTGGCGATGACGAACATGGTTGGTCCGATACCGCGGTGTTTAATTTCGAAGGCGGCTGTTACGCCAAGATGATCCGGTTATCCGAAGAAGCCGAACCGGAAATTTATGCGACCATCCGGATGCCTGGCACTGTGCTGGAAAATGTGGTGATGGACGAAAATGGCGAGCTTGATCTCGACGATAATTCTCTCGCTGAAAATACCCGCGGCGCTTATCCGCTGTCGGCTATTCCCAATACGTCGAAGGAAAACCTCGGCCCAGTGCCGACCAATGTCATCATGCTGACCGCCGATGCCTTTGGCGTGCTGCCTCCGATTGCTCGTCTAACCCCTGACCAGGCGATGTACCACTTCCTTTCTGGCTATACCGCCAAGGTTGCAGGCACTGAAATCGGCGTGACGGAGCCGGAAGCGACCTTCAGCACTTGTTTCGGGGCACCATTTATGCCGCGCCATCCCAGTGTTTATGGTAATTTGCTGAAGAAGCGGATTGCCGAGGGCGGTGCACAATGCTGGCTGGTCAACACCGGCTGGACCGGCGGTAAATACGGCGTCGGTAATCGTATGCCGATCAAGGCCACCCGCGCCTTGCTCAATGCAGCTTTGGACGGTTCACTCAATGATGCTGAATTCCGCACAGACCCCAATTTCGGCTTTGACGTCCCTGTTTCGGTCGAGGGTGTCGATAGCGGGATCCTCGATCCCCGTACCACTTGGGCGGATAAGAACGAATACGACCGAACTGCGCAAAAACTGGTCGGCCTGTTTATCGACAATTTTGCTGAATTCGAAGCCTATGTGGACGAAGGCGTCCGGCAGGCTGCGCCTATTATCGAAACTCAGGCTGCCTGATATCGCTTCCTGATTTGGCCACCCGCCTTGGGCCCGATCTGAATGGCTGCCCTCTGAGTGGGACAAAAAGAAGAAGCCCTTCTCCCTCCACGGGAAGAGGGCTTCTTCTTAGGGCGTCAAAAGCGCATGATAATATCCGACTCGATTGAAGGAGAATTTATCGTGAGCTTGTTTGACACAATTATGGGCGCTGCTGGCGACCACCCGACCGTTGCCAATATGGCTGAAAAGCTGGGCATCGATGCCGGGACCGCGGAGAAAGCGATCGCTGCTTTGGGCAAATCCCACACAGAAGATGGCGATACGGTCGAACTCGCGGCGGCGAAAACCGGTCTTGATACGGGCATGTTGGGCACCATTGTCGATCAACTGGGCGGTCAAGGCTCGCTGACCAAATTCAACCAGATTCTGAACGACAATCCTAAGGCCAAAGGTATCCTCGACATGCTTGACCGCGATGGAGACGGCAATCCGTTGAACGATATCGCCGGGATGGCATCGGGCCTGTTCGGCAAAAAATAGGCGATCGAGTTAGCGGACAATGTAAGTCGGCTGGAATGTCGCAGACCCGGAGTGAATTATGAGTCTTGCGCAAATGCTGCAGCAAAGCGGCGTCATCGAAAGCATGGCCGGTGAATTGGGTATCGACCCACAAACCTCCAAGATTGGCGCCGGGGCATTGTTACCTGCAATCGTGGCCGGAATGGGCCGCAGCGCCGCCGGTTCGGCTGGAGGTTCAGGTTCTGCGGGTGGCTTAGGCGGTCTGACTGGCGCAATCCTTGGCGGCGGCGGCGGCGGAATGCTTGATGCAGTGCTCGGCGGTTCACCGACCCCCACTCAGCAGGGCAATGACATCCTCGGCAATATCTTTGGCAGCAAAGATGTCAGTCGCGGGGTTGCTGGCGAAGTCGCGGCGCTGACCGGGATTGACGAGAACATCATTAAAAAGATGCTCCCGATCCTGGCTATGGCCGCGGCTGGATATATGGCTAAGAAAGCTGGTAGCAGCGCTTCGGAAGCTGCGGGCGGTTGAGCACTCGGGGGCATTCTCGGTTCGATCGCAACCGGTATGATGACCCGCTAATTCGGCGTCTTTTATCCAACAAAAAGGTGACACATGTGACACATCCAACATTTGCTGTTCGCCTAGATAAGGCGCTGGATTAATTAGGTAATACTGCAGTTCGGTGTGGCGGACAGCAGAATGTGCTGCGCAAGAAAAAGGTGCGGCTAAGCGCCCGTTTTTTGCGATCCCATGCGCAAGTGTGAATTCAATTATCAAAGAGCCAAGGTGACATTAGCGCCGTGACCGCGTGTAGGAAAATTGATTGGACTGCGCCCGGCAGCTGCGGGGACCATATGCTTTGCACCGAAGTTTTCGTATTAAACGTTGTGTCGCCTACCGTTCTGGAGAATACCTATCCGGGGTACACATGAAAACAGTCACCGATCCAAAGTTTGCTGATCTGATAGCCTCTATCGAGCATAGCCCGATCGCGACTGTCATCAGTGATCCGAACATGCGCAGCAACCCGATTGTGGCCGTGAACGATGCGTTTTGTGAGCTTACCCAATACCCACCAGAAGAAGTCTTGGGCAGGAATTGCAAATTTCTTTCTGGCAGTCGGACGGAGCCATGGCTGACTGACAAAATCCGCGAGGGAGTGATTAACCATCGTCCGGTGATGGTCGATATCCTGAATTACAAGCGGGACGGGACTGAGTTTCGCAATGTGGTTCTGGTTGCCCCCATTTTCGATAAGAGTGATGCTTTACGCTATTTCATCGGTACACAGGTTGAACTGCCTGACGATGATTGGCGGCAATTTGCGGGGCGAAGATCTCGCGCGCGAAACCTGGTTAGCAGCCTGTCCAAGCGGCAACGCCAGGTATTGCAGAGAGTCGTCCAAGGCCAACGGACCAAGCAAATCGCCTTCGAATTGGTCTTGAGCGAGAAGACCGTCGAAATGCACCGCAGCTTGCTCCTTCGAAAATTGGGAGCGGGCAATGTCGCTGACGTTGTTCGTATCGCCATCGACGCCGGTCTTTAGATCTGCATCAAGGCTTTGCCAAAGTTATTGGCAGCCATCAGCGCGGTTATCCTAGAAACTACAGGGTAAACCCCTACAGGGTAAACCCTAGCTTCTTTATTGTTGGTTAAACCCCCATCTTCCGGCCGCAAAACATGAAAATAGTCCGGAGTCTGTAGATCCTATATTCGATTGGATCCTCAAAATTCCGGAAATGTAATGCATTTTTGGGAAAAGCAGGAGCCTTATTATGGAGATCATCAGCGCAGCACAGTATCTACTCGTGTACAATGCGTTTTCATTCACATTTGCGACAATGGCAGCAGCCACGTTGTTTCTTTGGTTCGGTCGGTCGCAAGTCGCACCTCCTTACAAAACTGCACTGACCATTTCTGGTTTGGTTTGCGCAATTGCAGCCTACCACTACTATCGAATCTTCGAGAGCTGGGGCGATGCCTATGAGATTAAGGACGGGGTCCTGTTGGTCACCGGCATCGCGTTCAACGACGCTTATCGATATGTCGATTGGTTGCTGACTGTCCCGCTGTTGTTGATCGAGCTTATTCTGGTCATGCGGCTTACTCAGTCTGAAACATCATCAAAGTGCCTTCGTCTTGGTTTCGCCGCGGCATTGATGATCATACTCGGTTACCCGGGCGAGATCGCAGGCGACAACACGACCCGGGCGATCTGGGGCACATTGTCTACGATACCGTTCCTCTACATTGTTTGGGAATTGTTTAAGGGATTGGGCGAATCGATCGAGCGGCAACCTGAAGGCGTCCGTAAGCTGGTTAAGGATGCGCGATTGATTACCTTCGCCGCATGGGGTTTCTATCCGATTGTTTACATGATCCCATTCACCAGCCTGGCCGGTGGTACCGTCGAGACTGCAGTGCAAATCGGTTACACGATTGCTGACATCGTCGCGAAGGCTGGCGTCGGCGTGTTGATCTACGTTATTGCAGTCCGCAAGAGCGCCATCGAATATCCTGAAATGGCAAAATGATAGGCGGAGTTTACTCGTGTCTCTATCATCTTTGATGTATCGATATGGAAGGCGGGCCCTACCGGGTCCGCCTTCTGTTCTTGCAGGCTTGCGGATCAGGGATGATGGCAGTCCCGGGCCGGCAGTATTACCACTGGCAGTCACGACCTTGTTGATTGCCAGCGCAGCGCCCACCACCGCTTCTGTGCTGACGATCATTGCCTGTGTGTTCATTCTGATCATCGGAATGCCGCATGGGATGTTCGACTACCTTACCTTGCGTCAAATAAGTCGGGGCAGCCGTGTGCGGCTCGTTGCCACCACCGCCGCCTATCTCGGCGTAGCCGGCGGAATATGGCTGTTATGGCAATATGCACCGTTTGCTGCCCTTTGCGCGTTCATCAGCGTTGCGATGCTTCATTTTTCCGAAGACTGGATTGGCCAGAAATCACGGCTGGGCGCAGCGGCAATGGCCATTAGCATAATTGCTTTGCCTGCGATGTTGTATTCAGCGGAGTTGTCTGCGTTGTTTGTCCTGATTGGCGGCCCAGGTGCGGGTGTTGTCGCGGACTATCTGCGTCTGGTCGCTCCGGTATTCGGACTGGTTGCGATCGCCAATATCATGATCGATTTCGGCGGTGAGGCAAAGAGCGAGGCGCGCAATCAAGCTGGGTTGAACTCTGCGCTTTTGTGTGCGGCGCTATTATTACCGCCCGGCATCGGGTTTGCGGTATATTTTTGTCTGTACCACTCGCCGATCCATTTTGTGGAAGGCCGCAAGACTTTGATGAGCAGGCAGGATAATCCAAACAGCTTTTTCCTGTTTATGTCGCTTGCGTCTGCCGCTGCGGTGGTTTTCGTTCTGGTGATGCAGCCGTTCCAGGCGATGGATGCCAAGCTGATCGCTGCGACTTTTCAGACCCTATCTATATTGACCGTCCCTCATATGCTGCTGCCGCTATTTGCCGCACCGTTTCTGCGTTCCGCCAATGCGCCGACTGCGCGAAGCGGCGATAGATAACATCTATCAAAAAACCACCATACTTCTAATTAGCCCCTCAGAGGCAATATCTCCAAAGAAGATCCTAGGGACGTGCATGGGCACGTAACTTTTGTTCCCCGCGGGCATGTCTGCCTGGGATGACAACTGAAGGATTATTCTGAAATGCAACTGCGTTATCTAATTCTCGCTGCCACTGGTCCTTTCGCACTCGCGGCTTGCGGCGCGCCTGCTGACACTGCCGAAGCCGGTTCCGAAACAGCCATGGCCGAAGCCAGCGCGCCGATCACCGCTGAAGAAGTCACGGCCGCTCAGATTGCATGGGGCGAGGGTATCGTCGCAATCGGCAAGACATTCACCGAGGAAGGCGACTTCAAGGCTGCTGCTGAAAAGCACATCACCGATTTCTACGCTTACGGCGATGACAGCACGGTATTGTTCAAGCCAACCCTGGCTGCACGGGACCAGTTCCGCGGCGACTTTGCAGAAGCCCTGAGCTATTTCATCGGTACCGAAGGCAGTGAAGATGGCGGGTTCGCGATCAAGCCATGGACTGCCGTTCGCTGGGAAAATGAAGGCACCGTGACCGACGGCGACAGCGCCATGGCGATGGGCAATTACTACTTCACCGACACCGATGGCAACGACACCAAGGTAGAATATACCTTCGGCTATGTCCGCGATGCCGACGGCAAAGTGAAGATCAATCTGCACCACAGCTCGCTGCCATTCAGCGGCGCATAATTAACAATTTACCGACAATAACGCGGCGTCCCAGTATTGGGGCGCCGCGTTTTTTGTGGCCGATTTACAGCAATTTGCCTCGCTTGGTCTGGTCTTCGCGCTTGGCGGATTTCAGCACACTGGCATCGACCCACGGAATATCTGGCCGTTTGCCCTGAAACAATTCGGCCAGCGTCAGGATTTGCAAGCGCGGATGCTTGCGGCCGGTCATTGGGCTTTCCATCACGCCAACGGCGGCGGCTTCTGTCTCCATCGGGCGGGTCGGCAGGGCGGCAGTGATGAAGATGCCGATCAGGGCATTTTCACGTTCCATCGCGCTATGCAGATCGCGGATCAAGGTGACGGAGACATTCTTGCCGCCGTAGGGCGGGGCGTCGACCAGACTGACCGCCCACCACTGGAACTGGCACTTGATCGAATGAATTCTGCTCTCTCGCTCACGTTTTGCGCTAAAATATATGCACAACGATGGAGCCTATTAATACGCCAAACAATGCAATAACGGCTGGAGCTAGTTCCATCGTTCTAATGTCTGGAAACAGTCAGCTTCAGCACGCGGTGCAACTCAATCAACGGGATCGCCATCATCGCCAGATAGGCCATCATGTCATTATCGCCGAGGAAGGCGCGCATCGAACGCAGCAATTCGAATGCCTGCGTGTTTCCGCTCTTCATCACCTCGTCAAAGGCTTCTTCCGCGGTGTCGTTCCAGGGCCAGGTATCCTCAAACGCCTCGATCTGGGCGTCGCTATCCTGCCCCTCCGGCGATTTGAACAAGATGTTGTAATTGGCGTTCGAATTGAACGGCGGATCGAGATAGATCAGATCGACGCCTTCGTCCTTAACGTGCTCGCGAAGGACATGCAGATTGTCGCCGTAATAGAGTGTGTTGGTCATTCATCGCCCCTTGCTCCGCGTGCTTGTGCCGCCGGACAAGAGGGCTTGCGGCTAAATCTCCTTCTCCCCGCCAAGGAAGGGGGAAAGTGAGCGGCATATGATTGCCGCCACACTGATAGAACGGCAAATTATCTTGATATATTTAACCAAATAAGTTATATATCAGCAAGTTTTCCGTCAGGAAAGGTCAGGACCGGGGGAGTGCGATCGATAGCATCTCCTCCTCCGCCCACCGGGTTGTCCCGGCGGGGAATGCGGTCGGGGCGATGCGTTTGCCGGGCAGCCCAAGCTGCCTGTACAGCACATTGCCGGATCAGAAGGTCGAATGCGCGGTTCGTTTGCGGTTCTGTATCCTGCCCACAACGCTGGCAGGCTCTGCCTTGCCGCTGCGGATCGCCGGTGGCGCGGCGGATCAGCCGCGGATTGTAGCAGCTGCTTTTGCAAGCCTTGACCTGCTGCAATGTCGACCGGAAACAGGGCCGAACCCGCGCTCGCTGCGGAATGGCGAACCGGTCGTTCGCAGCAAACCAACATCCGCCAGCCCCGGTGGCCGCATATCTCTCCGGCGCCCCGGCCGCATTGGTCCGTATTCTTCACAGGCGCTATCGTCCAGGTTCGTCGCCGGATAAATCCTTGTAAGTAAAGCGATTATCCGCGTGTACCCGCAATATACCACTCAACATTCTTTGCCATCACGTCCAGCGGCGCATTACCGCCGAGCACCACGGCATCGTTAAACGCCTTGAAATCATAGGCACTGCCCAGCGCGTTTTCGGCAATTCCGCGTTGGCGGACGATCTCGCTATGGCCAACTTTGTACCCGCAGGCTTGTCCCGGCCAGCTGCAATAACGGTCTACTTCGCTGGCCACTTCGTCGGGCTTGCTGCCATTTTGAGTGACGAAGAAATCAACCGCTTTCTGGCGGCTCCAGCGTTTGGAATGCAGGCCGGTATCCACCACCATACGACAAGCGCGGAAGGCGAGGGATTAAAAATATCCCAGCCGCCCAACGGTGTAATCATCATACGCGCCCAGTTCATCCGCCAATTGTTCGCCGTACAGCGCCCAGCCTTCGGAAAATGCATTGAACGCCAGGATCGAGCGGATCAGCGGTAGGGTATTGGAATATTCCCCCTCCCATACATGGCCCGGAATTGTCTCGTGATAGACCAGATCGGCGAGATCAAATTTGCGGTGCAGTTCTGTGGTGCGCAAATTGATCCACATCCGGCCCGGGATCGTGCCATCCTTGGAACCCGCGCCGCCATAGGCGCCTGGTGCGCCCAGTTCCTCGGCCACGGGAATGCGGCGAACCTCAAGATTGGGATCGACCAGCGTGTTAAAGGCGCGCGGCATTTGCGCCTTGATCCATGCAATGCGGTCTTCGATAAATTCCATGATTTCCGTACGGCCCGGATCGCCATCGGCAAATTTAAAGCGCGGATCGCTACCAAGTTCGTTCATCCGCGCGCCGACAGTGCCAGTGGTATAGCCAAGCTGGCGCAGGATCGGGTCCATCCAGGAATGGAGCGAGGCAAGTTCTTCCAGCCCGCGTTCATGCACCTCGTCCGGTGTCAGATTGGTGGTGGTGCTGGCGCGCAGGGCCCAGGCGTAATATTCATCGCCATGCGGCCATGCGGCCGCGCGGCCATACCGGGAACGGAAGTGGCGGATTTCTGTTGCCGGAAAAGTTCGGCCAATTGCGCTTCCAATGCAGGGGCGATCTTGGTTTTGACGGTTTCGGCGGCTTGACCGGCCACATCCTTGCCAATGTCTGATGCAGCCAGCGGAGCAACCAGAGAGCCACCTTGCATCGCATCTTCCAGCGTCGCTTTCATTTGGGTGACCGCTTTTGTCAGCAGGAAATCTGGCGGTATCACGCCCATATCGGTTGCCACCTGCATCCGTTCCAACTCGCCTGCCAACACTTCTGGCACTGAGTTAAGACGCGCCAGATAGGCTTCTGCATCGGCCGCTTCGTTCAGCGGCTGCGTGGAATCGAAGAAGCGCGGCAGGTCGATATATGACCCGACATTCTGGATCACCACATACGGCGCATTGCGCCAGCTGCCCACCGCGACATCTCCGTACGGCAGGGCGAACCCATCCAGCGCAGTGGCATAAGCGCTTTCGACCACTTCGAAACTGGTACGGGTGGCTGGGTCAAGCCCGCTGGTGTCGGCAGCGCGAACGCGGGCCAGATCGGCACGCAGTGTGGCGGCATAGGCATTTTGGCCGGCCCGCGACTGGTCCTCCATCTGCGATCGCAGCGGGGCGTATTTTCCGGTGTCGACGCCTAGCCCAGTTGCCCGTTCAGGCTCGTGCGCCAACAGATTATAGGCAATATCATCGAGCAGTGGTGCGCCGCCGAGCTGCGGAGTGGGAGCAATCTTAAGCTGTTTCGCGGCTGATTGCACGCAGCCGGGCAAAGCGAGAATCGAAACACCCGCCCCAGTCCGGCTAAGGTCTGGCGGCGGGTGAATTTCTGCTGTGCGATGGATTTCATGCCGGTGATTTGGCCAAGCCTACAGCGTCTGTCAAATCAGCACTTTCCTACATCGGGCGTGCTGGCCTATGCAGGTGCCGTTCGATCGGGCGCCGCCCGTCCTGCAGGAAACCGATGATGGCAACCGATACAGTACTTTCGATCCTGATTCTGGCCGTAATCGCCCTGCTGGCAGGGGCGTTCGTGCTGTGGCGGCGCGGCGGGCCGAAACGCCAGGTCATCCTGATGGTGATCCTGGCGCTGGTGGCGATCGGCAATGTTGCGATCTGGATCGTGCCGGACAGTCAGGGGAATATTCCGCTGGACCAGACGGCCCGGTAAAGTCAGCCCGGTAGCTGCCAGCGGACCGAGCTGGAATAGCTTCCGCCAACTTTCTCGCCCTTGCTGTTTTTTGCCGGTTCGAACCGTGCGCGTTTCTTGATCAGGTCGCAGGTTGCCTGGTCCAGCGCATCATGGCCACTGGACCGGGTGATCAGGCAGGATTCCGCCTGGCCGTTGGTGCCAACCTGCACCTTGAACGCTGCGGTACCGGCCATCTCACGGTTGATCCAGCTGGAACGGTAATCATTGGTGGTCACCCAGCCGCCCGGATCGCCCCGCGGCTTTACATCGACCAGGGTAAAACCGGGCGTGGTGGCGGACGGGAAGGGTTTCGGCGGACCAACCGGTGCGGGTGCGGGAATTACCCGGTCGAACGGCGGCAGGAAGATCCTGGCCGGATCGACCTCGATCGGGTTCCGGTTCAAATCCTGCGCGCTCGGCGGGGTGTAGGTCGGCGGAGTGACCGGTTTGGTCAGCTCATTGGTCGGCGGGTCTGTTTCCGGCGGCGGCGGAACCGGGGGCAGCGGGATCTGCGTTCCGATAAAAGGCGTGGGGGCTGGCGGGGCGAATATCCCCGGAGCCAGCCCGACAATCAGTCCATAGCCAATAACGGCATGGATCGCGCCAACCACGATGATGGCACTGTTGCGGTTTTTTGCCCGTGCTTGATCGACATAAGCCATGTTGCTTCCTCTCCAGTCTGCGCCGTCCGGTTGCTCGGCAAGGCTGCTCCCATCAATTGCTATGTTACAACATAACATTATGAGGGCAAGAGATTTGGCATGGCAAAGTGCCACTTAAACGGAGTCGCGATTTTACGTTCGGTTGTTGCGGGGGTGACGCAAGGCTACGCGCTGCCGGTGGCAGCGGGGCTGTGAATCACTTGATCGGGCAATCCGGTGACAGGCGGAAATCGAGGTAATTGTCGACCGACGCCATCAATTCTTCTTGTTCGTTCTCGAAGAAGTGGTTGGCGCGGGGGATTTCCTCGTGATTGATCGTGATGTGTTTTTGCGTGCGCAATTTGTCGACCAGTTTCTGCACCGCATTGGGCTGCACGACCGTATCGGCCACGCCCTGAATGAAGATACCCGAAGCCGGGCACGGCGCAAGGAAGCTGAAATCGTACATATTCGCAGGAGCGGCGATCGAGATGAACCCGCGCACTTCCGGGCGGCGCATCAGCAATTGCATGCCGATCAGCGCACCAAAGGATACACCGCCAACCCATGTCGTCTGTGCTTCGGGATGAATCGACTGAACCCAGTCAAGCGCCGCAGCGGCATCGGACAATTCACCGATCCCATTGTCGAAACTGCCCTGGCTGCGGCCGACTCCGCGGAAATTGAACCGCAATGTCGCAAATCCGCGGTCGGTAAAGGTTTTGAACAAGCGTTGCGTAATCCGCTCGTTCATCGTCCCGCCGCCCTGTGGATGCGGGTGCAGGATCATCGCAACCGGCGCGCGCGGACGCGGTGCGGGGGAATAGCGGCCTTCAATACGGCCCTCGGGGCCGGGGAAAATCACAGATGGCATTGTTGGACCTGTCAGAAGAGTATGCGGCGCGGGTAGCGCCAGCCTTATGCTGGGCTATATAGTGACAAAACTGTATTTCGCAATTCCCGCGATGACCCTGACCCAATCAAGGACGAGCCAGCCTATCTCCCGTATTTACCTCGATCATGCCGCCACCACGCCGATCCGCCCCGAAGCGGAGGCCGCGATGCGCGAAGGGTTTGCCATCTGGGCAAATCCGTCGAGCCCGCATGCCGAAGGGCGCAAGGCGAAAGCGGCGCTAGAGGATGCGCGCGCGCGGCTTAAGAAGGCGCTGGATTGGGATGGGGAAGTGATCTTCACCAGCGGAGCGAGTGAAGCGGCAGAACTGGCGCTGACCCGTGCAAAAGGTGGTGCCCGGCTGGTCAGCGCAGTTGAGCATGATGCAATCTTGAAAGCAGCACCCACTGCCGAGCGACTGCCGGTAGGGAGTGATGGTGCTTTGGACCTGGAGATATTGCGCGAGGCGGTCGATGGTCGTGCAGTCCCGGTGGTAGCTGTGCAGCAGATCAATTCGGAAACCGGCTGCGCGCAGGATTTGGGCGCGATTGGCGATATTGTGCATGATGCAGGTGGGCTGCTGCTGGTCGATTGCGCGCAAAGCGCTGGGAAAACACCCCTCCATCCGGCTAGCGACATGGCGATCATCTCGGCTCATAAATTCGGCGGCCCGATTGGTATCGGCGCGCTGCTGGTGCGGGATTTTGCGATGTTGGAACCGGCGGGCGGACAAGAACGCGGTTACCGCAGGGGGACCGAGAATATGCCCGCCGCGCTTGCAATGGCCGCAGCGCTGGAAGCGTGCGGCGATAGCTATCTGCCACTGGACGTGCTGGAGCCGCTGAATGCGATGCAAGCGCAAGTCACGGAACGGGGCGGGGTGTGGCTGTCCGATCAACTCGCCGCGCCGACGACCTATATTCGGTCAATCGCGATGAAAGGCATGTCCGGCGGCGCACAATTGATGCGTTTCGACATGGCCGGAATTGCGGTTAGCCAAGGCTCCGCGTGTTCCTCCGGCAGTTTGCGGCAAAGCCATGTGCTGGAAGCAATGGCGCTGGATGAAGATATGACTGGTCGTACCATCCGGGCGAGCTTCGGTTGGAATACGGCGCGCGGAGAGGTGGAACGATTTTGCGCGGTCTGGCTCGACATGGCAAAGGGAACAGCATGATCTACCTCGATTACCAAGCCACTACCCCGCTCGCACCCGAAGCGCGTGATGCGATGCTGCGCTGGCTCGACGGGCCGGACGGGATCGGCTTTGGCAATCCGCACAGCGCGCATGCGATGGGGCGGCAGGCTGCAGCTGCGGTGGAACTGGCGCGGGACCGGGCGGCCGCTCTGTTCCCGGCGGGCGGCAAGGTCATCTTCACCAGCGGCGCGACCGAGGCGCTCAATACCGTGCTGCGCGGATCGAAGGGTGACGTGCTGACTTTCGGGGCGGAACACGCTGCCGTTCTTGATTGCTCCTGCGCTGTCGAGGCGCAGAACCGCAAATTTACCGCCTTGCCGGTCGAGCCGGATGGCCGCGCTGATCTGGCGGCATTACGGGGCGCCGCGACCAAAAACACCGGCATCATCGCCGCGATGCTGGTCAATAATGAGATCGGCGCGATCAATCCGATGGTGGATATCGCAGCAATTGCCCGCGAAAATGACGCACTGGTGCTGTGCGACGCAGTTCAGGCTTTCGGGCGTGTGACGATCCCCGGTATGGCTGACTTCATCGCAGTTTCGGCCCACAAGATCCACGGCCCCAAAGGTATCGGCGCGCTGTGGATTCGTGATGGGCTGGAGCTTGATCCGCTGCTGTATGGCGGCGGTCAGGAGGGCGATTTGCGCTCCGGCACGCTCAGCCCCGCACTGTGTGCAGGGTTCGGCGCGGCGGCCAAATTGGCGTCAGAACGCATGCAGCAGGATGCAGATCATGTGGAGGCGCTATGGACGCTCGCCCGGCGGCTGTTCGCCGATTGGACGCTGAACGGCGGCGAAGATGCGCGCTGGCATGGAAATCTAAACCTGCGCCGAGAGGGGCTGGATGTGGCCCGGTTGATGTCCGAATGCCGCGATATTTGTTTCTCCGCTGGGTCCGCCTGTGCCAGCGGATTGGGCCGGACCAGTCATGTGCTAAAGGCGATCGGGCTTGACAGCGCGGCCGCAAAGGGTTCGTTAAGGCTTGGATTTGGGCGCTATACGACGCCCGACCAGATCGAGGATGCTGCTGAAAGGCTCAATACGGCTGCGGCCGCGCAGGGAGTTTAGTAGGGGGCAATATGGTACGCGTTCGATTTATTGACGCCAGAGGCACTGTAACCGAAACCGAAGGCGCTGAGGGCCTGTCGCTGCTCGAAGCCGGGCAAGCCGCCGGAATGCCGCTGGAGGGAACCTGCGAAGGTCAGATGGCTTGTTCTACCTGCCATGTGGTGGTTAGCGACGACTGGTTCGACCGATTGAAAGATTCCAGCGAGGAAGAGGAAGACATGCTCGACCTCGCTGCGGGCGTCACCCGCACCAGCCGCTTGTCCTGCCAGATTGATCTGACGGCTGAATTAGACGGGCTGGAAGTGCGCATCCCGCCTGAAAGCCGGGATATGCAAGGGCTCTGAATTACTCCGGAAGTAGAACGGGAGGCGCGCGATACAGCGAGTGGACGCGCCCCTCCTTCGGGCAAGCAAGGGGCAGGGTCAGCCCTCGCTTGCCAGGGGTTGTTCCGGCTGGGCACGGCGGGTCAGGCGCTTGATCATATAGACAATTCCGCCAATTGGTAATGCGACTGCCAGGAACAGGATCAGCGCAACGGCCATCACCCCCAGGATCGATCCGAGCGAACCCAGCGCAGCCTTGACTGGATCGAGGAAATCGCTGCCCGTTGCTTCGACCAACTGTTCGGACAACTCATCGGTCGAGATATTGGCATGGCGCCGCCTCGGACCTAGTGGATTGATTCCAACGTTTGGAACCCCCGGTTTCGAGCTGCGATGATTTCATCAGGATCGGCTTTCCAGACGAAAGGCTTTGGGTCGTTGGCGTTGTACTCGCGGATGAAGCGATTGATCGCGGCCTGAAGATCGACAAGCGAATGGAAGACGCCATTCTTGAGCCGCCGCCG
>Ga0209702_10005216_pt1 | contig 17958 bp, 15 predicted proteins | sample FRY01_FD_187210 | JGI IMG/M metagenome (GOLD analysis project Ga0209702, IMG submission 187210) | Freshwater microbial communities from Lake Fryxell liftoff mats and glacier meltwater in Antarctica - FRY-01 (SPAdes) (version 2) | ecosystem: Environmental > Aquatic > Freshwater > Ice > Glacier...
GGCAGCGTCGCGCATGTTCTGGTCGTTCTGCTGAAACGGCGCCTTGTTGCGGACGCGGAGATCGTAGCCGAGGTTACGGACGCCGATGTTGTCGGTGAGCAGCCCCGCGTCGGGCATCACGCCTTCCGTGAACTGCGCGCTGCGCTCGCCGATCTGCGCCGCCGCGTCGGCCGCGCCCGGCTGGCCGGTGAGCGGGTCGACCGCCGCCGCCTGAACGCGACGCGACGCCTCCCGGATCTGTGCCGGGGTGAAGTCCTCGCCGCCGAGGGAACGGGTGCCGGTGATCCGGTTGTCGATCGCGTTGATGCCCATCTTGGCGCCGGACATGCCCACGCCGAACGCTGCCGAGCCCATAAGCCCGCCGGCGAGCGGGCCGAGGAAGGCGAGGGGGCCTTCATCCGGGGAGAGGTTGTCGCCGATGCCGGCGCCACCGCCGGCCGCCGCGTCGCGGGCGATGGTGGTCTTCGGCGCGGTAAGGTACGGCTCCAGGAAGCGGTCGCCGATCGTCTTCTTGGTGAAATTGCCGCCCTGCGTCGCGACTTTGGCGGCCTGCCCGGCAACTTTGCCGCCCTGCGTCGCGACTTTGGCGGCCTGCCCGGCCAGCGCCATACCGCCGCCCGCCGCGCCCGCGGCGAAGCGGATCGGGTCGTACATCCACCCGGAGGAGCCCATGTCCTCGCGGGTCATCGGAGGCACGCGCTCGTTACCGAACGGGTCGGGGATGTGGGAGTCGACTTCGGACGCCGTGTCGGCGATGGCGTCCCCAAGGTTGAACGGCTGCTCGTTGGCGCCGGTGATGCCGAGGGCCTGATCGATCCCCACCGGGGAGACGTCAGGGACGGTGCGGTCTCCGCCCATCATGCTGCCGAGGGCCGCGGACCCCTGGTCTGCCTTGTTGGCCAGCCACTGGCTGGCCATGAAGACGGCGTTGGGGCCGTCGTATGGCAGCCCGCCGAGGTCGGCCACGGCGCGGAGGCCCGCCTGCGCGGCCATCTGCCACCATTCCTGCTCCGAGAGCCGCTTCGCGGGCGGCTCCATGAACGTCTGGTCGACCCCCTCCGGCGGAAAGTCTGGGTTCATCGGGTCGGGCACCTGCACCTGCGCCGGCGGGAAGTGGCTGTCGGGGGGCAGCGGAGTTGTAGCGGCCGGGTCGACGATCGGGTCATCCCGCCACCCATGCGCGGCGGTCGGCGCCCTTACGATCGGGTCATCACGCCACCCCATTACGGCTTCCTCCGGGTGGACCCATCCGGGGCGGTGTACAGGGTGCCGGGGGGCAGGGCGTTGTACTCCTCATCGCTCGAGATGGTGACGGCCGAAGCGATGGGGGCGGCTGTCGGTGCTGGCGCGGGGGGTGCTGCGCCGTCGAGCGGGGAGAATTGCGCCGGCCCGACATTAAGTCGATCACCGTACATCCCGCGGACGGTGCCTTCATAGGAGGCGTAGTTCTTCAGCGCGCGCTTTGCCGCCTCAAGGACCACCGCCTGCATAGCCACAGGGTCGCCGAGGCTCGCGCCGATCGTCCGCATTGCTTGCGCCACGTCATCGACCGACTTCTGCCCATCCCCATCACGATCCTCCGCGTAGGTGTAGGCGAGGTCGACCAGCGCGGACCCGGTGACGGCGTTCTGGATGCCGAGCTGCTGGAGCATCGGCAGATACGTCTCGGCGGACCGCACTTCGGCGGGCTCCTCGACACCAGCCAACCGCAGCGCGGCCTGCGCCTGCGACGCCCACCCGTTGACGGTGCCGGCAGCCGCGCCGAGGAACCCGGCTGCGGCGTCGGCGTTCGGCTGCGAGAGCAGGCCCCGCAGGTTGTTGCTTTGCTGGACGATGTTCTCGACCGCCTGGCGCTTCTGCAGGATTTCGCCGCGACGCTTGGCCAGCTCCGAATCCTCGAACGTGTCGCTACTGTCCGTGATGTCGCTGAGGCGAGCGTCGACCGGGAGCGGCTGCCCCGTCACCATGTCGGTCCTGTCGTCCGTCGTCCGGCCGACGTCGCCGTTGGGCAGCACGTACATCTTGGCGCGGGGCGGGTTGCCGGTGCCTTCCGCGCCCAGCACGGCTGCCTGCCTCTGGGTAAGCGCGTCGAGGTTGGGGAAGTTATCTCTGATCAGGGCACCCCTCATGTTCGCCTCGGGCACGTTGGCGGGCCGGCCGATGGCGTCGAGGTTGGTGAACACCTCCGGCATCCCGCTGTCGCCGATTGCGACGTAGGGATTCTGGTTGAACTGCCGGGCCGTCTCCCCTTCCGTCGCCAGGTTGTGGCGGCCGGTCTCGCCGGACGTGACGTTGAACTGGCTCTGGTCCTGCGCGAGAGTGGCCACGTTGTTGCGGTTGGTTTCGGCCAGCGTGTTGGCCGCCTGCGTCCTATCGTTGGCTTCGCCGAACTTGAACGCCCCGGCCGTGTTGGTGGGCGCGCCGCCGGTGCGGATGTAGGCGTTGTTGAGCGCCTGGTCGTCCCACGCCGCGTTGGGGTCCTGGGTGAGCATGGTATAGTCCCCGGCGTCTCCCCCGCTGACGCCGCCGCCGAGCGCCGCCGCAGCGAAGGCGTTCTGGTCGTAGCCGGGCGTGCCGATGATCGTCTGCGCCTTCAGGAGGTTCTCGTTGGCCCGCTTGATCTTCAGCATGTTCTCGGCCGCCGTGATCTTCTCGGCTCGAGACGGTCCGGAGAGCATGACCCGCGTCAGGTCGGCCAGCGCGGCGCCGATCGGGCTCGTCTGGCTGTAGGGATTACGAAAGGTGTCGGCCATGTGTCACCCCCTCCAGGTCGGGGTCCCAGGAAGAGCCTGCGGCGCTCGCCAGGAATCCCTCTGGTCGGTGCCCATCGTGCGGTCCCCCACGCCCATCGGGCGGAACTGGTCGGTGAATATCCGGAACTCCTCGCCGAATCTCGGGTCGACGGGGGCCATCGGATTGCTGTTGTACGCCATCCCGTTCGGCCCCGAAGGCGGGGCGACGTTGCCCATCGATCCTCGGGCGAACATCGCGATGAGGTCGGCGATAGTCATGTTCTGGTCCATCAGAGATAATACCTGTTGAATTTGTCGACGTAGCCGTTGCCGGACATGCCGTTCACGTCCGTCGCACCGCCGCCCCTCGACTGCGGCCGGCCGGTGAACCACACGCTCGCGGCGTCCTGCGGATTGCCGTACTTCTCCACATAGCCCCCGAAGATGTTGTTGAAGATGGCGTCCTGCGAAGCCGGGTCGGCGAGGAACTGGTCCGGCGTCATCGTCTTGCCGAGCGCCTGCTGGCTCCACGACGGGATGTTGTTGCCCATCACCTGGTACCGGCCGTAGGCGCGGTCGCCGCCGGTCTGCGCGCCGAGCGCGCCATAGTCACCGCTGCCCCTGCTCTCGATCGCGGCGATCGCCTCCCTCGCCTTGGTGAGGGGGTCGCTGGCCCCTGGGCGCGGCGTCAGCGGCGCTTGCGCCGGAGGGGGCGTCAGCGGGTTCGGCCCTTGCTGCTCGCCGGTCGCCATCGCGGCGAACTGAGACATGACATCGCCGACGCCAGGCGGCAGCTCGCGCCGCGCGTAGGGGTTGGTGCTCGCCGCGACGCTGTCGGCCAGCGGGCCGAGCGTGGCAAGCAGCGGGCTCGGGCCTGTATCCCGCCGCGGGTTCGGACGCGGGTCCGGGGGGTTGACGGGTGCGCCACCCTGCATCGTGTCGGCGCCACCGCTGCCGACCATCGTCTGCGTGCCCCCACCGCCGGTGAGCACTTCGCCCGCCGTCGCCTGGCGAAGCCACTCCGGCGCGTTCTTGCTGGAGCCGCCTGCGCCCCACACCGCGGGCGCGCCGTAGCCGACGTGGAAGGTCTTGTTGCCCATGTAGTCGGTGCCGGCGCCGATGCCGGTCGCGCCGCCCTGGTGCGCGGCGCTGATGAACTTCTGGATGATCGGCAGATCCTGCGGGTTGGTGAAGTCGAGCGCGCGACCGTTGGCGATCAACTGGATGTCGCCGGAATTGCCGTGGTCGTGCCGGTGCGAGCCCACGCGGTTGGGGCCGCTCGCATCTTGCCCGCCCGACGAGACGCGCACCGCGGAGATGCCCGCCGCCCGCGCCGCCTGCTCGTACAGCGCGGCGAGGTCGGCCGAAACCGGCTGGTTCCGGGTTGCTCCCTGGTTGGCGTAGACGAGCTCGAATGCCATCAGACGTAATTCGCGCTGGTGCCGTTCGGGCGCGTCGATGCCGGTATCTGCGCCGCGGGGATGCCAACCTGGTTCTTGCCGCCGAGATAGCCGGCCACCGTGCCGCCCGCCTGGAGGAGCGGCCCCCAGATCGACGGCTGCTGCTGCGAGTTCTGGCCGGCCACCGCCTGCTCGATGTTGCTGACGCGAGCGGAGCCCTGCGAGAAGTCGCTGACGAGGCCGAGCTTGTGCGCCTTCTGCGCGAGCTTCCGCGCGTTGTCTGTGAGGTACTGGTCGCGCGTCAGGATCGAGCCGAGCGAGTCGCCGAACTGCTGCCCCTCCGCCGCGCCGCGGCTGGCGAACATCGCGCCATCGGCCGCCAGCGCGCTCGGCGCCAGCATCGAGCCGATCGAGCCGAAGTCCGTCGGGAGATTGCCCGAGACCGCGTTGCCGACCGTCTGGCCCGCGTCCGCGGTTCGCCGTGCGATCGCCTGGGGCCGGTACATGCCGAGGCTGTCGGTGAAGATGTCAGCCGACTTGCGGGTGAACTTGTTCTGCCGCTTCAGCTCCTGCCGGACGGCCTCGTTGCGGGCGCGGATCGCCGCGATCTGGTTGGCGGCGTCCTCCTGCCCGGAGATCATGGAGCCGGCGGCGCTGGCGGCTGTGCCAGCCAGTGCGCCGATGATGGGGAGAAGTGGGAATACCATTCTAGACCCCCTGTTGCCGGCCGGCGACGTAAGCCGTGCCACCGCGGATCGCGCCGCTGAAGAGGTCGCCGATCGGGTTATACGCCGGCGTCGTCCTGAGCGCGCCCACCTGCCCCGCGGCGGCCTGCGCGGCGCGCGTCGGGTCGGCGGCGGCCATGTTCTGGTCGTACAGCGCGTTCTTCTGCTGGTCGACGTTGCCGCGCAGCGTGTTCGTCGCCGTCAGCGCGTTCGAGCCGACGGTTGCGCGCTGCCTGCCGTACTCGCCCACGAGGTCGCCGAAGTTGCGCTGCCCCGCCGTCGAGTCCTGGGTGCGGGCGCGAGCGAGATTGTAGCGGAGATCCTGCCGGGCGCGGGTGAACTGCCTGTCGACCTGCGGATTGTAGTGGCCGACGTAGTCCTTCTGGTACTGGTCGTAGTAGTTGCCGTCGAACGCCTTGAAGGCGTCGTTGATCAGCCCCTCGCCGGACTTGATCTTGGCCACCCGCTGCTGCTCGAGCATCCGGGCGGTTTCGGCGGACTGGTCGTAGACCTGGTCGTTGCCCCTGCCGGGGAGGTCCCTCTCCTTGCTGACGAGGTAGCCGTCCTCGAACACCTTGGAAACGACAGAGTCGTTCTTCTTGTTGGTGTTCGTGACCTTGACGCCGCCCTTGCCGTCGTCAACGGATTTCGACTTCTTGACGACCTTGCCCTTGGCGTTGAATTTCTTGTCGACCGTGACGGTGCCGCCCTTCTCCTTCTCCTTCACTTTCGTGACGGTTTTGGAGCCGTTGGCGTTCTTCGTGACGGTCTTGCCGTTACCCTTGTCGGTGACGACAGGGTCCTTCGGGTCTTTGTCTTTGGATTTGGCCACTGTGCGGTTCGTTCAAGGTGGTAGGCCGGGGGCGGCGAGCCCCGGATGTACGACCGCAGTGGACGTCCCCTGTGTAGCAGGGCGCGTCCCGTTTGTCCAATCAGGCGACCCGGTTCACTTTGGAGTAATGCATCGCGAGGGACGACAGGGTTGCGGCGCCGGCGGCGGTACACGTCAGCGACGGCGCGAACACCGCGCCGGGGCCAGCGGCCGAGACGTGCATCTCGTTGTACGTCACCCCGGCGATCACGCCGATCGGGAACGAGCGATCCTCGTTGTCGGGGTCGTAGAGAACATCGATCTCCCACTCGTTGGTGCAGGCGATGTCGAACCCCTCCAGCTCCTTGAACTCGAGGAGGTTGCCGAGGAACGGAAGGCCGGCGCTGACGGGCAGCTCGTTGACCGCCGGGTAGGTGTTGCCATCCTCGCCGCCGTAGAGGTAGATCGTGTCGCCGGAGCGGACGTAGAGCTTCTTACCGACGCGGGCGAACGCCTCGACCTCGAAGCCGGGGGCGTAGTATGACCACCCGCTGATGCCCGCCTCGATGAAGCGGGAGAGCACGAAGATGCGCTCGCCAACGGCCAGCCACAACCGGCCGTCCTGCGGTTCGATGACGGCGCGGGCGTCGCGCACCTGCTGCTGCGTCAGCGTCTTCAGATAGTCCTGAATGAACGAGTCGAGCGGGCTGCCGGCGTCGGTGACGTAGGGCGCCACCGTGCCCTGCCGCGCCTGGACGCTGCGCACGCCCGAGAAGTCAAGATAGAAGAGGTCGTTGTTGCCGTAGCGGATGACCGAGTGGCCGGCGACGGTGCCGGTGTTCTCGAGCGCGTCGGAGAAGGCGTTGTTGTCGGGGTTGACGTCGATGTTGTAGAGCGAGATCAGGTCCTCGGAGAATACCGCCGCCTGGCCCTGGTACACCGACGCGCCGGTGATGCGGGCGTTGCCGCGGGTGTCCTCGGAGATGTTGATGGCGCCGCCGTCTTCCGGCGGCCCGGTGGCAGGGTTCCAGAGCGTCGGATCGCCGAGAGAGCAGTACCGCCACACGGAGCCGACCGGGCTCCAGACGCGCTGCTTGTGGACGAACAAACTGGTGCCCATCCCGCTCGCCAAACCCGTTACCCTGAACTCCTCGCTGTCGAGGGTGATCGTGAATGTGTCCCCGATCTCGGTGACGCCGGAGACCGTGACGCGCTCGACCTGCGCCACCGAGTCAACCTCGGTGACGCCGCCTGCCATCGCCCCCGACGAGGTGACGGTGACGTCGCCCTCGTTGGCGACCACGACGACGAAGCCGTTGACGCTGTCGCCGGCGCCCGCCGGCGCGGTGATCGTGATGACTGCGCCGACGACCGACGCGGTGTAGCCGTGGTCGTCGGAGAGGTTGGTGATGCGGCCGGCGACGACGATCGCGGTCGCGTCGTTGGTCGCCGACCAAAGCGCTTCGTCGGACATCATTTCGGTGCCGTCGACCGTGATCGACGTGATCTTGTTGAGCGCGCCGGCCGTGCCGCCGGTGATGGTGACTGTGGCCGTGGCGTCCACCTCGGCCACACCGCTGAGGTTGGCCTGGAGCTGCGTGACGGCGATGCTCTGCGTCGCGTCTGCGCCGCCGTCAACCGCGCCGACGCTGATCGTGAAGCCGGTGCCTGCGACGCGCGCCGTGACGGTGATAACCGCGCCGAACACCGCTGCGATGGCAATGTCGCTGGCGTTGATCTTATCGGCCAGGCGCTCGGCGATCGCATCGGGCGTCGCAGTGACGAAGGCGTCCCAATTGCTGACGCGGGTTCCGTCGTAGTAGTGATAGACGTTGCCGTTCGAGTATTCCGCGACAATGTAGTTCTTGCCGCTGAAGGCGTTGGCGTCGAGCACGCTGACTAGGGAGGGGGAACTCGGCGCAACGAGGCGCTGGTACTGGACGCCGAGGGGGACCTCGTTGGCGATGTCGGAGCTGCCGAAGACATAGAGCTGGCCGCGGGTGGCCGCGAGGGAGCGGGTGCCCTCGGGGAGCGTGTACGTCGGGACGAACGCCTTGCAGCGTTCGATGTCGCCACCGCGGGTGACGTGGCCGTTTTCGAGCGTCCAGAGCGCGCCGGGCTGACCGGCCACGCGCTTGCGGCGCCGGTCCATCCCGAGGCGGAAGTTGTCGACCGTGATCGACCCCTTGGCCATCAGGCCCCCGAGATGCGGACGGTGATGCCGGTCTGGCGCGGGGCGGTGCCGCCGAGGCCGAGACGGAAGGGCTCGGTCGTTGCCTTGCCTCGGCCCTTGACGATACCGAGACGGGCCTCGGCGGCGCGCAGCTTCAGCTTGATGTCGCGGTCGTCCTTGGCGATCTCCGCCGCGGCGTTGAGGATCACCAGAGCGTCATCCACGAGACACAAGTCCTCGGAGTCGACGAGAGGGGCGAACTTGCGCTTGCCCTCGAACTGGACGGCGGCGGTATTCGTGACCGGAATCGGCCACACCTCCATCTGCGCGACGCCGGCGACGTAGCGGATCTCCCACCGCTCGACGGGATCGGAGCGGTCGTCCGCCTCGGAGTCGTATTGGGAGTACTGGTCGAAGCCTACCCCGCGGATGATGCGCTCAGGCAGGCCGTTGTACCAGACGACGGCGTCGGTGATCTTGTCGTAGTCGAGGGTATCGTTGAAGTCGTAGAACCGCTCGCCGGCCTGCACCGTGATCCGGGCGTGGATCTCGTTGAGGTGCGGCCAGTCATACTGCTCGTAGACGGTCTCGTAGACGCGGCGCAGCACCTGCTGCACCTGCGGCAGGTCGGACGCACGGACGCCGGGGTCGTTGTTACGCCCCAGCTCCGCGCGAAGGTCCGATTGAAGCTGGCCGAACTGTCGCCGGAGCACGGGCTACTCCAGCGCGCTTTCCGCCGTCTCGGCGGGGGTGTCGACACCAACGTTGGCGTTGGGGCCACGCTTCTTCGGCAGTGGGCGCGCGACGAAGTCGGGCTCGGCCGGGGTGAGCGAGGGCCACTCGCCGGCGATCTTCTGGGGCAGCTCGGCCGTGAAGTGGCCGAATAGCTGCATCCACATCTGGTTCTTGGACTTGACCTGATCGGGGTCGTTGTTCGCCGAGCCCATGTAGAGGGACATTAGGCGCTCGCGCTCTTCGTCGCTCGGTGCGATCGAGACGCGGGTCTTGAAGATGTCAACCACGGAGTCCTGGCCGTGGAAGGCGCGGAGGAGCATGATCTCGGGCGCCGAGAGATCGGCCTTGAAGACCTCATTCGTGAGGCTGCCGGCGAGCCGGACCTTGGCTTGGTAGAACTGCATCGTACCTCCGGAGGTGGAAGAGGGGCGGGACTATCCCGCCCCTCTGATTTGTTAGCCGTCGTAGTTGTCGACGCCGAGGTAGGCCGGGTCCGCGACCTGCACGATGAGCGAGAAGCTGATCGAGTTGTTGCAGGCTTCGGCCGGGTCGTAGGTGCCCCTCACGTCGCCGGTCGTCGCCGTCGGCGTGGTCTGCACACCGGCAACGAAGGTGCCGTCGACAGTGGCGGTCGGCTCGATGATGATGTAGCCCTGGTAACGTCCGGCGGTCGCGAACGCCGCGCCCGGAGTCACCGTGATGTCGTCACCCGCCGCAACGAGGCCGGTGGCGATCTTGAGCACATCGTCGGTGTGGACAGTCCCCGCCGTTGCGGAGTCCCCGACAGTGACCGATAGTCCGACCACTGCAACGGTATTCGCCTCGACGGTGATGGGGGCGCCGGTCGTGACCGCCGCCTGAACGATGCCTCGGATGCCGGTGATGTAGCCGGCAACCGGAGCCACCAGGTGCTGCGCGGTGGGGGCGAGCAGGTCCGTCTGGTCGAACACGAACGGAACAGTAACCGCCGTGCCAGAGAAGCCGGCGATCTTCACGCCGTCCTGCATCTCGACCATGATGTCCCCGACCTTGTCGACGAAGATCGGAAGACCGAGAACATCGCCGGTGCCGAACGTGGCGCTGGTGATGTTGGCGCTCGTGGCGATCGAGGTGATCTCCTTGAACGCCTTCTTGCCGAGGAACGTAGTCCCGGAAGCAGACTTCTCGACGATCACGTCGCCATATTCATCCTTGCCGGTGACGGTAAGGACGGCGGTCGTGGTCCATGCGCCGACAACGTTCCTCGGCACGTCGAGAACGGCCTTGGTGTTGGCGAAGGGGTCGCCGTAGACGCCGTTGAAGGCGAGCGTCGAGTAGACGCCGGCTGCCGTGAGGTCCTGCGACTCCAGGATACCATTGACATCCGCGGTGTCCGGGGCGCCGAGGTCCATTCGGACGATCGGCATCTGAACGACGCGCTTCGGCGTGATCAGATCGACCGGCGCGTCCTTGGTCCCGGCGATGTTGAACTCGCAAGTGAGCAGCTTGCCCGCCGGGAGCGAGGTCGTGCCGTTGTAGGTGACGGTGATGTCCGACGCCCCGAAGGACACCGAAATGGCACCGTCATCCTGTTTGAGCATCACCTGGAGTCCCGTCGACGACACCTTGTGACCGTACCGGGCGAAGTCGCCGGCAGACGTGTCGGTCGGGTAGGATGCCGTGAAGGTGCCAGCCGTAGCGACCGCGGCAGAGGGAGTGACGTATACGATTTGGTGGGTCATGGTCTCTCGGGCTCCTTACACGAAACCGTAGACGGCGCAGCCGTTGCGCTTGCGCGCGATCAGGCCACCGGCGTAGGTCTTGGCGCGGTAGAAGACGTACTTGTTGTGCGGCCGGGCCGGATTGTGGCGCTTCCAGTTCTCGTTCTCGACCACCATCGGGAAGATGTCGTCGCAGTCGAGGACGTAGAGGCGCTTGGAATAGCCCAAATCATCGAGGGTCGGGTCGTACTGGATCATGTGATCCTTGAAGGCGATGTCAGCCATGCTGCCATCGGTCTTGCCCTTCGAGTTCCAGCCCTCGAGCGTGTAGTTGCCCTTGGATCGAAGCTCCTGCTCGATCATGTCGATCATGTCGGAGCCGGCGAGCCAGGTCGTCGGGTTGCCGCCGAACTTGCGGAGCTGACGGTACTCCTTCTGGAGCGTCAGGATGACCGACTGGTTGGCCGGGGTGCCGGTGCCGGCGATCGCCACGTTGGCACGGTTGCGCCACCAGGTGTTCTGCACCGGGTCGATGCCGCCGATCGCCACCGCTGCCGACGGAGTGTCGACGACGAGCGAGGTGATGCCGGGGATGAGCGTGGCGTCCTGAGTGCCGTCCCGCCAGTACATCAGGTTGAGGGCGCGGTCGCAACCCTCTTCCATGTCATCGAGCTTCTCCTCGATGATGTTGACGAGCGCCTGGATCTCGCGATCCGAATGCTCGGTCGTGTTCTTGCCGGTGACGCTGTCGGTGATGGAGAGCCCATCGACCATGCACTCGTGCATCGAGAACTGGATGCCGGCGTGCAGCAGCTTCCACGGGTAGTTCCAGCGCTTGGTGTTTGCCGGGTTTCCGTAGCCGACGGTGTCGTCGTTCTGGAAGCCCTGGACGCCGGTGCTGTAATCGCCCTTGACGGCGCCGGTGATGGCGCCCTTGCCGCCGGCGAAGGTCTTCTCCTTGGCACGGAGAATCTTCAGGAGCGGCTTGTTCTGAAGAGACTGCGGAGTCACCTTGCGGCGCTCCATGTAGTGATCGAGGGTCGAGTTCGCGATCGTCTCGACCTGATCCACGGTGAATGCAGGCATTTAAGTAACCTCGGATGTCAGGCCCGCAGCCCCGCCAACGCCATCTTTGCCGCCTCTAGTGCGGACCCCGGCCTGGCTTGGGCTGCGGAAGAAGAGACTCCGGTGACGGGCTTGACCTCGGTCAGCTTCGGCGCGAACTGCTTGAAGCGGCCATCGACCGACTTCTTCGCCTTGTTCGCGATCTCCGCGACCTTCTCGACGGTGAGCTTCCCCCCGTCGCGGTTGAGTCGACCGAGCTCCAGCTCGATCTGCTCCATCACCATTGGACCCTTCAGCTTCCAATCTGGATCTTTGGCGGCCTGCGTCTGCTCCCACTCGGTAGCAGTGCTGCGAATCCGGTCGACGTAAGCGTCCGTGTTACGGGCCTCGTCTGCCGCTGCCGTATCCTGGCGAACCCGCTGCGCTTCCTGCGAAGCGAGCGATGCCTGGGTCTGGCTGCGGACGAGGGCCTGTGCCGCGTCGCGCGTGATCCGACCAGTCTTCACCTGCTGTTCGAGGTCGGGGGAGAGCGTGTCCCCGAACATCGCCCGCAGGCGCTGGTAGATCGGCGTGAGCTGCTGGTACGCCGCCTCCGGATCTCGTTTGAGGTTCCTGCCGAGTTTCGTCAGAAGCCAGTCCACTTCGCCGGCTTCGAGGCCGGCATCGCGGACTTGCGACACCATCTTGTCGAGCATCTCGGCCTTCGGCTGGAAGACAGCGATCTCGCTGTTCTTCGAGTCGATGACGCCGAGTAGATTCTTGACGCGACGGCGGGTCTTCTTGGAAAGCCGGACAAGCTCCTCTTCGGAGATCGCCTCGTCGTCTTCCTCCTCGGATGCCCCTGTTTCCTCTGGGGTCTCATCCTCGTCGTCGGACGACTGATCCGGTTCATCGGAGTCGGGGCTCTCCTTCGGAGCCAGCGCCGCCTGAATCTTGGCGACGAGGCTCTCTCCACCCGAGTCCGCGGCGGACGACTCCGCGGGTGCAACGTCCAGGGTTGCCGTGTCGATCTCGGCGCCTTCGACGATTTCCGTGTCCGGTGACGAGTCCGGTTCCGTCATGTGGTCTCACCCGCGACAGGCTAACTGGCGAACCAGGTGCCTGTTTCTTGTTGTTGGAGCTTGCGCTCTATATGCAACATTTGCGCCAAAAGGGACGCAATGTCAAGTTGGCGGGATTCCGCCGTTTCTAGGCCACCATCTGCATGTTCGGCTGCTCGGCCGACGGCACCGGGAACGCCGGTTGACCCTGCGGCTCGTTACCCGGCGGGCGAGCGGCGTTGTTGCCGCCCTCCCCGCCCTGCGCGTTCGGGTCGGAGCCGCCCATCGGCATCGCCGCGCCGGTCATCGCGTTCGATGCCGTGATCGACGGAGCCCCCTCGACGTAAAGCTCCTCCATGTCGATCTCGAGCGCGTCGGCGTACTTCTTGACGATTGGCTCAGGGTTGACGCCAGGGATGAGCACCAGGTGTGGCATCGCCCGCTCGAGGTTGGCGACGTCGACCGCGGCGTTCGGACGACCGCTCGACCCGGCCTGAATCTCGAGGAAGAGATCCTTGGCGATCTCCTCCCGCGTCGGCGGCATGTCCGGCCACACGGCGCCGGGGCCGGCGATCTCGACGACGGTCGCCTTGTCGAGGTTGAGCAGCATCAACTGCCCCATCGCCCGCGCCAGTGCGGTCAGCACCGTATCCAGGTCGTCCGTGTTGTCGCCGGACGACGTCAGACGACTGTTCTCCGCGATCGAGCTTTCAGTCGCCGTCGCGCCGCTCGTGCCGCCGAGATTGGCCTCCTGCGAGCCGACCACCCGCTGGATGTCGCTGAAGATCGACGCCGTCTCATAGAGGCTCTCGTCGATCGGCGCCGTCGGGATGCGCTGGATGATGTCGCTGATCTTCGTGCCCGGCGTGAGCATCATCTCGACGACGGTGTGCGCCTCGGCGCTCGCCAGCGCGCCCTTGTCCTTCTCCTCCAGCATGTCCTTGCCGGTGACGTAGCGCGGGCGCGCGGCGATACGGTGATCGCGCCGCGCCTCACGGGATTGGTTGTACTCGCGCTGCATGTGGCGCGCGTTCCAGGCGTCGCTGTTGCCGAAGGGGTTCTTCGGGTCGCTCGACTGGTTGAATACGAGCGGGAACACCGGCCAAAACCGTTCGAGAACGGTCGTCGGCGCCGCTGGCGGGTCGATGAAGTCGCAATAACCGTCGCAGATCACGAAGACCTGCTTCAGCTTCTTGTCCCACACCCGCCACAGCCGGGCGCCCTCCCCCTTTTCGACCTGGCTGCCGCCTTCGCCGTAGTGGGTGTACGCCTGCCCCTTGAGGTCCACCTTGAACGTCTCGAGCACCGCGTCGGCGTCGAGGTCGAACTCCTGAGCGATCCACCGGCAGCCGGAGAACGTCTTGAGGTTCCGCATCCCCGTGTCGGGGATGATCTCGGTCGAACACGGGAACGACAGGACCGGCCCCTCGCGGAGAATGATCGTCTCCTCTTGCTGGAGCGTCCCGATCAGCGACTTGAGCTCAGCGGCCTCCTCCGAGTCCTCATCGATGTCCTCTTCCTTGGCCTTGGCCAGCATGGCTTCGAGGGCCTGGAGCTGCGACGTGCTGTCGGCGATCGCCGCCGTCTTGTCGGGGTTCTTGCCGAGCCGGCGCTGGTAGTCGAGGACGACGTAGGAGACGTGGCAGACCTTCGCCCGCTTGACCCACCCCTTGATCTCCTCCTTGTATCCGGAATCCTGTTCGTTGAGGTAGTAGTCGAAGAGGACGCCGAGCGTCTTGCCGAGCCGGTCGTACATCAACATCTGCTGGCGCGCTTCGGCCACCTCGTTGACGAGCGCGACGGCGTTCGGGTCGACCATCGGCTGCCCCGTCATCGGGTCCATCTCGAGCATCGGCAGCCCATCAATGCCGATCACCGGCTGGCCCGTCATCGGGTCGATCTGAGGCCGCGGCTGCGAGTTCTGGATGGCCATCGCCAGGCTTTCCTGGGTGCCATCCCACACCGTGTAGAGCAGCTTCTTCTTGCGCTTGGCGACGACCTTCGGGTTCTTGGCGTAGAGGGTCGCGACCGCGGCACTGATGTGACGGTTGATGACCGGGACGACGTAGGCGTCGGCCTTGATCCACGCCTCCTCGTCAGACCCTTCCTCGACGAGCTTCATGTTCTTGGTCATCCGCTTGAACGTCGGACCCCAATGTTCCTTGGCCTTCTTGACCCGCTCGACCCACTTCTTGACGTGCGCCTTCGTGGCATCGTCGACCTCGGGCTTCGTGCGCGTCGAGGGCGACTCCTGGGGCTCATAGGTCGAGGCGCCATCGCCCCCGCTCGTCACGTCGGATTCTTCAATCATGTCACCAGCCTGCGTTCGCGGTCTTGAGCTTCGTGGTCATCGCGTTGCGCCGCGATTCCGCGAGGATCCATTGGAGGGAGCCGACCCGGACGACATTCTCGTCAGACGGCTTCTCCTTCTGCGCGGGGAACTCCTTGAGGAGGCCGGCGCCGATGTGAGCGAGCCAGTCGACAAAGTCGTCGTGGGTGGCGTAGGGGAATTTCAGGAGCTGCGCCTTCGCGTCCGGCCACCAGTGAGCGAACGCGGGGAAGTGGACCTTGCCGCGGGGGCGCATCCCCATGAAGCCCTGAATGGCGCGAGCGCGGACCTTCTTCTCCTTGCTCGGCGTCACCGGGTCGATCGCGGTGTAGATGCGCTGACGCGCCATCTCCTTGTACAAGAACGGACCGAACGCCTTCGAGATCAGCTCGCTTTCCAGCCACCACAGCAGCGGCCGGCGGCGCTTGAAGAAGGCGAGCAGCGTCTCGACGGTCTCGGTCGTCTCCATCTTGGCCCACACGAGATCGGGCAGGACCCAGATGTCGTGTTCGGTGTCAACGCCGACGCAGCCGATGATCGTGCTGTCGCGTTTCTGCTTCTCGCTGACAGCGTGGTCCGAGGCGCCGTAGATGCGGAGATTCTTCGGGAGATCGCTCTCCTTGTGGTACTCGACCAGCATGTCGTTGGTGAAGTAGTCGCCGTCGTCCGGCGTCGGCTTGCCCATGCGGAGGGCGGTGAAGCCGCGCTTGTCGAGGCGCTTCTGCTTGGCGAGGAACGGCAGGTCGAACCGCTCGTCCCACAGCGTCGACACCGGCTTATCGCCGAACTGCTTGACGACGAGATCGAGGTCCTCGACATCCGTGACGAGTTCCGCCGGCGGCTTCAGCTCGAGGCCGAGCACCTTGGCCAGCTCAGGCTCGTGAACGATGGCCGGCAGGTTGATGTAGATCCACTCATCCGAGATGCCGGCGAAGCGGTCGTTGCGGTCGGGGTGGTCCGGGTCGCACAGCCGGCCGATCAGGTCGTCCTCGGCCCAGCGAGTATGCGTGATCAGGATCCACGACCGCTTGTGAATACGGGTGTTGACAACCTTGGTGAACCAGTTCCAGACCCGGTCGCGGTAGACCGGGGAATTGGCCTCCTCGTCGTTCTTGATCGGGTCGTCGACGATGAACGCCTCGGCCGGCTTGCCCGTGCCGGAGCCGCCAACGCCGACGAAGGCCATCTTGCCCCCGTCCTCGGTAACGAGCAGGTCCTTCGCGGCGCCGCCCTTCCGCAGCTCGAAGCGCGGAAAAACCTGCTTGTGGGCTGACGACGTGACGAAGGCTCGGGTATCGTCGCCGAACCCGTTGGCCATGTCCTGATTGTAGGAGCCGAGGATCATGTTGGCCCGCGGGTTCCGGCCGGCCAGCCACGCGGGGCCGTTGCGGGAAATAATCTGCGATTTGCCCATCTGCGGGCCGATCGACACTGCCACCCGGAGGCACGGCCGGCCGTTCGGGTGCATCAGCTTGCGCTTGTCGAGCTTCTCGATCATCTCGCAGAGCATCCGCGCCTGCGGCGTCGACTCGTAGAGCGACTTCGTCGCGTCGTCGGGGTCGTCCGGGTGCGGGTGGCAGAGCTGCGTGTAGGCGAGCAGCGACGTCTCGGCCTCCTGGACCTTCTGGAGCCGCTGCGCCGCCTTGAGGAGCTGCCGCTGGAGGTCCTGGGTCAAGCGGCCTCCCTGAAGACCGACACCCACTCGTTCGAGACGGTGTGGATCGGGTCGTCGACCGTGACGTTCCAGTAAGACGTCCGACCGCGCGTCGGGTGAACGAACCAGAGCGGCTGCGACGGCGTCGACGGCGGCGCGCGGAGCGCCAGGCGCGCAAACTCATCCCACCCCTTGAGAGTATTCGAGACGATGATGCGCGGCAGCATGATCTCCTGGTGCCAGTGGCCGATCACCAGCGTGTCATAGTCCCGGCGCATCGCCGCGGCCTGCTTGCCGACCTTGGTCTCGCCTCTGGCGATCGGGCCTAAAGCCCCGATGATCCCGTCCCCGCCCTTCACACCGAGCATGTCGCCGTGCATGGCCAGGTAGCGGTGGCCGTGGACCCGGTAGAGCACCTCATTGGCATCAGGCATGTCGAAGACGATGCGATCGTCGCCCTTGAAGCGCCGCATCAGGAACTGATAGATCAACCAGTCGAAATTCTTGAAGACGTACCGCTTGAACTCGGGCTTGTGGGTCGCCCGGCCGTGGTTGCCGGCGACACACGGGACGTACAATTGGCCGAACTCGTCAGCGAGGGTCGTCAGCGCCCACTCGAGGAGATCGACGCATCGTAGTGCGCTCGGGATAACCTCTTCCGCATCCGTTTTCTGGAGCTCGGGGTGAAGTCCCCCAGAGACGAAATCCCCGAGAAGGTTGACGACCGCACCGGGGTACACTCCGGGGCCGTGGTTGCGGGCGAGGTCGATGATGGCCGCGACAAGCCTGCGGACGCGATCGCCAGCGATCTCGGAGTCGTACTCGTTGACGCCATTGGTCTCGCTCCTGCTCACGGTCTCGCCGACGTGCCAGTCCGAGAATACGATGACTGGCACCTCGGGTGTCTTGCCGCCCTGCCGATCCTCCGGCTCGACCAGCCACTTCGGGGGTGCTGCCGGCGTCGCAGCCATCTCCCCTATGATCGAGAGGACGTCCTCCTCAAAGGCCGCCTGGCGCTGCGCGCTCGTGATGTCGTGCTTCAGGCGCGCGTTTTCGTCGCGCAGCCGGCGCAGCACCAGCGGATCCGCTTCGCGCGCCTCAACCGGCGCGTTCGGCGCGCCGCGCGTCTCCGGCGAGAGCCTCGTCAGCCGGTCGCGGAACGTGCTGCGCTTCATGCCGAGCGCCGCCGCGGCAGCACGCTTGCTGCCGAACCGCGAGTATGCGTCGAGGATCTCGTCGTCGGTAATCATCCAGCCACCTTGCTCCAGATCAGACCCATGACGCCGAGGACGACAATGCCGACCGCGGCGAACAACCCCTGCCGTTTGACCGACTCCGAACTCTCCCGCCAGGTCCGGATGAAGGCGAAGTCCTGCTGGACCTCGGTCGGGTTCTTGACGTCGACCCCGAGGCCCATGAAGAGCTCGTTGAGCGTCTCCCTCACCGTCACCCTGACAATCTCGCGGATCTCGTTGTCGTTGAGTGTCTGGCGAACCGTCACCTTGACGATTTCGCGGATGTCTATGTCTTCCACAAGTCACACCTTTCTACAAAAGAGACAGAAAAGTCAAACCGAGGATCGGCCGTACCGGCC
>Ga0209702_10005217_pt1 | contig 17953 bp, 15 predicted proteins | sample FRY01_FD_187210 | JGI IMG/M metagenome (GOLD analysis project Ga0209702, IMG submission 187210) | Freshwater microbial communities from Lake Fryxell liftoff mats and glacier meltwater in Antarctica - FRY-01 (SPAdes) (version 2) | ecosystem: Environmental > Aquatic > Freshwater > Ice > Glacier...
AGCAAAAATGCACACCCAAAATCTAATTGAAGCGATAGCCCACAATCTGTATAGATCTCCAGGGATAATTGTGTCCAATTCAATAAAAATAGCAAAATAAGAGCAAAAGAAGCGGGAAAATCGATCTAAAAACGATAAAAACGCCAAAAAATCGATTCAAATCTAAAAAATTGACAAGCTAATGACAAGGGATTTGGGAAAACATAATTTTGCAACGGTCTTAGAGTAATTCGCAGTGGAAGTATCATTCACATAGACGGCATTCTATATTTAGCATCAAACTTATCTGTATTTGAAGCGGAAAACTACCTGAACGAAATCAATCAATTGATGAAAACAGCATTTGGAGAGCAGACAGAATGTGCGTTTGTGATAAAAGCTTTTAAGAATAAAAATTAAATTACCGCTCCATTTTTTTCCATCATTTTACGGATGTTCATCACAGCATAACGCATACGACCCAAGGCAGTGTTGATAGAAATATCTTGAAGTTCTGCGATTTCCTTAAATGACATATCTTGGTAAATACGCAATATCAAAATTTCTCGCTGATTAACAGGCAAAAAATCGATATAACTTGTGACTTGCGCATCCAATTCTTGCTTTGAAATGCGTTCTTCAATATTCATACCCTCTTCTTTGATAAAGGTAAATACATTGTATTCTTCCGAAGAAGACGAAGATTCACTAATCAAGCGCACTTTATTTTCTCTTCTGAAGTGGTCAATAACTAAGTTATGAGCGATTCTCATTACCCAAGGCAAAAACTTACCCTCTTCATTGTAGTTGCCAGACTTTAAGGTTTTAATGACTTTGATGAACGTATCCTGAAATACATCATTGGATAAGTCCCGATTTTTCATCTTCGACAGAATATAATGGAAAATTTGCGTTTGGTGTTTCATCAAAAGGAACTGCAAAGCAAGTTCATTACCACCTATATAAGATTTCACCAAATCTTGATCACTCCAATCTAATTTACACATAACCTAATGATTATTAACTAGTTAACAACTAATAAAAAAATGTGTAGAATTAGTCTATAGGCCTTTTTTTTGATTTACGATGAGCTAAATTACACTAAAATCTTGAATTAACAAATAATTCTTGAAAAAATGTTACCAAAATTGTTTTTGATACTTATTATTCTGCTAGTTCTTAACCTGCCATCTTCTTCTTAATCACTTGATAAACTTCTTTGGTTTCAGAATCACTGATAAAAATCAAGAAGTGAATGTTTTCCGGTTCAATACCTACTGGTTTGCCAAATGAATAATCTTTGTGATCTTTATTTGCTTCGGAAAAATCTAGTCGCTGGCCCCAAACTTGGTTGTCTATATTGCCAAGGTGTTTCTTTAAATGCAGATATTCTGGTTCATTAACACCGGAAGGCTTAGACTGCCAATCTCGTAATGAGTCTTGTATTACATACACCATAATGTCAACGTCTGGATTCTCGCTCTGCAATTTATCAATTTCTACGTGCAAATATCCGCCTTGAGTCGAAGGAAAATAATTAAACACTGCCTGAATGTTGTACTTCAGAGCGTTATCAGTCAATATGGTTTGTGCACGGCTGCTCAATTCCTCAGGATTGTTTGCAATAAACATCCCACTCACACCACCGCTAAAAACTTTATTGTTTACCGTGATGCCTGGGTTTCCAGAGAATCCAAAACCATTTAGAAAAAATGTGCCATAAGTTAAGGCCATCGCATTTGTGTGATTCGTATAAAATGAAGATGCTGAAGCGTTGAATTGTTGAAACGCGGTCATTCCTCCAGGACCAGCATGCATAGACGAGTAGTGAATCCTAGTTGGATTGCTCTCATGAAGATTCTTTATTTCAGTTGCGGCATAAGTACAAGGCACGCATTTATGTCCAGTATATTTTTCAATCAGCACATTCCTCTGTGTATTGTTGTTTTGCTCAAACTCAGGCCATTCGTTCAGTAAGTAATCAGCCCAAACCCCTGTATAGTAAGTACTATCCAAGTCAGGGATGTCCTTGTAAGCAATCTCAACTCGGTCACAACTAACCGATAGAGCTGTCATCATTAAAATTATAATAAAAACGTGTGCTTTCATAATTCTTTGAGGGAGTTCTAATCATTAATTTTTCCGAAAATCTCAAATAAGCAAGAACTCCGTTTGGTGCTTTTTGAACGTTTACTTATGCTAAGATATAAATTTATTTTGACATTTAACCTGATTCTTTTCAAACATTTTCACAATTCAACAGACTGACTTAATTTAAAAACTGTGCGTAAACACCACTGTTAAACCACTAGATGCAGGCACTGGACGGCAAACGCCACCTACACAAAACATACCTGCATTTACGCGACCAAATCTTGCTTCAAGACGGGTTGCATCCCAAATCTTTCCAGCGGCAATCAAAGGATACAAATTCTTTCTGTTCTCCAATGGGTTACCATAGTTGTGTTGCAACAAAGCCGTAAAATACCAATCTGGAGAAATAGTGTACTCAATCAACAGCGTGTACCAATGACCCCTATCTCTTCTGTCTTCTGTCCACAAACCTTGGATCTCAGTACGAATAGAGTGATTATCATTGATTTTATAGAGCAACTCTACAACGCCAATATGGGCTTTAATAATGCCAGGTGCTTGCGCCACCTTAATTACGTCATTGTTTAGTGTTAAATTGAAGTAAGAGGCAATCATCGACCATTTAGAATTTAGTTTTCTTTTTACTTCTATGTTTATATCTCGCCAATACAAGTCGCCGCTTGAGCTAAACAAATCGGTGCGATAAGTAACGCGAGAAAGAGGATTGGCATCTGTTGCAAATTTTCCGGAGCCGTGTGCTGTTGAAAAATTCAACGAGACTGTCGTTCCGTATTTACCACCAATTTTAGACCCTCTTTTAAATTGATACATCACATCTGCCTGATAAGCCACTTCACCCAGAGGTTGAGAAACATATGGATACAATTGCGCCACAAGGTTGTATGTATGTGTTTTGGTTAAAGGCGGAATAAAATTCACCATTCCATCGTTCAAGACCATTTCTCTATCAGAGCGAAAACTCATATTATCTATATGCTTAGCCGATACAAGAACGCCAAATCCCTTTTTAGAATAACCAGCATTGATGATTAAACCATGACCGTAATTAAAAATGTAGTTATTGTCTAGTGATGGGTCGGCCTCTTTTATAATGTATTCCGCATTGGCGTAGAATCCTTTATACGTAATATCCAATCGGCCTCCGTAAGAACCTACATTCTGCGGAAGTACGTAATCGGGATGATTGGCTATCTGAAACTTACTCACCATTGAAAAACCAGCTCTTATCGTAATCTCTTTCTCATCAAGCTTCGCAAACCATTCATTGAAACCTAGTTCCACATCAAATCCGCGAATAATTCCTGCTGCATTTATCACGCGCCCATTTTCAAAAGAAAATCTTTGTTTACCATAAACCGCTTTAATTCCGACCCCTTTAAAAGGTCTTATTCTTAAGCTCAATCCATCCATGGCATTATCTAGTCCTAAATTTCTATCCTCATAGGCTCTAAAGATAAGCCCAGTGCCGAATTGCTCATAGAAATTTCCCACAGTTACGCTCAAAATGTCATTCTCATAACCCACGTATCGATAGCCAACTCCTACGCCATCAAAACGATCAGGATATCCTAGTATTCTTGGCGCGTAAAGTTCCAATCTGGTGCCTGCTTTAAATCCATTATTCCGATAATTGATAAACGCATAAGTATTAATCAACGACTTTTCTTGGGGCTGAACTGCTTCGATAACCGAATCACTCAAAAGATATTGATATTGCGACTCGATATTTCCAGAAACAGAGCCACCATTTTGAGCAGAGCCACAAAAAGCATACAGGGCAATTAAACCCGATATGCTCGATTTAAATACTATATGCTTCATAAAAATATTACTTCTTCAGTTTCAAAATTTCTTGATAAAGTTTATGCTCATCACCTGGCGCGTAGTTGTTGTGTGAATAAACAATTTTTCCTTCGCCATCAATTAAAAAAGTATGAGGAACATTATTCACGCCCATTGCTCTTTTAAAATCGTGGTTGGTATCCATCCAAATATCAAATTCCCAACTGGAAGAGTTGATGTAAGGCTTCACCCGACTTTTAGTTCTTTCATCATCAATAGATACAGCAATCAACTTCACGCCAGTTTCCTCCTGCCACTCAGGATACAATTCATGTATTGCGTTCAACTCTCTTTTACAAGGCGAACACCAAGTAGCCCAAAAACTAATAATTACAGGTTTACCGTCATTACCCAATTCGCTTGTGGTAATCGGTTTACTATTGATGTCAGTGATTTTCACAGATGGAACTGTTCTCCCTCGCTGGTCATCATCGCTAGGAATAACTACAAAAGCAGTTGATATCAAAAACAAGGCTGCTAAAAAGAATACATTTTTCATTTCTCTAGGTTTTAAATTCGTTGATGAGTATCAATTCAAAAACTTTGCCAAAGCTAAGATATTTTATACCAAAAGAATACAATATTGGTAACCCTATTCTTGTATTGCTAAAAAAAATCCCCTCACCGTGTGGTGAAGGGATTAATCTATATACGATTGGTTCGATTATTCTATAACCAAAGACTTTGCAGTCATTTTTCCATTTGACATAATGTTCACCATGTAAACACCTGCAGTCAACTGAGAAACGTTAAACTCAACTTGAGCAGAGCCAGTAGTTGTGTCTGATATAGTCTGAACAACACGACCAGAAGCATCAGTTAAAGTAACCACATAAGCTCCAGTTGATTCAAATGCTACAGTAGCAATCTGAGAAGCTGGATTAGGATAGATTTGAGCAGGAATTTCTTCAAATTCTACAATTGCCAAAGTACCACCTATCATAATATTATCAACAAACACATTATTTCCATAAGCCGAAGTTGCTTTGAATTTAATGATTAATTTATCCGCTGAACCAAAACTAGCCAAAGATATAGATTCGTTTCTCCAGTCAGAAGCACTTGGTGTAGTATAGTTCGCAGTAGACGCAGCCAAAGTAGCCAAAGTAGCACCTTGCTTATTATAAACTGATGTCCAAGTAGCTCCACAATCAGAAGAAACCAAAACCTCAAGTTTGTCATTTTCATTTTGATACTGGCGATAAGCCACGTCAAATGTCATTGTTTTGCTTGAGTTTGTTGACAGGTTCACTGGTGCTAAGAAAACTTCTCCAATTTTACCAGCTGTAAATGCATAAAAAGAATAACGCAAACACCCAGCATTTGGAGCAACTCTAATCCAATTATCATTTGTTACAGAGGCAAGATAATAATTCAAGTACGGGAACGACGTGTTTGAGAAGTTTTGAATTAGTTGTCCAGTTGTACCTGGATCTGTAATTCTAGCAAACTGAGCAGTTTTAGTACCTAAAGGAGTATTTACACCTGAACCATTGATGTTAGTCAAATAGCTAGTAATCGTGTGTGTACCAGAAGAAACAGGAATTGAAGGCAAAGAGAACGATGCTGTTCCGTTTGGAGCAATACTTCCAGTGAATGGCGCAGTTTGAACAGCACCATTATCAATTTGAAAGTTTACAGTAGCGGTTGTAATAGTCGTATTTCCTTGGTTTTCCAAAACGACAGACGCGCCAGCCAAGTTAGCATCACAGCTATAGCTCGTTGGAACGGATAAAGACTGAACAATACCATAGTTACTCAAAACAATTGGCTCAGAAACACCAGCTTGGTGAACTTCTTTGTTTGTGTTATTTTGAACCCAAGCGATGAAGCTAATCTGATTCAAATTGTAAATATAATTCGGAAGAGCAACATTGTTAAATGTAAAAGTTTGCGAACCACCAGCCGTTGAGAAGTTAGAAGCAACTACCGCCGAACCATCTTGGTTAGGAAGCATTTTTCTCATTACATTTTTAAATACAGTCTCGCCGTTTGAACCAGGAGCAGATGCAAATGTGATGTTCTTTTCAACCATAGCCAACTGCATTACTGTGTTCGATGGATTCCACACATCAGGAGCTGTAATTGTTACAGATACATTTGCAGTAAAGTTAGGATTTATTGTGTGTGAAACTGTCATGTTCACTGGAGCAGGAACTGCATAACGGTTATCAATTGCGCTTTGAGTAGCATCTGTATTTGTGCCATCAAGAACTCTATCAGGAACACCAGAAATGCTATAATAAGATACACGGGCGGCAATTTCAGCCGGATTGTGCAAATTCATTGGGTCAAATCCAGGCCAATTCACTTGATACTTAATAGCAATAGCTTTAGTAGTATTCGCAGCTAATAAAGATTCTAATGCAGGATTTTGAGCTGCACACGGGCCACAAGATGCTTGAGAAAAACTTTCAACAAGCACCAATCTCTGCTGAGCCATTGCTCCAAACGTAAAAATTGCTGATAGGGAAAATAATAATTTTTTCATGTTTAAAAGATATTTAATTTAGGGTAAAAGTAATAGAAAAACTTAAACATTTCGTTTCTTTTCTTTTTACTTTGACCTCTTAAAGCTTTTCAAAATTGTAATCCTAAAAAACATTTTTCTCGTAACACAGAGCGAATGTACAATAAAAATAATAATTAAAATGCTAATTATCAAATCTTTAATTCGTTAACGCACACGAGGAAATGAAGCGGCAGTATTGCAATCCATGTAAAAATTGAAAAGAAGTTTTTGTTAATGAATACATTTTTAGCATTATATTTGCTAATCAAAAGAAAATTTCAAAATTAAAGATCATGAAAAATTATACAAAGTTTGTTTCAGTAATTTTTGCATCTCTTGTGTTAACAGCAGTGAGCGCTCAGGTTTCAGGAGTCCGTTTCGAATTGGTAAGCATGCCTGGAGTTGAACAAAATGGAGTTACGTTGTATGCTGTGGACGGTTCGGAAAATGTAGTACTTTATCTTACAGTTAAAAACGTTTCAGGAAGCACACAAGATTACAAATGGGAACGTGTTAGGCTGAATTCAACAAATCCTGACGCCTCAGACCAACTGTGCGACAATTGGCAATGTTACACGCCTTCTAATTCTGGCGATAACTGGGTATTAGGAAACCCTATTACCTTTTTAAATGAGGCCAGTTCTGTATTTGAGCCAAAAATCATGTTTCCAGAAAGCACAAATGGCACAGCAACTTACCGCTACTACGTAAGAAATGGCAATGATGAGCGCATTGACTCAATCACTGTAACTTTTACATCTGTTTTGTCTATCCAAGATGAAGCTTTTGTAACAGACTCTAGAGTTTACCCGAATCCATCTAACGGTTTAATCACTGTGAAGGATGCTCCAGCGGGATCTGATATAGAAATCACTGACATGGTTGGCAAAGTAGTTTTCCGCTCTAAATTGAATGGAACAATACAAAGTTTTGATTTGTCTAAAAATCCTGAGGGTGTTTATTTTTATACAATTCGTTCTGCCGACGGTCTAAACGCAATGACCAAGCGATTTGTTATTAGGAAATAATTCACCCTACTATTTTTAAAAGGCCATGCAACAAACTGCGTGGCTTTTTTATTTTTGCCAAGTTCATGTTGTAGTAGAAAACCCTATTTTTGCGGTATGTTAACAGTGAAAGAGATCAAAGCCCCAATAGAGCAAGAATTGAAGGAATTTGAATCCTTTTTCTTAGACTCTATGCGCTCTAATGTGCCCCTACTGGATAAAATAATTCACTATATTGCCAAACGAAAAGGGAAGCAAATACGTCCTATGTTCGTATTTTTAGTTGCTCGTATGTTAGGAGGTAATGGTGACAATAAAACTTTTAGTGCTGCCGCTTTGGTAGAATTGCTGCATACAGCTACGCTTGTTCACGACGATGTAGTAGACGACGCCAATGAACGACGTGGCTTTTTCAGCGTGAACGCACTCTGGAAAAACAAAATCGCTGTACTCGTAGGCGATTATTTGTTATCTAAAAGTTTATTGGCGAGTATCGACCAAAAAGATTTTGCGTCGCTTGAAGTAATTGCGCGAGCAGTTAAAGCCATGTCTGAAGGCGAATTGTTGCAACTTGAAAAATCAAGAACTTTAGACATCACTGAAGAAGTGTATTTTGAAGTAATTCGAAAAAAAACAGGTTCGCTAATTGCTGCTTGTTGCGAAACTGCTGCAATTTCAGTTGAAAGACATGATATGGCAGAGCGTATGCGGAAATTTGGTGAAACCATAGGCCTAGCATTTCAAATCAAAGACGACATCTTCGATTACGGTGATGGTATCGAAATAGGTAAACCAACTGGAAACGACATTCGCGAGCGCAAGGTGACTATGCCACTCATTTACGCACTAAATCACAGCAGTATAACCATAAAAAAAGAGCTCATCTCGATACTTAAAAAGTATAATGAAGACAAAGCAAAAGTGCGCAGAGCCGTACAATTGGTCACAGAAAGTGGTGGTGTTCTATATGCCCACAAGCGCATGATGGAATTGAAAGAAGAAGCCCTCGCAATGCTGCATGACATACCTGAATCACCATCAAAATTGGCTTTAATTGGACTCGTTGAATACACCACAAATAGGTTGAAATAGTATTAAAAAAGCGCATAATCTTGTGCTACCTCAAAAATAAAAAATGATGAAGAATCTAAATATACTTGCTGTTTTATTAGTCTTTGGAATATTTTCTTGCGCAGAAGTTGAAGAGGAAAAAGAATCCACCCAGACTGAGATAAAAAGTGAGGAGAATTTGATTGAGCGCATGCCTGGCATGTACAGAGAATACTATCCAGGGAAAAAACAATTGAAAATCACAGGTCCACTAGATCCAGAGAACAAACGCAATGGAACTTGGGAATCTTTTTACGAAAATGGACAAAAAAACAGCGCCACCTATTTCGTAAACGGCATAAAAAATGGGCATTCAATAGTTTATTATCCCAATGGTAATGTGCATTATGTAGGTGAATATCGTAAAGACGAAAAAGCAGGACTTTGGAAAATTTACAATGAAAAAGGTGAGTTGATTTCGGAGGATAATTTTTAAGTATGAGCAGAATACCAGCACATATCGTCGATGAAATCTTGCAAGCAGCAAGGATTGAAGAGGTGATCGGTGATTTTGTGCAACTCAAGCGGGCGGGTTCAAATCTCAAGGGAATGAGCCCTTTCACAGAAGAGCGTACGCCGTCTTTTATGGTTTCTCCGGCTAAGCAAATATTCAAATGCTTCAGTACAGGAAAAGGAGGAAATGCAGCGTCGTTTCTTATGGAGATGGAGCATTTTAGCTACCCAGAAGCCTTGAAATGGTTGGCCAACAAATACGGAATTGATGTTCCAGAAGACAAGCCACCAACGCCCGAAGAACTTGCCCAAGCCAATGAGCGCGACGCGCTTTTTATAGTCAATGAATTTGCTGAAAAACATTTTTCAAACACGCTACACAATGACGAAATGGGTAAAGCCATCGGCTTGACTTATTTTTTAGAGCGTGGATTCCAAGAAGAAACTATCAAAAAATTTCAATTGGGTTACTGTTTAGACACCGGGCATGACTTGACACCTGAGGCCATAAAAGCGGGTTATAACTTAGATTATTTAGAAAAATCGGGATTAACAAAATCCAATGAAAAGGGATCCTTCGACTTTTTTAGGGGTCGCGTAATGTTTCCCATTCACAGTATCTCTGGGCGAATTTTAGGTTTTGGTGGCAGAACACTTAAGAATGATAAAAACATTGCGAAATATTTCAATTCGCCCGAAAGCATCATTTACAATAAGAGTCAGATTCTCTATGGCATTCATTTTGCAAAAAATAGCATTGTAAAACTAGATAATTGCTTTTTGGTGGAAGGTTATACAGATGTCATTTCCATGCACCAAAGCGGCGTTGAAAATGTAGTGGCCTCTTCAGGAACTTCGCTTACACAGAGCCAAATTCGTTTAATCAAACGTTACACCAACAACATCACCATATTGTACGATGGTGATTCGGCTGGTATTAAAGCATCTTTTCGAGGAATTGACCTTATTTTGGCCGAAGGTTTGAATGTAAAAGTGGTGCTTTTCCCCGATGGCGACGACCCTGATTCGTATTCCAAAAAAGTAAGCAAAGAGATGCTGACAGAATACATCACGACTAATTCTAAAGACTTCATAAACTTCAAATCGAATGTTTTACTTGCGGAAAGTGGCAGCGATCCGATTAAAAAAGCCGACTTAATCAAAGGTATTTTGGCGTCAATTGCCGTTATTCCTGATGCCATCTCCAGAACAATATTTGTAAAAGAATGTGCACTCTTATTTGCAATGGAAGAACACGTGCTAAGCGGGGAGTTAAATAAGCTTCGAATGAACGCCATTCGTCAAGAGCAAAACCTTCCTATTAGCGTAGAGCGCACAAAAAAAACAGAGCATCAATCTCTGACTTCACATGTAGAGGGAAAACAAAAAAATCTAATTGATGATGCTGAACGTGAATTGATTAGAATTATGCTCAAGTATGGCAGACACTTAATAGAAGCTCAACAAGTCAAAGATAGCGGCGAGCAAGAAACGGTTGAAACGTCGGTTACCGAGTTGATTATTCACGAATTGGAAAAAGATGATATTAAGATTCAGAACCCAATGCTTTTGAAAATTTATAATAAGTTCAAAGAAGGTATTGAAAATAGCATTATTTACAGTCAAAAGATTTTTTTGAACGACGATGACCATGAAATAATAGCATTTATTGCGGATGTGGAATCGATTGAGTTTAGTGTGAGTAACAATTGGTACAACCGGTACCGAATTGAAGTGAAATCGGAAGAGAACAAAATGGACAAGACCGCCATTAACAGCATTTACGAATTAAAACGCACGCTCATTGAAAAAGAAATCGAGCGTTTGGATAAAAAAATTCTAAACTCGATTGAAGAGAATAACGAAGAAATAATGACTTTAATGCTTGTAGAAAAAATCAATTTTCTCAGAGTCAGACGTATGATTGACAACGCATTGGGACGTATTTAATAGACGAAAATGGAAGATCCTATAAAATATATAGCGCAAAACATTCCTCCAGCAGCGGATGTAGCTCAACAAGTTGAGCAATTGGAAACACAAAGTTTTTTATTCAGATCAATTGTCACGCTGCTCAATGTGGAATTTGCCTTGATTAATATTATCTTAGTTGCTGTTATCTTACTCGCTGGTTTTATAACCAGAAAAATTGTTACCAAAAACTTTAATGCCGCATTGCGCAGAGCCAAAATAGATGTAAAAGGCAAACGCCTTTCTGCCCATATTTTGGTGAAGCAAATCATTAATTTGACCGTTTTCTTTCTAATTATTTTATCCTTTAGCGTCAACAACGACATCACTTTGAAAGAGTTTCTTGCTACTTCGATCTTAAATATTGACACTTTTCCTGTAAAACCAAAAGTGATGCACATTTTCATTTTGGTGTTGCTCTATTTCTTATCGAAAATCAGCATCAACATGATTTCGGTGTATTTAGACCGACTTGCACAGCGTAAAAAAGAGTTAGACGAAGGTTCAAAATACATCTATTTTCAATTAGCTAGATATTTTATTTACATTATTGCAATCTTCATCTTTTTAAAATCTTTAGAGGTTGAACTCACCGTACTTGTTACGGGTTTTGCTGGCTTGTTCATTGCTTTTGCATTTGGTTTACAAGACTTATTTAAGGATCTCGTTTCTGGATTTGTATTGCTTTTTGAAGGCGCAATTCGCGTAGGTGACATCATTGAAATCAAAGAAGGTTCCGGCGCCGAACCACTTGTAGCCAAAGTATTAAGAATCAACTTACGCACAACTAAAATTGAAACCCGAGATTCAAATATCTATATTATTCCCAATTCGAGATTGACGCATGAATATGTAGAAAACTGGAACTTTGGCAGTTCACTTACCCGATTCAGAATTTCCATAACTATTGCTTATGGCTCAGACACGGAATTGGCTAAAAAACTTTTAGTTCAAGCAGCGCTATCCCATCCAAAAGTTAAGAAAAACAAAGATATTTTTGTTCGATTGCTTGATTTTGGCGACAGAGGCTTGGAAATGGATTTGGTTTTTTATGCTGACCAAAACTGGCGAATAGAAATAGTGAAATCAGAAATCCGTTTTGAGATTGACCGCCTTTTCAGGGAGTATGGGGTTGTTGTTCCCTACCCACAAAGGGTATTGCACCAAGGGGCACCAAAAAATCCTGGTATATGATATGACTACGGTTAGTGAGCGAATAACCAGTTCTTGTATTGCAACTAAAAGCCAAATTCTACGACTCCGTTATTCCGTCTCAATAATTATCCGCACTTTTTGACCGGGGTAGCCATTGGTAGCGTTACTTTCCAAAATTTTGCGATCTTTTTTGGATTCAATGACATCATACACGCCGCTGTATTTGAAAGTTTGCTGCTCGACAAGTTCTGTGTAGAAATTTTCGCATTCGGCAGGTGGCACAACACGTGAGATTTTAAAAGTTTGCGCCTTTTCGTTGAACTGCCAGTAAAACTGACTGGATACACCATTTCGGGTCCAATTTGCTGTGCAGAGATCCTCATAAATATCGCAAGCATTCACCGCCCAAGTGGGCAGGGTGTCGAGATTATTGCCCGCCACGCTCACTTCTTTCACTTGCCAAGTGCCGGGTTTCATGAAGCGTTTGGAGGCGCGTTTGTCTTTGTTGCAGGCGGTAGCCGTTAGAAGCAGAGCCGCAAGAATGATAGAAAGTGTTGTTTTCATGATTTTTTTTTGATTAGGTTATAGTTTCACAAGCCTTTGAATAAATTTCTCGCCATTGACCACCAAACATACAAAATATACACCAGGCAACAAAGATTCTGTTTGCAGATTTTGTATGTTTTCACCCATGGCTAAATTTACATTTTCTACTGGACTTCCTACAACTTTGCCGCTTAAATCGATAATGGTGATGCTTATTGTAGCCAATTCTGGCAAATAAATGCCCGTTTGGGATGCGCCAGTGGTTGGGTTTGGGAAAAGGATGAATTGGATGGGGTCAGGGGCAGGTGATAACTCAACTGTTGGATTAAGTTGAGCAAGAGAGTCCAACATGTTTTGAATATCTTGTCTCAATATGTTTGCTTTGTATTTGTTTTCACAAAAAGTTGAAACTTGAGTACTAATTTGAGGTGGCATTGGATTATTTAAATTAAGAATTGGAACAATCTGTAACACAGCCTCAGTAGGCAAAATGGTTTCTAGTGTTTCAACCAAACTATCATTGTCATCGAAAATATGTAGTGGAGCCATATTAATTTCGGTCCCCGACTGCACTGTTACTTGAAAACCCTGAGCTACACCGATGACTCCTTGTATTGTAATAGGTTGCCAAGACGAACAGGTATACATGTTTCCATTTAAATGACAGCCCAATACTGGATTGCCATCGAATACAGTATTTGTTAATGTAAAATTTAAGGGTCCTAAGTCACCGGAGCCTCCCGGAGCAAAATTTGGATTATATGGCGCAGTAGAACCAAAAGAGTGAGAATTAAATGTTCGTACATAAACAAAAGAAGCATTATCTGTTGAGCTTTCTGTATATTTTCCTTCACTTGTATTCCAACTATTCCAGTCGTATTGATGAATCTCATCTTCATATTCCACATTAATTTCGAGTTTCAAACGGATATCGCTAAATTTAATGCTTATGTCTGCCAGACCCTGCTCAGCCAAGGTACAAAACTGAGGATTAACAGTTGGAACATTCGTAAAAGGATTTATAGTAAATGGCTCCATCAAATTTAGAGGTAGACTGTTGTAATGTGATGATAAGCATACCGTGATTCCAAAATTATTCAATGCATCAATTGGAACAGAATATGACTCAATATCAAATGATTGACCTAATGAAACGCTGTTGGATACACCGTAATTAAATGTTGCTGATTGTGGAATAGGAAAGTCATAATTTACTTGATTTTGGGGTTCTAATGTAAAATCGGTATATACGTTGTTCAATCCCAGATGAGTTGTCTTGGTTAGAGTAACATTTGCAATTATTGAAGCATTAATTTCAACATCACTTATGTCTAAAACGGGGTTAAAATAGTATTCTAATGGAGCTGCAAGTCTAATCTACCTAGAAAGCACATGCTTTGAGTTTTCTGTTAAGCGAGGCAACGAGTAAGTTATGTTTTGCCAATTTGGATTGGTTGCATTCATACTTGGATTTACTAGCATAGTTGTATCGAAGTATTCATATTGACAAGAAAAATTCTTTTGTTCTTCGGAAACACTGTATGTTGGTGTTGTTAATAACGCAAATACACCAAGAGCCTCATTATAAATTGGGTATGCGTTCATACTTGTGTTCGCAATTGTAATATCCGAACCCAAAGAACCTGGTGTTTTAAGAACACTGATACTTTTAAAACCAAACATTTCAATACTTCCTTGCATTTTCATTTGGGTTGCTGTAACGGTAGGCATGAAGGGTTTGGATGGGTCGTCCATTTCTTTAAACATCGACATACCTTGGAACAAAGTAGCAGACTCTTTAATTATACCTTGTGTAATTTTCCAAAATTTGTCTGCACTATTTTTTGTCAATTTAGATTCGCCATTAGCATCAACTTCAACCTCGGCATCGGGTCCTAACATTTTTACTGCAACACCCAGACTTACCCTAACCGTTAGGGCTGCTGTGCCGCCCGGTAAAAAGTTGGTCAGTGCAATTTTAGCGATGCTCAGAATAAGTTTATTCCGTTTTACTCTGTCGTTCTGTTCGGCTGCAGCTTGAAGTTCTTGTTCATAAATAGCGTATTTAGCTATGTAATCATCCAACAAGTCTACCATGCGCTTATAAATGAAATATCCTCCGCCATCTTCATCGGGTCCATTTGATGAATTATTAGCGAAAGCATTTAAAAAATCCTCACCTGCCAACAATTGTGCAGTAGTAATTTGTTCGGTTGTACCCAATGCATTGATCATTGCACTCAATGTGGTTGAAGTAATAAATTTAAAATCTACATGCAATTGGCTCTGATTCTTACATACACAAGGATCGTAAGCCATTTTGAAATCTGCAGAAAAAAATCGCTGAGCAGAACCTGGTTGCGGCACTAATGCTGCTACCCTCATGATTTTTGTATTTTGGTCAAGAGGTCTATCAAAGCCATCAGCTACACGGAGCATCCCAGACATTGCATTAGCGTCTGAATACGTAATTATAATTTCTGCGGCGTTTATAGCACCAGCTGGAGTTGTATTTTCGCCATATCGCCAATATATCCTTGCTGTTTCGGTGTATTTGTTGTAGAAAAGCAAAAATGGAACGGCTCTGGCATCAATCATGTCAAAGGGGTCTTCGTCCCAATTGTATAATCCTAAATTTGGGAAAAATCCACGATTTTGAGAAACAAGTTCCCAACCGTTTTCGGGCAGCATCACCTCATTTACAAAGCGTTGCACACCGTTTTGAACAGCTGTTAATTTACTCCAAGACAAATGGTCATAAAATCCAGAGTAGTTATCATGTTGAATACTGTTCATAGTATTTCCATAGTTGGTTGCAGGTGCTCCAGATGATGGATTCATACCCATATTGTTTAATGGCACTCCCATGGGCCATGGCACAGCTGCGCCGTTTATGATATCCGTTCTATTGGGCTGAGCCCACCAATACCAAGCGTTCAGAAATCTCGTATCTCTTACCTCCTGCCCTAGGTTGATGTCAAAAACCCAAGGTAAGTTCAAGTTCTGTGCAGAATCTTGGTGAGTATTAACTTGGTTTACACATTGCTGCGCCTTAGAGGTTTGGGCGGCGCAAAACATAATAAACAAGAGCATATATTTTTTCATGATATTTAACTTTAGATAAAATTTCTTAAAATTACTCGCTTCGTTTAATTTAATTTTCGACCAACGTAGTTATAGACTGTATTTCCAACAGAAATTGGAGAATGAATTGTTAATCTAAATGTTGCAGGACCCGTAAGAGGTGAAATCAGTAGACCAGATAATCTTTGGCACATTGGCGTGATTAAAGAATTTCCGCCAGTCTCGAATGAAATGCACCGATAAGTTTTTAAATAAAGTCGTCTCGCTATAGAGGGTAAATCACTTCCACAATCTACATTATCACCCAATACATTTTGTAAATCAATGAATATTGAACCGCTGCCCCCAGGTCTTATGAGTGCATCAAAATTAACATCAATACTATCGCCTAATTGGGGTGCAAAAAAACGGTAAGTACCTTCTATTGGTCCAAGCTGCACATCTCCGTTGCCATTTGGCATAATTATATATTGAGATACATGCATTACCTTAACGATGCTATCATAACCGTCATCGTTAGGAAAGCAAATACTATTGGGAGTTTTACGAACTACGAGAGTTATTGTTATATTGCTATTCGCCCATTGGCTCGGAAAATTGCGTTCAACACTTGATGTATTTAGCACTTCCGCACCCAAGTACCAAGTATATTCCGCGGCATCTGTTTCCAGAGCCCTGAATCTAACCGTAGAAGAGTGTAGAACTGTGTCCGTTACTACCCAATCGGGTAAATCATCGAAAATAAAGTTAGCTAATTCTTCGATATCAAACTCCGCACTAACCTCGCTTACACACCCACAGGGGTCTTGGTCGGAAATGCCCAGCTCAGGTTTTTCCTTTTTGCAAGCGAGCATAAGCAGGGCTGATGCTAGAAAGATGCTGGTGTAAAGGGTTACTTTTTTCATAACGCTATGTTTTGATTAGGTAATTCGAGGTTTGAAATTAGAGGTTAAAAACTTATTTCTGAGCTTCCAACTGTTGGATGCGTTCTTCTAGTTGGAGTATATAGAGCATGTTTTCTTCGATTTTCTCGAGGAGGAGGCGCGTCATTTCACCTAAATCTACTTCTTGGTTTTCTATTTCGGCTGCGCTTGGCACGTTGGGTAAATGGCGGTGGGTATTCAAATGCGCTCTCAAATCGCTGAATGACATGAGGTGATAGCCATGGGCGAACACGTAATCTGGAATGTTTGAAAGTGTTGTGGTGTAGCGGCGGGCATATACATAGCCACTACCAGTAACCGCAAAATTTCTTATATTTTGATCGGCTCCAAAGCACTGTATAGCAACATCATTATCTGTGTTTACTTTAACAGAAAGTCCATATCGTCCAGTGGCTGTTGTTCTAATGTAAAGCCCATTTTGGTTGTGGATATTGATGTTGGTGTAGGCTTTAAGAGACGCTGTCACCCAATTGTTGAATTCTGCCGTTCGTGACCCAAAAACGATATTGTTCTCCATTCTATTTATGGAAAATTGCGCCGTTCCCGAACCCAATAGCATTGTACCATTACTTTCTCTATTGGTCAAGGTGAAATCAGTTCCAATTAATGTAAAAATAACACCTCTATTTTCAACGCTTGTTGTATTTCCGTTTGTCATGCCAAATCTAACACCAAAGTTATTGGTCCTCAACGACATGGGTGTTGTTGGGTCGTGTAAATCAGGTTGCATTAATCCACTTGGATTTGGTGGTCCATTAGGATCAATTGGAAGTACAAATGCACCATGAAGATGTAAATTATGCTTCACATGGCTAGCTATTGTTGTTTGTCCTGATGGTTGTGTTCCAATGCCAACCCATCCTCTGTTAGAGAGTGAAGGATCATGGGAGGTGGTTACCCAAGTTCTGTTCAATTGCCCATAAACTGTATTCACTGCAAATAATCCAAATAAAGCTAAATACTTTGTTAAATTCTTAACACGAGGGGGGGGAGGTAAAAGTTGATGTCATAATGTTAATTTTTTATTTTCTCTGCGATCTTAAAGAATTTCGAATGATAAAAAGAGGCAAGGGAAGGTGAAAGGTCAAATTTTAACATTTTTTAACAAATAAAATATTTCCTTAGGAAAAAATCATTGTTGTCCGATAAAACTAATTAAAAAGAAGCCAATATAATTGACTTCTTTTATTAATCGTAATTTTGAGTTGCAAAATTCCAAATACGATGGGTAAAAG
>Ga0209702_10005224_pt1 | contig 17926 bp, 14 predicted proteins | sample FRY01_FD_187210 | JGI IMG/M metagenome (GOLD analysis project Ga0209702, IMG submission 187210) | Freshwater microbial communities from Lake Fryxell liftoff mats and glacier meltwater in Antarctica - FRY-01 (SPAdes) (version 2) | ecosystem: Environmental > Aquatic > Freshwater > Ice > Glacier...
CGGCCTTCAAACTCGCCGCTGCCTGCTCCAGGTCTTCGGCCTTGCGCGAACTCAGCATCACTCTGGCACCAGCCTCGCCAAGGGCGTGCGCCATTTGCAGGCCCAGTCCGCGTGAGCCGCCGGTGATCAGGGCGGTCTTGCCGCTCAGATCGAACAGTTTTTGGATGCTTCTAGGGGTCATTTTTTCTCCGTATCAGATGTCATGGTGGAACGTATATAAATTAAAATAGCTCCCACGACTGTCATCACGCCGCCAGCGGCAATCATCATCCAGCCGATGGCATCGTCTGTGCGTTGGACGAAAAGACCAAGAATGATGCTCAACAGTCCCGCGTAGATCAGCGCCCAGATCAAATAGTGCAGTCGCGCCATCCGCGGATCGGTGGGGTGGTTGGCACCCGGTTTGTAAAAACCCATTAAAAAGCCTCCTCTGGCAAGTAAAAATCGAGAGTGATGGGTAAACTCATGGCCATTTTTAAAGCACCTCAAACACACCCGCAGCGCCCATGCCGCCACCAATGCACATCGTCACACAAACCCGCTTGGCACCGCGGCGCCTGCCCTCAATCAGGGCGTGGCCCGTTAGGCGCTGGCCGGTTACGCCGTAGGGGTGGCCTACGGCGATTGAACCACCGTTGACGTTTAACTTATCCATCGGAATACCCAGCTTGTCAGCGCAGTACAGCACCTGCACGGCAAAAGCTTCGTTGAGCTCCCACAGGTCGATGTCGCTGATTTTTAAACCCAGCTTGGCGAGCACTTTAGGAATGGCGAACACCGGGCCAATGCCCATTTCGTCAGGCTCACAACCGGCAACCGCAAAGCCCAAAAAGCGGCCCAGCGGTGTAATCCCTTTTTTGCTGGCTACTTTCTCGTCCATCATGACCACAGCGCCGCCACCATCAGAGAACTGGCTGGCGTTACCCGCCGCAATCACGCCGCCGGGAATAGCCGGCTTGATGCCGCTGATGCCTTCTTTGGTGGTGCCAGCGCGAATGCCTTCGTCGTTGCTGACGGTGACCTGTTTAGTGCTCAAGCCCATGACCGCGTCGACCACGCCTGCCGTCACGGTGATGGGGGCAATTTCAGCTTCAAACAGCCCTGCAGCCAGTGCAGCGTTTGCCTTTTGCTGGCTCATGGCACCGTACTCGTCCATGCGCTCACGTGAAATGTTGTAGCGCTTGGCAACCTGCTCGGCTGTCTGCAGCATGTTCCAGTAAATCTCGGGTTTGTTTTTGACCAGCCAGGAGTCAACCAGCATGTGGGTGTTGGCCTCTTGCTGAACGCAGGAAATGCTTTCCACGCCGCCCGCAACATAAATATCGGCTTCGCCAGCGATGATGCGCTGCGCAGCGGTTGCAATGGTTTGCAGACCCGACGAGCAAAAGCGGTTGATCGTCATGCCCGATACGCTGACGGGACAACCAGCGCGCAAGGCAATCTGGCGTGCAATGTTCGAGCCGGTTGCACCTTCTGGCGTGGCGCAGCCGATGATCACATCATCAACTTCTGCGGCATCAATGCCGGCGCGCTGGATCGCGTGTGCAACCGCATGGCCACCCAGGGTAGCGCCGTGCGTCATGTTGAAAGAGCCCTTCCAACTTTTGGCCAGAGGGGTGCGTGCAGTAGAAACGATTAGGGCTGAAGTCATGATGGAGTCCTTGATTTAGTTGAAAGTCTTGCCTTCAGCAACCAGCCTGGCCAGCAAGGGGGCGGGCTTCCAGAAGTCGGCATCGTCCAGCGGATTCTGGGCAAACCTATGCATAGCCTGCACGACATTGAAAAGACCCACCTGGTCGGCATACAGCATCGGGCCGCCACGATAGACGGGGAAACCATAGCCCATCAGGTACACCATGTCGATGTCACTGGCCTTAGCCGCAATACCGTCTTCCAGGATGTGTGCGGCTTCATTGACCAGTGAATAAACCAGGCGCTGCACGATCTCTTCGTCAGAAATTTTGCGCGGCGTGATACCCAAGGCTTGGCGATGATCTTCGATCATCTTGACGACTTCTGCATTGGGAATCGCATCACGCTTGCCGGGAATGTAGTCGTACCAGCCAGCGCCAGTCTTCTGGCCAAAGCGGCCTTTTTCGCACAGCAAATCTGCGGTCTTGCTGTACTTCATGTCTGGCTTTTCAAGATAGCGGCGTTTACGGATGGCAAAGCCGATGTCGTTACCCGCCAAGTCACCCATGCGGAACGGGCCCATGGCAAAGCCGAACTTTTCAATCGCCCTGTCAACCTGCGCGGGCGTGCAGCCTTCATCCAGCAAGAAGCCGCCCTGACGGCCATACTGTTCAATCATACGGTTGCCGATAAAGCCGTCGCAAACGCCAGACACGACGGAGGTTTTACGAATCTTTTTGCCAAGCGCCATCACCGTGGCCAGCACATCTTTGGCGGTTTTTTCGCCACGCACGACTTCCAGCAGCTTCATCACGTTGGCAGGGCTGAAAAAATGCGTGCCGATCACATCCTGCGGGCGCTTGGTAAAGGCCGCTATTCTGTTCATGTCCAGTGTTGACGTGTTGGATGCGAGGATGGCACCGGGCTTCATCACGCGGTCAAGCTCCTTGAATACCTTTTCCTTGATAGCCATTTCTTCGAACACGGCTTCAATCACCATGTCGGCATCTTTCAGGTCTTCGTAGCTCAGTGTGGTGCTGAGCAAAGCCATGCGCTGCTCATACTTGTCCTGCTTGAGCTTGCCTTTTTTAACCTGCGCCTCGTAGTTTTTTCGGATGGTGGCAATGCCCCGGTCGAGTGCGTCCTGTTTCATCTCAAGTATCTTGACAGGAATATCGGCATTCAAAAAGTTCATCGCAATACCACCACCCATGGTGCCGGCACCAATCACGGCGATGGATTTGATGTCGCGTTTTGGCGTGTCTGCGGGCACATCCGGAATTTTGGAAGCGGCCCGTTCGGCCAGGAAAATATGCCGCAAAGCGCGACTTTCCGGGGTCCACATCAGGTTGATAAAGATTTCACGTTCGAACAACAGGCCGTCATTGAACTTGCGTTTGGTAGCGGCTTCAACTGCATCGACGCACTTGAGCGGTGCCGGGAAATTTTTGGCCTTGCCCTTGACCATGTTGCGCGCGAACTGAAAGTAGGCATCGCCGTTGCGATGCTTGCACACAAGGTCGCGCACCAGTGGCAATGGCCGGATGTCAAGGATGGATTGCGCAAATGCCAGCGCCTCCTGCGCCAGTGACTCGCTAGCCGCTGCTATCCTGTCGAACAGCTGCTGGCCTGGGATTTGCGCCAGCAATTCACTCTTGACGGGCTCGCCGCTGACGATCATATTGAGCGCCGCCTCCACACCCAGAGCACGCGGCAGGCGCTGTGTACCACCTGCACCGGGGATCAGGCCGAGCTTGACTTCGGGCAGCGCCACACTGCAACCGGGTGCGGCAATGCGGTAATGGCAGCCCAGCGCCAGCTCCAGACCACCGCCCATGCAGACCGAATGGATGGCCGCCACAACCGGTTTGGAAGAATTTTCAATCGCCAGAATGACGCTGAGTAAATTCGGTTCAGCCATTGCTTTGGGTGTACCAAATTCCTTGATGTCTGCCCCGCCAGAAAATGCCTTGCCAGCACCGGTCAGAACGATGGCCTTGACTGCCGGATCAAGGTTGGCTTTTTGCAGATTGCCCGTCAAGCTCAAACGGGTTACATGCCCCAGTCCATTGACGGGTGGGTTGCTTAACGTAATGACGGCGACAGTGCCGTGAACTTCGTAAAGGGTAGTCATAGCGATTGATTTCTTGGAAATTTAAGTTTTAGGAAGGTGGACGATAGTGTCGGTCACTCAGACTTCTAGCCACTCTTTTCGGATGTAGGCATCTGCCCGCAGACCGTCAGGCGTGCCGTCAAACACGATACTCCCGTGCCCCATGACCAGCGCCCGGTCAGAAATGGCCATGGCAATCGTCAGCTTCTGCTCGATCAGCAGCACCGAGATGCCTTTGGTTTTAAGCGTTTGAAAGAATTGTCCCACCAGTTCGACGATTTTCGGTGCCAGGCCTTCGGTAGGCTCGTCGATGATGATCAGGTCCGGGTCGCCCATGAGTGTGCGGCACAAGGTGAGCATCTGCTGCTCGCCACCGGAAAGCACGCCGGCTTCGGTATGCTGGCGCTCTTTCAGGCGCGGAAACATCTGGTACATGTCGTCAAACGACCAGCGGCTACCCTTGCCGGAGCCTTTCTGGCCCAGCATCAGGTTCTGGTGCACGGTCAGCGTCGGGAAGATGTCGCGATTCTCCGGCACATAGCCAATCCCCAGGTGCGCGATCTCGTAGGCTTTGTGACCCGCAATCTGCTGGTCCTTCCATTGAATGTCGCCCGTGCACTCCACCAGGCCCATGATGGCCTTGGCGGTGGTTGAGCGGCCCGAGCCGTTGCGCCCCAGCAAGGCCACAATTTCGCCTGCTTGTACATTGAATGAGACACCGTGCAGGATATGGCTTTTGCCGTAGTAAGCGTGGAGATTTTTTATTGACAGCATATTGAAAACCTTGCGGGACAGATCTTCAGCTCTGTCCTCAACTGATTAGAACTTGCGGGACAGATCTTTAGCTCTATCCTCAACTGATTAAACTCGCTTGAGAATCGGCCACAACTGAGCCGAGATAGGCATCTTGCACGCGCGGGTTGGCGCGTACTGCCTCGGGCACGTCAAAGGCCAGCACCTCGCCATAGACCAGCACTGCAATCTTGTCGGCCAGTCCAAAGACCACGTCCATGTCGTGCTCTACGGTCAGCAGCGTCTTCCCGACCGTCACGTCCTTGATCAGTTTAATGAAACTGCCTGTTTCCGACTTGCTCATGCCGGCCGTCGGTTCGTCCAGCAGAATGACCTTGGCGGCCCCGGCAATGGTCAGGCCGATCTCCAGCGCGCGCTGCTCCGCGTAGGCCAGGTTGATGGCCAGTACGTCGCGCTTTTTATCGAGCTTGATCATCTGCATCAGCTCTTCCGCGCGCTCGTTCGCATCGTCCAGGTCGGCTAGGAACTTCAGGAAGGTGTATTTGTAGCCTAGGGCCCAGAGCACGCCGCAGCGCAGGTTCTCGAACACGCTGAGCTTGGGAAAGATATTGGTGATCTGAAAACTACGCGACAAACCAAGCCGGTTAATCTCGAACGGTTTTTTACCGTTGATGCGCTGGCCGCCCAGCAGCACGTCGCCGCTACTGGGTTCAAAACGCCCGCTGATCAGGTTGAAAAGCGTCGATTTGCCGGCGCCGTTCGGGCCGATGATGCCGACCCGCTCGCCGGCCGTGACGGCAAGATTGACACCACGAATGATTTCGGTTTTACCGAAACTCTTGCGCAGGTCCTTGAGTTCTAGAGCGTAGTCAGCCATCACAAAGCCTCCCTGCGCTTGCTTTCTTTTTCAATATATTCTTGGATCTCGCTCCATTCACGCGCGAACTGCCGGCGCGTGAGCTCAAACAGGCCCAGCCCCGTCAGCATGACAAATGCCGAGCCGAACCAGCTGTTCAGGCTATGGGCGTTCAACGCGATACCCAGGAACTTCAGCTCGGACCCCACCGTGGTGCTGAGTTGCAGGTGATAAACCATCTCGATCATGGCGCCGGCGCCGACCAGCAGGACCAGCGCGCAGGCGGTCAGCGCTAGGTAGCTGACCCAGAGCTGCCTGAGCTTGCCAAACGCCGCCACCCGCAGGTTCATCATCACCAGGCTGGCGATGCCACCGGGCGCGTACATGACCATGAACAGGAAGATCAGGCCCAGGTACAGCAGCCAGGCTTTGGTGAACTCGGACAGCAGTACAAAGGCCAACACCATCACGATGCCGCCGATGATGGGGCCGAAAAAGAAGGTGGCACCGCCCAGAAAGGTGAACAGCAGGTAGGCGCCGGAGCGGTAGCCGCTGACCACCTCGGAAGTAACGATTTCGAAGTTCAGTGCGGCCAGCCCGCCCGAAATGCCGGCGAAGAAGGCTGCGATGATGAAGGCGATGTAGCGCACCATCTGGGTGTCATAACCGACAAACGCCACACGTTCGGGGTTGTCGCGCACGGCGTTGAGCATGCGACCTAGTGGCGTGCGTGTGAAGGCAAACATCAGGGCGGTGCAGATGATGGTGTAGAGCGCAATCAGGTAGTACAGCTCGATCTGCGGGCCATAGGTAATGCCGAAGGGTTTAGATCCCGTCACGCGGTTGCCCGAGACCCCGCCTTCGCCACCGAAGAACTCCGGAAACATCAGCGCGCTGGACCAGACCAGCTCACCCACGCCGAGCGTGATCATGGCAAAGGGAGTGGCCGCCTTCTTGGTGGTGACCCAGCCGAGGATGACGGCGACCAGCACGGCGGACAGCCCGCCGACGATGGGGATCAGGCTCACGGGCAATGGCAGGCTTCCCTTGCTGACCAGGTTGAGTGTGTGAATCGCCAGGAAAGAGCCCATGCCCGAATACACGGCATGCCCGAAGCTGAGCATGCCGCCCTGCCCCAGCAGCATGTTGTAGCTAAGGCACACAATGATGGCGATGCCCATCTGGCTGAGCATGGTATGCGACAGGCTGCTTGTGAAAACCATCGGTACCACGGCGAGCACCAGCGCAAACAGGCTCCAGATGATCCAGCGCCCGACATTGAGCGGCTTGAATTGGTAATACTGCATGGTCATGCTTCTCATCCCTCCCGCTTGCCGAGAAGGCCCCTGGGCCGGAAGATCAGGATCAGCACCAGCAACAGGTAAGGCAGGATAGGCGCGATCTGGCTGATTTTGAGTTTCCATAGCGCGTAGCCGAAGGTCTCGGGCGTGATGCTCACACCGGCCATGGAAGCGGCGCCCACCAGCGAGCTGTCGATACCTACCGCAAAGGTCTGAATCAGGCCAATCAAGAGGGAGGCGACAAAGGCGCCTGACAGCGACCCCATGCCGCCGACCACGACCACCACGAAGATCACCGCGCCCACGGTGCTTGCCATGCCGGGCTCGGTGACAAAGGCATTGCCGCCAATCACGCCAGCCAGGCCGGCGAGGGCAGCGCCGCCGCCAAACACCAGCATGAAGACGCGCGGCACGTTGTGGCCCAGCGACTCGACGGTTTCCGGATGCGTCAGCGCCGCCTGGATGATCAGGCCGATGCGGGTGCGCGTCAGCAGCAGCCAGAGGGAGATCAGCATCAGCACGGCCACCAGCATCATGAAACCGCGGTACATCGGGAACTGCGTTCCATACAGCGTGAAAAGCGGGCCATCAAGTGCCGCGGGCACGCGATAATTGACCGAGCTGGTGCCCCAGATCAGTTGCACCATTTCAAGAACGATGTAGCTCAGACCGAAGGTGATCAGCAGTTCAGGCACATGGCCGAATTTATGGACGCGGCGCAGGCAGTACTTTTCGAAGGCGGCACCCAGCACACCCACCAGCAGAGGTGCCACCAACAGGGCCAGCCAGAAACCAATCAGCTCGGTTGTGCTGTAGGCGAAATAAGCGCCCAGCATGTAAAAAGAAGCGTGTGCGAAGTTGAGCACGCCCATCATGCTGAAAATCAGCGTCAGCCCGGAACTGAGCATGAACAGCAGCAAGCCGTAGCTGATGCCGTTCAACAGTGAAATGGTGTAGAACTCCATGGCGTGCTCGTGAACCTCTACACTTTGTGATTCGACTCAAGCGTCTGGCAGCTTGTAATCCTTGAGCAGCTCGCGTAGCTTGGTCTTCAATATCTTTCCGGTGGCCCCCAACGGAATGGCCTCGACAAACACGACATCATCCGGAATCTGCCATTTGGCCGTCTTGTCTTCATAGAAGCTGATCAATTCCTCCCGCGTGACCTCGGCGCCGGGCTTTTTGACTACCGCGATGATGGGCCGCTCGTCCCATTTCGGGTGCTTTACGCCGATGCAGGCCGCCATGGCTACTGCTGGGTGTGCGACGGCGATGTTCTCAACATCAATCGAGCTGATCCATTCACCACCGGACTTGATCACGTCCTTGCTGCGATCGGTGATTTGCAGGTAGCCGTCGGCATCAATTGTGCCCACATCGCCGGTTGGAAACCAGCCATCAACCAAGGGAGCGCCGCCCTCGCCTTTGAAGTACTCGCGCACCACCCACAGGCCTTTGACGTAAAGGTCACCAAAGGTCTTGCCGTCCCAGGGAAGCTCCTTGCCCTCGGGATCGACAATTTTCATGTCGACACCGTAGATGCAGCGCCCCTGCTTCAGGCGAATCTGCATCTTCTCGTCTTCGGGCAATGCGTCGTGCTTGTTTTTAAGCGTGCAGAGCGTGCCGAGTGGACTCATTTCGGTCATGCCCCAGGCGTGCAGCACCTCGACGCCGTAGTCCTCCCGGAAGGCGTGAATCATCGCCGGCGGGCAGGCCGAGCCGCCGATGACGGTGCGTTTCAGCGTTGAAAATTTCAGGCCGGCCGGCTTCATGTGGCCCAGCAGCATCTGCCAGATGGTCGGCACACCGGCGGCGTAGGTTACTTTTTCAACCTCGATCAGCTCATAGATTGATTTGCCATCCATCCCGGGGCCGGGAAACACCAGCTTGGCACCCGTCAGCGCAGCAGAATACGGAATACCCCAAGCATTGACGTGGAACATCGGAACCACCGGCAAAATAGCATCGCGTGCCGAAATGCTCATCACGTCAGGCAGGGCTGCGGCATAGGCGTGCAGCGTGCTGGAGCGATGGCTGTACAGGGCAGCCTTGGGGTTACCTGTTGTGCCACTGGTGTAGCACATGCTTGAGGCGGTGTTTTCGTCAAAACTTGGCCATGTGTAATTGTCAGATTGCGCGCCAATCCAGCTTTCGTAGCTGATGAGATCGGGTACACCTGAATCTTTTGGTAGCTGGTCTTCGTCGCACATGACGATGTAGTGTTTAATGCTGCCGCATTTGGCGTGGACTGCCTGCACCAGAGGCAGAAACGACAGGTCAAAGCACAGCACCTGGTCTTCGGCGTGGTTGGCAATCCATGCAATCTGATCCGGGTGCAGGCGCGGGTTGATGGTGTGCAGTACCCGGCCCGAGCCGCTGACACCGTAGTACAGCTCAAAATGCCGATAGCCGTTCCAGGCTAGCGTGGCAACCCGGTCACTGAAAGCCAGTTTTAACCCATCAAGCGCATTGGCGACCTGCCGCGCGCGTTTGGCTGAATCTTTATAGGTATAACGATGAATGTCGCCCTCAACCCGGCGTGAAACGATTTCCGCGTCGCCATGGTGGCGCTCCGCAAATTCGATCAGGCCGGAAATCAGCATCGGCTGGCTTTGCATTAACCCAAGCATTTAAAACTCCTGTTCACATCGGGTTATTGGGGTCAGACACCAATTTCGCTGCAGTGCAAGCACTGCAGCCTACGGGCGAGCCAAAGGCTCGGCGAATTTGGGCTCTGACCCCAAAAACCCATATCATGCCGCAGTGCCTTATGCGCGTCATGCGGGATTCCCCGTGAATCCACGGGTACAAGCCAGGCAAGAGACAATTTGTGCATGCCCTCTGATCTGCCTTCAACCGTCAATACGCCTTTGCAATGGAACAACCGCTTCGCATCGTTGGGAACAAATTTTTTCACGCGCTGGCAACCCCAAGCACTGCCCGAGCCTTATTGGGTTAGTCGTAATCAGACCGTTGCGCGCGAACTGGGTCTTGATCAACACTGGTTTGAGTCACAGGCGGCACTTGAGGCCCTTACCGGCAACACGCTGTTGCCGGGGTCTGACCCGCTGGCCAGCGTTTACAGCGGCCACCAGTTTGGTCAATGGGCCGGGCAGCTTGGGGACGGCAGGGCTATCTTGCTGGGGGAGCTTGAAACCACGAGTGGCGGGCTTGAAGTCCAGCTCAAGGGGGCCGGCCGCACGCCCTACTCGCGCGGTGGCGATGGCCGCGCCGTGCTACGCAGCTCGATCCGTGAATATTTGTGCTCTGAAGCCATGCACGGTCTGGGCATTCCAACAACCCGTGCGCTGTGCGTGACGGGCTCTAGCGCGACAGTCCACCGCGAAGAAATTGAAACCGCAGCCGTCGTCACCCGTTGCGCACCCAGTTTTATAAGATTCGGCCACTTTGAGCACTTCAGCTACAACCATCAACACGCTGAACTCAAAGCGCTAGCTGACTACGTCATAGACCGTTTTTACCCCGCCTGCCGCGCTGCCAACCAGCCCTATGCGGCACTGTTGCAGGCCGTCAGCGAGCGCACGGCGCATCTCATGGCGGCATGGCAAGCGGTGGGCTTTTGCCATGGTGTGATGAACACCGACAACATGAGCATTCTGGGCTTGACCATTGATTACGGCCCTTTCCAGTTCCTTGATGCGTTTGATCCCGGCCACATCTGCAACCACTCGGATACGCAAGGCCGCTACGCCTACAACAAGCAGCCGAATACGGCCTACTGGAACCTCTTTTGCCTCGGTCAGGCATTGCTGCCGCTGATCAAGGAGCAGGACCAGGCGCTGGCCGCTCTGGAATCCTATAAAACCGTTTTCCCTGAGGCTTTGCAGGCCCGTATGCGCCTCAAGCTTGGGCTACCCGATCTTCAGTCTGACGACGCGGAACTAATCGAAAGCGCCTTCAAGCTGCTGGCCAGCAACAAGGTTGACTACGCCATTTTCTGGCGGCGACTGTGCGCTTTCACGCCGCAAAGTGGACACGAGCCAGTGCGTGACCTGTTCTTTGACGGTCAGTCCTTCAGTGCCTGGGCGCTACAATATTCAGAGCGTGTCAAGCACATAAATAAAGAGCTACGGGCCGATTTAATGCTCAAAAACAACCCAAAATTCGTGCTTCGCAACCATTTGGGTGAAGAAGCCATACGTACCGCGAAGCTAAAAGACTTCTCGAAAGTCAATACCTTGTTGAATTTACTGCAAGCCCCATTTGATGAACATCCAGGCCATGACAGCGATGCCGGTTTCCCGCCTGATTGGGCTGCTGGTATTGAAATCAGTTGCAGTTCGTAAGCAATCTCTGAAAAGGTAGAACGATGACCGCGAAAATCCAGAAAACCGACGCCGAATGGAAAGCCCTGCTGGCTGAGAAAGGCGCCGAACCCGGCGCTTTTGAAGTTACCCGCCACGCGGCCACCGAACGCGCATTCACCGGCAAATACGACAAAAACACCGCCGCCGGCAGCTACCGCTGCATCTGCTGCGGTGAAAAGCTGTTTGAGTCCGAAACAAAGTTTGACGCAGGCTGCGGCTGGCCGAGTTTTTCACAAGCCGCCAATGAAACAGCGATTACCGAACACGTGGACAACAAATACGGCATGCGCCGGGTTGAAACGGTGTGTACCCATTGCGGCGCGCATCTGGGTCATGTTTTCAACGACGGGCCAACTGATACTGGTTTACGCTATTGCATGAACTCAGCCTCGTTACACTTCACCCCGACATGAAAATACTGATCGACTTCTTCCCACTCCTGCTGTTTTTTGGTGCCTACAAGTTTTACGACATTTATGTCGGCACGGCCGTGCTGATGGCGGCCACCGTCGTGCAAATGGGGCTGATTTATGGCATTGACCGAAAATTGCTGATCATCCACAAGATCACACTGGCCCTGATACTGACCTTTGGCACCTTGACGTTGGTTCTGCAGGACGACCGGTTCATCAAATGGAAACCGACGGTGCTGTATGCCGCCATGGCCATCGGGCTGGCGGTCGCAATCTGGGTCATGAAAAAGAATTTTCTCAAGCTATTGCTGGGCAGCCAGATGGCATTGCCTGAGCCGGTCTGGCAACGCCTCAACGTGGTGTGGGTGGTGTACTGCGCTTTTATGTCGCTCCTCAACGCCTACGTGGTCGCCTACTACAGCACGGAAGTCTGGGTCAACTTCAAGCTCTGGGGCTACGCGTTCCCGCTGATCTTCATCGTCGGCCAGGGTTTTTATATTTCTCGCTATCTCACTCCGGACGAACCCAAGGCCTGACTCCCATGACACCGACCCAAGCACCTTCTGCACCCACGGCACAGCAACTTGATCAACGTTTGCGCGAAAAACTGCAACCCACAAACCTTGAGGTGATCGACGAAAGCTTTCAACACAGTGGCCACGTCGGCGCCAACGGCAGCGGCTTTGGCACCCACTTTCGAGTCCGTATCACTTCACATTTATTTACCGGCAAGAGCCGCGTGGCGCGCCATCGGCTTGTGTATGATGCACTGGAAAATTTCATTGCCCAGGGCCTGCACGCACTGGCTATCGAAGTGATCGAAACTCCCCTCGTAGACAAACATATAGCAACAGGAAACATATGAAAAAGCAGGTTTTATTGGCAACCGCCATTGCAGCCGTGATGGCCTTTGGCGTTCAAGGCGCCATCGCCCAAAACGTCGCGATTGTGAACGGCAAGGCCGTTCCCACCTCACGCGTGGACGCACTGGCCCAGCAAGTGGTCAAGTCGGGGCAAGCACTGACACCCGAGCTACAGGAGCAGCTTCGCAAAGAAGTCATTGCACGCGAAATCTTCATACAGGAAGCTGAAAAGCAGGGGCTGTCCGACAGTGACGATTTCCGGGCGCAAATGGAACTGGCACGCCAGACTCTATTGATTCGTGCGCTGTTCTCGGATAACCAAAAGAAAAACCCGGTGACTGATGCAGAACTGAAAGCCGAATACGACAAGTTTGTAGCGGCCAACGGCGGCAAGGAATACAAGGCGCGCCATATTTTGGTTGAAAAGGAGCTAGACGCAAAAGCCATCATTGCGAGTCTGAAAAAAGGCGCAAAGTTTGAAGATATCGCCAAAAAGAAATCAAAAGACCCTGGCTCTGGTGCCAACGGCGGCGACCTAGACTGGGCCAACCCGAGTGGCTATGTCCCTGAGTTCGCCGAAGCTATGACCAAAATGAAGAAGGGTCAACTGACTGACACCCCGGTGAAGACGCAGTTTGGTTATCACATCATCCGTGTGGACGACATTCGTACCGCACAACTACCACCGTTTGCAGAACTCAAACCCCAGATCGCACAACAGCTTGAGCAGCAACGCCTGGCAGCCTTCCAGCAAGGCCTGACCGAAAAAGCCAAGGTTGAATAAGCCTGCGTTGTCACAATAAAAAAGCCCGCTTTTTAGCGGGTTTTTTTATGAGGTATTTTTTAGCCCACCCAGCGACGTGCGTTGTGCCAGAGCTGCATCCATGGGCTGTGGGCATCGCTAGCCAGCGGGGTCCAGCTCATCTGGATGTTGCGAAACACGCGCTCCGGGTGCGGCATCATCGCGGTGAAGCGGCCATCGGGCGTGGTCACGGCCGTCAAACCATCTGGGCTGCCGTTGGGGTTGGCTGGGTAGCTGGTTGCTGGCTTGCCATGGTTGTCGGTAAAGCGCATCGCCGCAATGGCTTTGCCCGCATCACCACGGCCACCCAGCCGCTTTTCGAAATTAGCAAACCCTTCGCCATGCGCAACCGCAATCGGCAGGCGGCTGCCCGCCATGTCTTTAAAGAACAGACTGGGCGATTCAAGCACCTCGACCTGGCTCAGGCGGGCTTCAAAACGTTCGCTATGGTTGGTCGTGAAACGTGGCCAGCCTTCAGCTCCCGGAATGATGTCGGCCAGTTCGGCAAACATCTGGCAGCCGTTGCAAACGCCCAGCCCAAACGTGTCATCGCGTCCAAAGAAGGCCTTGAATTGCGTTGCCAGCACCTCGTTAAAGGTGATCGAGCGGGCCCAGCCTATGCCCGCGCCCAGCGTGTCGCCGTAGCTGAAACCGCCGCAGGCCACCAGGCCCTTGAAGTCGGCCAGTTGTGCTCGGCCGGTTTGCAGATCCGTCATGTGTACGTCAAAGGCTTCAAAACCGGCCTGCGTGAAAGCGTAGGCCATCTCGATGTGCGAATTAACGCCCTGCTCTCGCAGCACGGCAACCCTTGGTTTAGACAGGTTTAGCGCAGGTGCTTCGGGTAGCTTGTCCGCATCGAACGTTAGGCGCACATGCAGGCCCGGGTCAAGCGGGTCGCCCACGCTGGCGTGCTCTGCATCAGCGCCTTGTGGGTTGTCACGCTGCTGGCAAATCTTCCAACTGACTGAATCCCAGACCTGATGCAGGTCTTGCAGTTTCGCCTTGAACACCGCTTTGGTGTCGCGCCAGACCTGGACTTCACCTTTTCCGACCTCCAGCGCCGCGTGCTCTGGGCGGGTCTTGCCGATGAAGTGGCTGAACTTTGCCAAGCCATGCTCGCGCAGCGTTTGCATGACCTCATTGCGCACGGATGTAGCCACCTGAATCACAGCGCCTAGCTCTTCATTGAACAGCGCTTTCAAGGTCAGCTCATCGCGCCGCACACCGACCTGTGATGCCCAGTTCTTGCTGTCACCCTCGTCCATGCGGCTGTCGCTGATGCCGTCGCCTTCGACCAGCAGCATGTCGATGTTGAGCGACACGCCGACGTGGCCGGCAAACGCCATTTCGCACACGCAAGCAAACAGGCCACCATCACTGCGGTCGTGATACGCCAGAATTTTCTCCTGTGCGCGCAAAGCGTTAATGGCGTTGACAAGATTCACCAGGTCTTTCGGATCATCCAGATCGGGGGCCACACCGCCCTCAAGCTCCAGGCTTTGCGTCAAGATGGAAGCACCCATGCGCATCTGGCCTTTGCCGAGGTCAATCAGAATCAGCGTGGTGTCGGCCTGCACCGCACTCAACTGCGGGGTCAGCGTGCCGCGCACGTCTGCCAGTGTTGCAAAGGCGCTGACGATCAGCGACACCGGCGAGGTTACTTTTTTATTCTCGTCGCCGTCATTCCAGACCGTGCGCATGGACAGCGAATCCTTGCCTACCGGAATCGATACGCCGAGCGCCGGACAAAGCGCCATACCTACCGCCTTGACGGCCTCGTACAGCGCCGCGTCCTGCCCTGGCTCGCCGCAGGCGGCCATCCAGTTGGCGGACAGCTTGACGCGCGACATCTCAACCGGTGCGGCCAGCAGATTGGTGATGGCCTCGGCGACGGCCATACGGCCTGATGCCGCCGCGTTGACGACAGCCAGTGGCGTACGTTCACCCATGCTCATGGCCTCGCCGGCAAAGCCCTGATAGTCGGCCAGCGTGACGGCACAGTCTGCAACCGGCACCTGCCAGGGGCCGACCATCTGGTCGCGGTGCGTGAGGCCGCCCACGCTGCGGTCGCCAATGGTGATTAAAAATCGTTTGGAAGCAACCGTCGGGTGGCCAAGAACAGCTATGGCACTTTTTTGCAGGTCAACGCCTGTCAGGTCCATCGGTTTGACAGCGAGTGTCAGACTTTTTACGTCGCGGTGCATTTTGGGTGGCTTGCCTAGGAGCACGTTCATGGGCATATCTACTGGCGGTGCGGCACCCTCATCCGACAACACCAGTTGCCGCTCCTCAGTCGTCACACCAATCACTGCAAACGGGCAACGCTCACGCTCACAAAACGCCTTGAACTGCTCCAGCGATTCTGGGGCAATCGCCATGACGTAACGTTCCTGGCTCTCGTTGCTCCAGATTTCCTTAGGTGACAGGCCGCTTTCTTCGAGCTGCACGGCACGCAGGTCAAACCTTGCGCCTCGCCCTGCATCGTTGACCAGTTCAGGGAAGGCATTCGACAAGCCGCCTGCACCAACATCGTGGATCGCCAGAATCGGATTCGCCGCTCCAAGTTGCGCACACTGGTTAATGACCTCTTGCGCGCGCCGCTCGATTTCAGGATTGCCGCGTTGCACTGAATCGAAATCCAGACTGGCAGCGTTGGTACCAGAAGCCATTGAACTGGCAGCGCTGCCACCCATGCCAATGCGCATACCGGGGCCACCCAGTTGGATCAGCAGACTACCCGAGGGAAACAATATCTTTTTTGTCAGCCCTGCGTCAATTGTGCCCAGGCCACCAGCAATCATGATGGGTTTGTGATAACCCCAGCGCTGGCCATTGACCGTTTGTTCGTATTCGCGAAAGTAGCCGTTCAGAATCGGGCGGCCGAATTCGTTGTTAAAGGCGGCGCCACCCAGTGGACCTTCGATCATGATTTGCAGCGCACTAGCGATGTGTTCAGGTTTGCCGTAGTGACCATCAAACAACCTGGACACCGTAAAACCTGTCAGGCCGGCTTTGGGTTTGGAGCCGCGCCCGGTAGCGCCTTCGTCACGGATCTCGCCACCCGCACCAGTAGACGCACCGGGGAACGGCGAAATAGCGGTTGGGTGGTTGTGGGTCTCGACTTTCATCAACACATGCGTCAGAACAGCGTCAGTGGCGCTATAGTTTTGGTAGCTGCTTACGTTCGTATTTACGCCCGTATTTAAAGAGCTAGAGGCCGATTTAGCAGTGAAAATTTGCCTTTTTGAGCCTTCCATAATCGATGCATTGTCAGAATAGGCCACCACGGTGTGTTGCGGGTTGAGCTTTTCGGTGTTGCGGATCATGGCGAACAGGGACTTGTCCTGCAGAGCGCCATCAATCGTGAAGTCGGCATTGAAAATCTTGTGGCGGCAGTGTTCGCTGTTGGCCTGGGCAAACATCATCAGCTCGACGTCGGTCGGGTTGCGACTCAGGCCGGTGAAGGCGTTCAGCAGGTAGTCGATCTCGTCATCCGCCAACGCCAGGCCAAACTCGGTGTTCGCCGTTTCAAGAGCGTCCTTGCCGCCGGTGAAAACGTCAATCGTCAGCAGCGCTGCAGCTGGTAGCTCGGCAAAAAGCTTAGCCGCCTCAGTGCGAGCGGGCATCACGCTTTCAGTCATGCGGTCATGCAACAAAGCCGCTACCTGCCGGGTCTGGCTCTCGGTTAAAACGGCCTTACCAAGCTTACCAAGCAATTGCGACTGGAAGCTGATTTGATATTCGGTGATGCGCTCTATGCGTTTGATCGACAGGCCGCCAAAACCGCAATTGCGGGCGATGTCTGTGGCCTTGGAGGCCCACGGCGATAGCGTGCCAAAGCGCGGCGTAACGACAAACAGCGGGCCAGGGACTGAACTGGCCACTGCTGCCGGGGACGGCTCGCCATAGGTCAGCAAAGCCGTCAGGCGGGTTTTCTCAAGCCCGCTGGGCGGCACGTCAGTGGCCACCAGATGCACAAAGCGCGCATGAATTCCCGATATTTTTTCGTTAATGGCTTGCAGGCGGGGAAGAAGTTGCTGGGCGCGGAAGTCGCTCAGGGCATTGATACCGTCAGGCTCGCCCTCAAAAGTCGAAAGAATTAGGGTCACGATGGCATTGGCTTTGTAGGGTGGACTGGACAGCTGATTTTACCTGCGCGTAAGCTGAGGGTTATTGGGGTCAGAGTCCAAATTCATCGTGCCCTTGGCACGCCCTTCGGGTGCGATGCTTTGCATCGTAGTGAAATTGGCGTCTGACCCCAATAACCCTCCAGTGGGATAATCAGGGCATGAGTATTACCTACAAAGATGCAGCAGGCGTGGCGGGAATGCGGGTCGCAGGCCGCCTGGCTTCCGAGCTGCTGGACTACCTGACTCCTTTTGTCAAACCGGGTGTCACGACCAACGAGATTGATCGCCTGGCACACGACTACATGACGCAGGTGCAGCGCACCATTCCGGCCACGCTGGGCTACCAGCCGCCGGGCTATTCGCCCTACCCCAAGTCGCTGTGCAGCTCGGTCAATCACCAGGTCTGCCACGGCATTCCCAACGACAAGCCGCTTAAAAAAGGCGACATCGTCAATCTCGATGTGACCGGCATCAAGGACGGCTGGCACGGCGACAGCAGCCGCATGTTCATGGTCGGCGAAGTATCGATTGCCGCCAAACGGCTGTGCCACATCACCTACGAGGCCATGTGGCAGGGCATCATGCGCGTCAAACCCGGTGTGCGGCTGGGCGACATTGGTTTTGCGATCCAGCAGTTTACTGAACGGCAAGGTTTTTCAATCGTGCGAGAGTTTTGTGGCCACGGCATAGGCAACAAGTTTCACGAAGATCCGCAAGTGCTGCACTATGGCCGCC
>Ga0209702_10005225_pt1 | contig 17920 bp, 18 predicted proteins | sample FRY01_FD_187210 | JGI IMG/M metagenome (GOLD analysis project Ga0209702, IMG submission 187210) | Freshwater microbial communities from Lake Fryxell liftoff mats and glacier meltwater in Antarctica - FRY-01 (SPAdes) (version 2) | ecosystem: Environmental > Aquatic > Freshwater > Ice > Glacier...
AAAGAGCCGTAAGCTCAATACATTTTATAGGGACGGGTTTCAACCCGTTCATAAAAGAAAGCATACAACAAAGACCCGTAGGGTCGACACATATCATTACACCTTTGTATATTGTAATGAAAAATTCTAAAAAAAAAATGAATCATCCCTATGGGATTTTATTTGAATATTTAATTTATATCCAACGGATTAAAATCCGTTGCTATATTATATGCCGAGCCTATGGCTCTTTGAAGTTTTCGTTAAGGAAACGACATTGAATTACAAATCAATATCATTTTTTCAAGGAGTTCGCAAAGAAAGAGCCTTAGGCTCGATACATTTTATAGGGATGGGTTTCAACCCGTCCATAAAAGAAAGCATACAACAAAGACCCGTAGGGTCGGCACATATCATTACACCTTTGTATATTGTAATGAAAAATTGTAAAAAATGAATCATCCCTATGGGATTTTATTCGAATGTTTACATTTATATCCAACGGATTAAAATCCGTTGCTATGTTATATGCCGAGCCTACGGCTCTCTGAATTTTTCGTTAAGGAAACGACATTGAATTACAAATCAATATCATTTCTTCAAGGAGTTCGCAAAGAAAGAGCCGTAAGCTCAATACATTTTATAGGGACGGGTTTCAACCCGTTCATAAAAGAAAGCATACAACAAAGACCCGTAGGGTCGACACATATCATTACACCTCTGTATATTGTAATGAAAAATTGTAAAAAAAAATGAATCATCCCTACGGGATTTTATCCGAATGTTTACATTTATTTCCAACGGATTAAAATCCGTTGCTATGTTATATGCCGAGCCTACGGCTCTCTGAATTTTTCGTTAAGAATACAACATTGATTTACTAATCAATATCATTTCTTCAAGGAGTTCGCAAATTAAGAGCCTTAGGCTCGATACATTTTATAGGGACGGGTTTCAACCCGTTCATAAAGGAAAGCATACAACAAAGACCCGTAGGGTCGGCACATATCATTACACCTTTGTATATTGTAATGAAAAATTGTAAAAAAAAAATGAATCATCCCTACGGGATTTTATTTGAATATTTAATTTATATCCAACGGATTAAAATCCGTTGCTATATTATATGCCGAGCCTATGGCTTTCTGAATTTTTCGTTAAGGAAACGACATTGAATTACAAATCAATTCCCATTCGCACATAAAAAAACGGCATTTAAATTAACTTTAAATGCCGTTTTAGTTTTATAAAAAAGAAAAATTTTATCGAATTGCTTTTACAAATTCTCCAATACTTCCAACTCCATTTTTCGTTAAATTGGTGATAAAAGCACTTCCTATAATTGCTCCTTTGGCAAATTGTATGGCTTGATTGAAAGTGGCCGCATTGTTGATTCCAAAACCGATTACTTGAGAATTTCGTAGGTTCATATCAGCAATGCGTTTGAAGTAAGCTTCCTGAACGCTGCCAAAACCAGATTGCGAACCCGTTACACTTGCGGAGCTGACCATATAAATAAATCCGTCGGAAACACTGTCGATAAAACGAATGCGTTCGTCCGAAGTTTGTGGCGTAATCAGAAACACGTTTTTGAGTCCGTATTTCTCGAAAGTGGCTTTGTATTCGTCTGCATAAACGTCAACCGGAAGGTCTGGAATGATTAAGCCGTCAATACCGATTTCAGCACATTTCTGGCAGAAATTTTCCACGCCATATTGCAACATTGGATTAAAATAACCCATAATTACTAATGGAATAGCAACCGTTTTTCGGATGTCTTTTAATTGGTCAAACAAAACTTGGGTCGTCATTCCGTTGTGCAAAGCTTGGGTGGAACTGGCTTGAATGGTTGGCCCATCGGCTAGTGGATCGCTGAATGGCAATCCAATTTCAATCATATCGACTCCATTTTTTTCTAGATCCTCGATGATTCGTACGGTGTCGTTTAAACTGGGATAACCCGCCGAAAAATAGATGGAAAGTATCTTTTTGTTTTCTTGTAATTTTTGGTTTATTCTGTTCATTGTATTATTTATTTTATAAATTAGATTTGACAACTTTTAGAAAGTCGCAAAAATTTTTAATGGTAGGATTAGATTTGACAACTTTTAGAAAGTTGTCAAATCTTTTCAAATCTTTTTAATGATTTATGTTGCAGCACTGTAAGCCCAAGCTATTTGGTTTGATTGCAAGTGTACTTCAACGCGTTTGTAATGCAATCCTTCGTAAAGATCTGCTTGATGAAGTTCTTTAGTTGTAATGTCGTACACTATTCCGTTGATGGTATCTTCTGGATTATGCGTTTCCACAATGATAGGGTAATGTATTAATCCAAATTCTTCTTCTATTTGATTTTTTTTTAATGCATATCCAACTAAAGTTTCAGGTGTTCCTTGCAGAATTCGTCCAAAAATGTTTTCTTGGATGTCATCGTGTTGCAAAGTTCCGTAGGAGAATAATTTTTTCATTTTTTTCTGTTTTTGGAATTCAATTGTGCTTGTTTTATTCCTACTGCGTTAGGGATGGAAGCGGTATCTTTTTGTGCCGGTGTTCGGCACAAAAAATTTAGCGTACAGCCCGACCCTTTTGGGAAACGCCCTATTATAATTTAAAATAATCCATGTAAGTATTCAAATCTTTGTCGCCACGACCGGATAAATTAATCACGACAATGTCCGTAGGTTTGAACTTTTTTTGATCCAAAACTGCAAAAGCGTGGGCACTTTCGATGGCGGGAATTAAGCCTTCCATTTGCGATAATTTCAGTCCCCATTGCATCGCTTCGTCGTCAGTAATAGAGATGAATTCAGCCCTTCCGGTAGTGAATAAATTGGCGTGCATCGGACCAACACCAGGATAATCCAATCCGGCAGAAATGGAATAAGGTTCGGTGATTTGGCCATCAAGAGATTGCATCAACAGTGTTTTACTTCCGTGAATGACACCAATTTTTCCCAAAGCTGAAGTTGCGGCACTTTCGCCAGAATCTACGCCCAAACCTGCGGCTTCGACAGCAATGATATTAACGCTTTCATCATCCAAAAAATGGTAATATGCTCCGGCTGCATTGCTTCCGCCACCCACACAAGCGATGACATAATCAGGGTTTTCTCTACCTTCTTTCTCCAACAATTGTTCCTTGATTTCCTTTGATGTCACGCTCTGAAAACGCGCCACCATATCTGGATAAGGATGCGGTCCAACTACGGAACCAATAATATAATAAGTGTCAACAGGATTGTTGATCCAGTCGCGAATGGCTTCGTTTGTGGCGTCTTTTAGGGTCTTGGAACCAGAAAGTGCGGGACGAACTTCGGCTCCCAACATTTTCATACGAGCGACATTTGGCGCTTGACGGTGGATGTCGATTTCGCCCATATAAACGATGCATTGCAATCCCATCAGAGCGCAAACCGTTGCAGTGGCAACTCCGTGTTGACCTGCGCCAGTTTCGGCAATAATTCTGGTTTTGCCCAAACGTTTGGCAAGCAATATTTGTCCAATCGTGTTGTTGATTTTATGAGCGCCGGTATGACATAAATCTTCTCTTTTGAGGTAGATTTTTGTGTTGTATTGCTCGGATAATCGGGTGGCAAAATAAAGAGGAGTTGGACGGCCTGCATAATCTTTTAGCAGGGCATCGAATTCTTCTTGAAATTCAGGTTCTGCTGTAACTTTTAGATATTTTTGGCGCAATTCCTCTACATTAGGATATAACATTTCAGGAATATATGCTCCTCCAAATTCTCCGTAATAGCCCTTTTCGTTAACGTTGTATGACATAATTTTTTATTTTTTTTATTTTTTGTTATGTAGAGACGCGATTAATCGCGTCTGTATTTATTGATTTCTGGAGACGCGATAAATTGCGTCTGCATTTATTGATTTCTGGAGACGCGATAAATCGCGTCTGCATTTATTGATTTCTGGAGACGCGATAAATCGCGTCTGTACATAATTGTATGTTTTTTAATCCGGGTTCTGTTTCAAATTTACTATTTACATCAATGGCATAAATAGAAAAATTGGTTTTTGTTACTTCTTTTACTGCTTTTAATTCTTCTATTCCGATTCCTCCACTCAAGAAAAAGGGTTTTGTTGATGGATAATTTTCCAATACTTTCCAATCGAAAGTGCTACCGTTTCCGCCAGGTAATTTTCCTTTGGTGTCAAAAAGGAAATAATCACACACGGATTCGAATGGTTTTAGTTCCGAAAAGTCAAAGGTATCTAAAATCGAAAATACTTTTATGACTTCTATCGTTTTAGGTGTATTTTTTTTCAATTTTTCGCAAAACTCTACCGATTCATGACCGTGCAATTGAACGGCTTGCAAATCGTGTTTTTCAATTTTAGCCAAAATTTCTTCTAAAGTGGCATTGACAAAAACACCGACTTTTTTTATTGATTTTGGCAACCTAGGAATGACTCCATTAAAATAGCGTGCCGATTTCTCCCAGAATATAAAGCCCATATAATCGGGTAGGAGCGAACCTACTTCGAGTATATTATCGGGATGTTTCATTCCGCAGATTTTAATCCTCACCTCAGTCCTATCCAAAGGAGAGAAAGCTGAAATATCTTGATGTTCTTTATTTTTTTTCATTTTAAGTTTTATACACGTATTTTACCAATTTTAGCCACTTAAATCTATCTAAATTTGTGAAATCTGTGTTTTATTTTTTATTTAATTTTGAAATAAATTCCGTTGCAGCTTCGCCAGCGTTGTCGGTTTTCATAAAGTTTTCTCCGATTAAAAATCCTTTATAACCAAAAGGTTTTAGTTCGTTGATGGCTTCGATTGAACTGATGCCGCTTTCGGAGATTTTCACGAAATCATTTGGTATTTTGTCTGCCAATTGTTTGCTAAAATCCAGACTGACTTCGAATGTTTTTAAGTTTCTGTTGTTCACGCCAATCATATCGAGAGTTGGCACTATCGATTTTTCTAATTCTTCTTGATTATGAACTTCCAATAATATTTCTAATCCTAAACTTTTTGCAAATTCAGATAAAGATTTGATTTCCTCACGAGTTAAAACTGCTGCAATTAGGAGAATTAAATCGGCTCCATACGCTTTGGCTTCTAAGATTTGGTATTCGTCAACAATGAATTCTTTTCGCAAAAGCGGAATGTTTACACTGGCTCTTGCCAAAAGTAAATCGTCTAATGAACCGCCAAAATACTTCCCATCCGTTAGAACCGAAATTCCGCAAACACCTGCATTTTCGTAGCCTTTTGTTACTTCTTCTACTGTGAAACTATAATTAATTTCGGCTTTAGAAGGTGACCGGCGTTTGTGTTCGGCAATAATTCCAGAGTTGCTATGTCGCAAATTGTCGCTCAATGAAAGGATCTTTTTTTCAAAGAAAATAGATGCTTCCAATTGCGAAACGGGAATGATTGATTTCTTGAGAATAACTTCTCTTCTTTTATCGATTATGATTCTATCAAGTATGTTCATTAATTTAATTTAAAGATTAAAAAAGTTAAAGATTGAAAAATTGCGATGACTAACAAATTACTCATTAAATTTTAGTAGTTAAATATTTTATAAAGTTGGATAAGTTTTGAGAAATCTCAATACTTAAAGTGTAACTTTTTTCAATTTCTGATGGTAATAACAACTCTAATTCTCTCGCCAAAACTAACATACTTCTAACTTCGGCACAACTTCCTTTTGAGATTTTTAAATATCTAATTAGTTGCTTGTTATTATTATATTCAGATCCTTCAGTTATATTATTGGTTATTGAAATAACAGCTCTTTTTATTTGGTTTTTAAAACTAAATTCTTTTTCAATAGTTTTATTTTCTAATAATTTAAAAATCAATTTGGCTAATTGAATTCCCTTTTGGTAAACTTCAAACTCTTCAAATGATTTTGTCATAATCTTTCAATTTTTTAATCATTAAATCTTTCAATTAATATTATTTACTTAATTCTTGTAATTTATTTAAAGCTAAAAGTCCTTTTCCTGAAAGCAAACTTTCTTTTGCTCGCTCAAAACCTTCCAGCGGCGTGCATTTTGTAACGGTTGCAATTGCCATCGCAGCATTGGCACAAACCACATTATTTTGGGCTTCGGTTCCTTGACCTGATATGATATTTGTAAACATTTGAGCCGATTCTTCGATAGTTTTTCCGCCTTCGATTTCGCTCTGCAACAATTGTCGAACGCCAAAATCTTCGGGTTTCAAGATGCCTTCCATTGTGTTCGAAATAGTTTTGGTAGGGCAAGTCAATGAAATTTCATCATAACCGTCTAATGAATGTAAAATGGTAAAATTCACATCGGTATTTTGGTACAAATAGGCATACTTTCTGGCCAATTCGAGATTGTAAACGCCAACCAATTGGTTTTTTGGGAAGGATGGATTTACCATTGGACCTAACATATTGAAGAAGGTTTTTACGCCTAATTCTTTTCGAATGGGTCCCACATTTTTCATTGCAGGGTGAAATAATGGTGCGTGCAAAATGCATATTCCGGCTTTGTCAATACATTTTTCCAAGAAATCATTGTCATTACTGAATTTTACTCCCAGTTTTTCCATTACATTACTCGAACCAGAAATAGAAGAAACGCCGTAATTACCGTGTTTTGCCACTTTTATTCCTGCTCCAGCCGCTACGAATGACGCCAAAGTAGAGATGTTGAACGTGTCTTTTCCGTCGCCACCAGTTCCGCATAAATCAATGGTGTTGTAAGCGGATAAATCAACCCGAATGCACAATTCCAACAAGGCTTCACGGAAACCCGAAAGTTCTTCGATGCTGATACTTCGCATCATATAAACGGTAAGAAAGGAAGCAATTTGGCTTGGATTATAGCTTCCGTTTGAGATATTTACCAATACATCTTTTGCTTCTTCTTTCGAAAGCATTTCGTGATTGATTAATCGGTTTAATATATTTTTCATTTCATTTTATTTTTTGCCGCAAAGGCGTAAAGACACAAAGTCTTTATTTTTATTCGGAATCTTATTATCAAACTGCTACTGAATACTAATTGCTTTTTTTATGCTCGGACATGTATTTTAAATAATCAACAATTTCCTGGGATTGCTGTTTTGAGATTCCGAGTGTTGGCATTTTTACCTTGTTTCTAAAAGAAGCCGGATTCACGATATAATTGACCAGTTCCTTTTCTTTCCAATATTCGGTGACGCTCTTCGGATAATTTAATTCCGGTCCCATTGTTCCTCCAATTCCGTTTATCGAATGGCACGTTATGCACTGATTTTTGAATAATGTATAACCAGATTCCAATTTTCTGTTTTTTAGCGGAAATAATTCTAGTGTTGATTTATTCAGCGGTTCCAAATAAATTCGTACCAAATTATAAGGCCATTTATAGCGCGTATCTTTTTCTGAAACCGAACTGTAAACGATATAGAAAGGTGCTGCATTCATATGGTTTCCATCTTTGAATATGGTTTCCCATTCAGAACCTTTTGGTGCGTCAACATCTTGGAATGCCAAAAAGGATTTTGCGTTTAAAAACAATTCCAAAGGCATTTCTGGTTTGTAACCATCGACACATTCGAATACAATTTTCGTATTTTTTGGATCAATTTTGGTTAAATCAATTTCACTTTTGATAAGAACTGATGCACTCACGGCTTTGTATTTCTTCGCTTTATGATAAACGGGATCATTTTCGATTGTTATAACAGTGTCTTTTCCCAGTTTATTTTTTTTCTGTAAATCCAATAAATCTAATTTAATTTCAGTTTGGGCAACAGCTATTGCTTCTATTTTTTGCTCCTTTTTTGGGTTACAAGAAAGGAAGCTACAAATATAAAAACAAGAAATTAAAATATGGATTTTGGCTGTTTTCATTTTTTTAACTCAAATTACAGACGTTGCAATGTACAGACGTTGCAATGTACAGACGTTGCAATGTACAGACGTTGCAATGTACAGACGTTGCAATGCAACGTCTCTACGATTTCAACCAATTTTCTAAAATTTTCTTTCCGTTTGGTGTCAAAACACTTTCGGGATGAAATTGTACGCCTCGAACATCAAAAGTTTTGTGGCGCAAAGACATTACTTGTCCGTTTTCGTCGAAAGAAGTGGCTTCCAAAACATCAGGTAAATCAGCATCGACAACCCAAGAATGATACCGTCCCACTTCGAATTCATCTCCTAAACCTTCGAATAAAAGTTCATCATCAACCGATGTTTTTACCATAGTGGCAACCCCGTGATAAACTTTATCCAAATTTGAAAGTGTTCCGCCAAACACTTCTCCAATGGCTTGTTGACCAAGACAAACGCCAAGAATACTTTTTGTTGGTGCATATTTAGCAATTACAACTTTCAACAATCCAGCTTCGTCAGGAATTCCTGGGCCTGGAGAAAGTAATATTTTATCGAAGATTGCAATTTCATCAATATCGAATTCATCGTTTCTGTAAACGGTTACTTCGCAATTTAAATCTTCGAGGTAATGCACCAAATTATAAGTGAAACTATCGTAATTGTCTATGACGAGTATTTTCCCCCTAACCCCCGAAGGGGTTACTGTTGGAGCGGATGTATTGTTATTTTTCATTTTGTTATTTTTTAATTAAAGCTTTAGGCTCTGTTGCGACTGAACACTAAAAACTGCAAACTGATTACTTTTTTAAATTGTTTCTGCCAAATCCAACGCTTTATTCAACGCCAATAATTTATTATATACTTCCTGCATTTCGCTTTCCTCGTCTGAATCGGCAACTATTCCGGCACCGGCTTGTGAATGCAATTGATGGTTTTTGCTTAAGAACGTTCGAATCATAATAGCATGATTAAAATTACCTTCAAAATCCATAAAACCGATGGCTCCACCGTAAAAATTACGATTGGTTTTTTCGTATTCTTCGATGAGTTGCATAGCTCTGTGTTTTGGCGCTCCGCTCAACGTTCCAGCTGGAAAAGTGTCGGCAACGACCTGCATTGTGGTAGCTTTTTCGTGTAAATGTCCTGTCACTTTTGAAACCAAATGGATTACGTGGGAGAAAAACTGTACTTCACGATATTTTTCCACATTGACGTTGTGACCGTTTCGACTTAAATCGTTTCTGGCCAAATCGACTAACATCACGTGTTCACTATTTTCTTTTTTGTCTATGGATAATTCTTTGGCAAGAATGGCATCTTTTTCGTCATCGCCTGTTCTTTTGAAAGTTCCAGCGATGGGATGAATTTCGGCTTTACGATTTTTGACGATAATTTGTGCTTCGGGCGAAGAACCAAATATTTTGAAATCGCCATAATCAAAAAAGAACAAATAGGGGGATGGATTGATGCTTCGCAAAGCTCTGTAAACATTGAATTCGTCGCCTTTGAAACCTTGGGTAAATCTTCGGGACAAAACTAATTGGAACACGTCGCCACGATAACAATGCTTTTTGGCCAAAGCCACATTGTGCTTAAATTCTTCGTCGGTCAAGTTCGAAAAACCGTCTCCTTCTTTCGAAAATTTATAAGAAGCTATATTTCTGGATTGCAACAATTGTTCAATTTCTGAGATGTTGTTTCTTCCGTCTAAACTATGACAGAAAATATAGGCTTCATTTTTGAAATGATTGATGGCAATTATGTTTTGGTAAACGGCGTAATACACATCGGGAATGGAAACACTATTTTCTTTTTTTGCAATGGTTACTTTTTCAAAATAGCGAACAGCATCATACGAAATGTAACCAAACAATCCGTTATTGATAAATTTGAAATCACTTTTATCCGATTTAAATTGCCCCGAAAATTCTTGAATTACTTTTGGAATATCAGTATTTTCATTAATTGAAATAGTTTCAAAACTTCCGTCGGGAAAGGTTTTATAAATGGTTTCGTTTTCTATTTTTATTGAAGCAATCGGATTGCAACAGATGTAGGAGAAACTGTTGTCGTTGCCATGATAATCACTACTTTCTAATAACAAGCTATTTGGAAACCGATCCCGAATTTTGAAATACACGCTTACCGGAGTAATTGTATCGGCAAGGATTTGCTTGTATTTTGTATTTAATTTAAATGATTCCAATTTTGTTTAAAGTTTAAAGTTTGATGGTTTTGTGAAAAATGTAGACCAAAAAAAAGGCCTGTCGTGATGACAAGCCTTTTATTTTTATAGTTTATACTACAGGAGCTTTGTTCACGAAGATTGACGTAAATTGTTCCACCACCAAGTATTGTTTGTAATTGTTTTCATAATTTGTTGCGACAAATATATAAAGGAAAATTGATTATCCAAGCAGAAAAAGCAAAAAACACTATTTTTTATAATTTTGTTAAAAAAACAAACCCCAACAATTTATCGGTAGGGTTTGTGAGAATAATTTTTGTTGAAATTAGAATTTCAGCACCACTTTCAATTCAAATTCGTCATAGATTGCTTTGTCTCCAATGCTTTCGAAGAATGATTTAGAATTGTATCTGATGTCATATATAGTTCTGTCTACGTTGAAAGCTGCTGTTGCAGTGTTTCCAGTTACAGTCATATCAAAAACAACAGGCTTTGTAATTCCTTTGATAGTTAAATCAGCAGTTACAGTGTATACATTAGCTGACTTAGTTCCGATTTTCTTGAAAACTAATTTTGCTGTTGGGAATTTTTCAGTTCCAAAGAAATCTTCTGATTTCAAGTGACCGTTTAATTTTTTTAGGTATTCACCAGAAAGATCAGTTGCCGTTAATGAAGTCATGTCTACTGTAAAAGTTCCGCCTTTTAAGTCGCTTCCTTTAAAAACTAATGCACCATCTTTGAAGTTTACGGTTCCATTATGTTGTCCCGTTACTTTTTTTCCTACCCATTCAATAGCACTTGTAGTGGTGTTGATGTTTTTGGTTTGAGCTGTTGCTGATGCTGTAGATAAAACTACTATTACTGCTAAAGCAATTGATTTTAAATTTTTCATAAGTTAAATTTGTTTGTAAATAATAATTAATAATTAAAGAGTGATAAATAATTCTTCGTTTGATTTTCTGACTTTTTTCTGGTGTTGAGTTGCATCTTCCGTGTGTCTATATCCTACAGTTGCAATTAAACTTGCATTTAATCCCAACTCATTTAATCCTAGTATTTCGTTGACTTGAGTAGGCGAGAAACCTTCCATTGGAGTCACGTCAATTTTCAATTCTGCAGCGGCATTTAAAAGATTTCCAAGAGCCAAATAAGTTTGTTTTGAATTCCAAATATTTTGGGCGTCTTCGGTTAATTCATTGATTTTTCCTTTCATAAAGCCTTGGTAACCTGCCAATGCTTCTAAAGGAATTTCTCTTGTTCTACTCATATTTTCGAAAAAAGTATCAATTTCAGAGTCTTTAATCGTTGTCCTATTGGCAAAAATGATTAGATGAGAAGCATCTACAATTTGGGATTGACCCCAAGCTACAGGTTGAATTTTTGCTCTCAATTCTGGATTTTCAACAATTATAACTTTGTAAGGTTGTAATCCATAAGAAGAAGAACTCAATCTGATGGCTTCCTTTAACGTGTTTAAATCTTCGATTGATATTTTTTTTGTAGCATCAAATTTCTTTGTTGCGTATCTCCAGTTTTGGTGGTCTAAAAAAGTACTCATATTGTATGTGATATTTAATTTATTGATTTCTATATTTTTCTAATAGGTGATTTAATTGAATTATTTCGTCGGCATTTAAATTATTGGAAAAAAATTCTTCGTGTTCAATCACTTTTGGGTCTAAATCTTTCAAAACGTTTAATCCTTTTTGAGTAATTAACACCTCGATTTTGCGTCTATTTTCAGGACAAACCTCCCGAGTAACCAATTCTTTTAACAATAATTTATCCACTAATCTAGTAGTATTGCTGGTTTTGGCTAACATTCGTTCTTGTATAACGAACATGTTTGCAGGATTTCCTTTTTGACCTCTTAATATTCGCAGTACATTATATTGTTCGCCTGATATTTCATAAGGTTTCAATATGTCATTAAAACTTTCTGTAAGAACATTTTGTGTATACAGAACATTCAGAATGATTTTTTTTGAAACATTCATAGGCACAGTTGATTTTAAAACGTCTTCAATTTTCATATTTGTATATATGTTATTTGTTGGTACAAATGTAATATGCTTTTTAGTTGTATATACAGATGTCTAGTTAAGTTTTTGTTAAAAAAAATATTTTTGTATTTTGGCATTTTAAATTACCGCCTGTTTTAAATTTTAGATCAACGCTATTTTTTAATGTTTTAAAAGAATTTATCGATTTAAAGCTGATGAACAAACTATTTTTAAATTAACTATACAATACATAAATTAGCTAAAAAAATGAATATTATTTGATTTAACTATGTTAGTTTTGTATTTATATGTAAAATTTTGCGAATTATTTGATAAATTCATAAGTTTATGGATTAAAACCCTAAGCGAAAACGTTTTCTTTAAAATATTATCTAATTAACAATTGTGTAGAGCATAGTTACTCAAAAACATTGTAATTTTACAAAAAACATAATTATGAATTTAACACAAGAAGATTGGGTTTCTCAATTTGAAGCCGATGAAAATTCAGTAATACTGGATGTAAGAACTGAGGAAGAGTGCAATGAAGGAATTATTCCTAATTCCATTAACATAGATATATACGAAGGACAAGCTTTTATCGAGAAGCTAGAAGCATTGGACAAATCAAAAAATTATTATGTGTATTGTCGCTCTGGAGTCAGAAGTGCAAATGCATGCGAAGCTATGAGCGAACTGGGTTTTGAAAACACTTATAATTTGTTGGGAGGATTTTTGCAATGGGATGGCGAGATTGTTTCACCTTAAGTTTATAGTAGGCAATCGCTAAATTTTTATTCACATTTTAAACTAAAACATAATATTTTTATAATGAATATAATACCTCAAGAATTTCAAATTAACACATTACTCATTCAAGATACTTATCTGGTTGACGGGGAATTAAAAAAATGGACTGGCGAAACTACACCGGTTTATTCCACAATTTCTTCTACTGAAAATTACGCGCCCACCTTATTGGGAACCATTCCTTTTATGGGAGAAACCGCTGCATTGGAAGCCTTGGAAGCAGCCTCTTCGGCTTATAATAATGGACAAGGTTTGTGGCCAACAATGAAGGTTGTTGATCGCATAAAGTGTATGGAGAATTTTGTTACACAAATGAAAACTACCCGAAACGAAGTAGTTAAATTTTTAATGTGGGAAATTGGAAAATCATTGGGTGATTCCGAAAAAGAATTCGACAGAACGGTTGAATATATTTATGATACCATTGAGCATTACAAACAGTTGGATAGAAACAGTGCTCATTTCACTAAAAGTCAAGGCGTAAATGCTATGATTCGTCGTGGTCCGCTTGGAGTTGTTTTGTGTCTTGGACCCTATAATTATCCTTTAAATGAAACCTTTTCCTTGCTTATTCCAGCATTGATTATGGGAAATACCGTGATTTTTAAACCTGCAAAACATGGTGTTTTATTAATTTCCCCTTTATTGGAAGCTTTTAGAAGTAGTTTTCCAAAAGGAGCAATCAACGTTATATACGGAAGAGGTCGTGAAGTGGCTTCACCAATAATGAAATCAGGAAAAATTGATATTTTGGCCTTGATTGGCAACAGTAAATCGGCAATTGCTTTGCAAGACCAGCATCCAAATAAAAACAGATTGCGCTTGATTTTAGGTTTGGAAGCTAAAAATCCAGCTATAATATTACCGGATGCCGATTTAGATTTGGCTATCCAAGAATGTATCGCTGGTTCGTTATCCTTTAATGGACAGCGTTGCACGGCTTTGAAAATATTGTATGTTCACGAATCAGTTGCGGAGGAATTCAACAAACGATTTTCTGCCAAAGTTGATGCGCTTGTTTTTGGAAATCCGTGGGACAAATCGGTTGTGCTTACGCCATTACCAGAGAAAGATAAGCCAGCTTATGTTCAGGAATTGATTGATGATGCCACGAGTAAAGGCGCAAAAGTTATCAATGCAAAAGGAGGAGAGCACTCAGACAATTACATATTTCCTGCAGTTTTGTTTCCAATAAATAAAGAAATGCGTGTGTATCACGAAGAGCAATTTGGACCAGTTGTGCCCATCTTGACTTTCAAAGACATCCAAGAACCGTTGAATGATATGGCCGAATCTAATTACGGGCAACAAGTGAGTTTGTTCGGAAAAGACATCAAAACTATAGCTCCGCTAATCGATACTTTGGTCAACCTAGTTTGTAGAGTAAATTTGAATAGTTCTTGTCAAAGAGGTCCGGATGTATATCCTTTTACGGGTAGAAAAGATTCGGCAGTAGGAACTTTGAGTATTTTTGACGCACTTCGATCTTTCTCCATTAGAACCTTTGTAGCTTCAAAAGACAATGACTACAACAATGCCATTTTGCAGGAATTATTGAATAGTAAAGAATCAAATTTCATCAATACAGATTATATTTTGTAATTGAAAATTTGAAATTTGAAGTAAGTTTTCAATTTCATTAACTTTTTCAAACCATAAAAAGAGGATAACCAAAACGGAAGTCCTCTTTTTTTTGCCAAAATAGTGTCCATTTTCGAAAGAGTGTGCCAAAAAATGCGAAATAGATTCAAATTATTTCGGTTGACTTCAAATTTTTGATGAAATTTAAAAAAAGCACCTACTAAAAAAGAAATATCAAAAATTGTTAAAAAGAAGATTTTATTGAATTAAAGATTAAATATTCACAAAAGGTAATTCAACTAGTTTGCACTAATCTAATTAATTCAGCATTTTTTTAATTTAACACTAAACGGTGATTTTTCGGTTTTATACAAATTTGTTCAATTAATTTGAATTTTTATGAAAATTATGACAAATATTTTGATTTTTTTCAAAAACTATACTAACTTTACTAGGCTAAATCTAAATATTAGTCTTATGAAAAAGTACAGTTCGTTAATAGTAATTATGGTATTGACAATTTTGGGAAGCAATATAATTGTTGCCCAAGATGATAATACATGGGTAGCTCCAACATTTTCAAACAGCATTAAAAATCCATTTGTTGGAAATTTGCGTGCAACTGCCGAAGGAAAGGAAATTTATAACCAAATGTGTGTCCTATGTCACGGTTTGCAAGGAAAGGGAAATGGGCAAGCTGGCTTAACTCTGGATAAAAAACCTGCAAATTTTTTGTCACTCAAAGTTGTTAACCAAACTGATGGTGCTATTTTTTGGAAAATTACAACTGGAAAAGCACCAATGGCAACTTATGAGGAGTTATTGAACGAAGATCAACGGTGGAAACTAGTAAATTATATAAGAGAACTTGAAGTAAACAAGAAAAAAATGTAATATAAAATTTTCCTATTTTTTTAATTTAAGACCCTAAAACCTTTGTTAATATAGGTTTTAGGGTTTTATTTTGTGGAGTTACTAATCCTGAAATAGCATTTCTTTTTTTATAATCCAACAAGTCTTAACTTTTAATTCTTCGTACAAATCTATTAATGGAATTTCATCAGTAATGAAATCTATATCGTAGATGTCTTTTTTTTTAGCTGTGAGATTTGATGCGCTTATTTATTTAAAAAGAATAATATCTTTTTTTGAAAGTAATTTAATAGTGTTGCTTTGTAAACGAGAAATGATTTCGCAAATTATTAGAAAAACTGCTTTCCTTTTTTATGCCGAAAAGCGAACAAATGGTTCAACATTGTACAGTTTTGCAACTAATAGACAAACTTTGTTACTGACATTTTCGGTAGTTTGTTTTAGCTATTTTACAATCATTTTTGATGAATATAATTTTTCTAATTTTTTAATTTCCTCCTCAAAAGTATCTGGAGTTGTAGCATACAAAGCCCTAGGGATTATAATTTCCTTATCTCTTGGAAGATTTAGTTTGTTATAATTTATATCCCAAAATAAGTGTTTTGAAAAAATTGATACTATGTTTACTGATTTCTTCACGCTGCAAAATTAGAGAATTTGTAGAATTTTAGTGCAGGAAGCAGAAAAAATGAGATTGTTTGAGAGTTTATATTATTTCTAAAGATTATTTTGGAATTGGACGGATGAAGTTTCATTATGCAACTAATCTTGGGTCAACGTTTTTGTTGCTCATTTCCATTGGTTTCCATTTATTACAAACGTTGTTGCGGATACAAAAACTTTTTGCAGCGTAGGGAAGGAGTGGCAACTTAAATGTAAAACGTACGGTTTAAAGGGAACGAAAAGAAATTCTGTCTAATCTAAATAGGAAATTAGCGAAATGAAGCAAACGGCAGTTATGAGTTTAGGAATACGTGGACTTAATTAGGAATTTGTGAAGGAGAATGAGATAATAGCTAATTATTTTTACATTCGAAAATATCTCTTTAAAATTTAAATTATTGTCTGGTATTAAATATTGAATTTTGAATTTTCATAATAAAATAAAGGGCAATTTAATTAAAATCAAGTAGACTATCGTCTATTGTACAATTGTCTACTTTGTGCGAAATTAGTGCAATGAAAGATATTAGAATGAAATTTGGTGCAAAAGTTAAAGACTTAAGAATATCCAAAGGATATTCACAAGAGAAATTAGCCGAACTTTCTGAATTAGACCGCACCTATATTCCTGGTATTGAAAGTGGTAAAAGAAACGTCTCACTGGTTGTAATCGAAAAAATAGCCAAAGCATTTAAAATACGTTTATCTGAATTATTAAATGACTTGTAATATTTTATAAATTGAATTCTAACTTTAAAACAACTAAATTCCCTATAACTTTAAAAGTATCATCTACAAGTGATATGATACCTTTTGAATTTTTCGGAGAAGTAATTCCCATTTCAAAAAAAATACAATTCAAATTAGGTTATTTTAGTTCTTCTTCAATCAGTACTTTATCTTATGGGTTTGCTCAATTTATCTATAATGGTGGTACAATAGATTTTTTAATAAATCATTTTGTCAACGAAAATGATTATAAATTAATAAATGACAATTATGTTTTAGAGCCTGATTTTTATAATGCGATTGAGCAAAATATATTGAGTGATTTAGAGCGACTGAACGATGTACTTACTAAGAAACAAGTCAATCATTTTTACAATTGTTTGCGTTATTTGATTGATAACAATAGAATCAGTATTATTCCGGTAACAACAAAAAACGGAGAGATTTCAAACTATAAGGAAGCATTATTTTGGGATAACGATGACAACATAATTAATATCGTTGGCAGTTGCAATTTTACTTACAAAGGTATTGTTTGCAATGGAGAAAGCTTTGTTATCAATCGTTCTTGGGGCGAAGCATCAGAAAGGGCAAACATCAAAAATGAAATTGGAGATTATGAGAAAATCTTCAAAAAAAGAATCAAAAGATTTTATTTATTTGAATCCAGAGAAACTCATCAATATTATAAAACAGAAATCTATATCACTAGATGAGTATCAGCTGTTGGATGAAGAGTTAAATCTTGTTGAATTAAATGAAGAGGTCGATTTTTAAGAAAACGTGATAAAATAAAAAAATCTAAAAAACACCAGCAACAAATATGACATTGACAATTATAATAATTGCGATTGCACTGTTGGTGCTTTTTATTGTTTACCAACAATCGCTAGAAAAGAAGAAATATCAAGACACCAAATACCTATCTAACTTACAACAAATTGCTTCGTTCTTTGATATTATTCAAATGTTAAACGATTATGCTACTTGGGTGCAACGTGACCAGATAAAATCAAAATATGTAGAAGTTGGGAAGTTTTTTAAAGGCAAAACAAAATTTTACAAAAAAGAAGAAACTGTTAAAAAATTCAATGAAATTTTCAGCGATTTTGACAACTATATTGTCATATACAACCAAAATTATATTCGCACACAAAAAGAAAAACTAAATCAATATTTTGATGATATCGAAGGCAAAAAATTAGACGACCAACAACGAACTGCATTAATAACAGACGAATATTCAAACCTAATTATTGCTG
>Ga0209702_10005226_pt1 | contig 17913 bp, 18 predicted proteins | sample FRY01_FD_187210 | JGI IMG/M metagenome (GOLD analysis project Ga0209702, IMG submission 187210) | Freshwater microbial communities from Lake Fryxell liftoff mats and glacier meltwater in Antarctica - FRY-01 (SPAdes) (version 2) | ecosystem: Environmental > Aquatic > Freshwater > Ice > Glacier...
GGTCTAATCTTCTTTTTTTAATATTTGTCCAACTTCTATACCAATTTTTTGAAGTGTATCAACGCTTTTAGCTAGCGGATTAGCATTAAAATCATCATAAACTGTTTTGAATGTTTCTTCAGCTTCATGTGAAGGGTAAATTACAATTTGATCATTAATATCGATGCTTTTTTCTAGCTTTATCAAGAAATGTTCGCTACCGGATGAATAAGAAACAGAACCCTGACGTGAGGCAAATGTTACGGTAAGTTCAATTAGTAAATGCGACAAATAATTTATACATTTGGTACTATATTTATTACTGTCTTTTTAAAATACGCATTATGAAATTGTTGACTATCATATCTATTTTCATTTTTACAAGTCCAATTTTATTTTGTCAAGAAATGGACACTTCAAATATTGAAAATGAAATTGGAAAAATAGAAATAAAAATAGATAGCCGTATAGTTCAATTAATTGATAAAAAAGGAGAAGTTATACCTCCAGCTACTGAGCCTCAAATAAGTGGATATAGGATTCAATTGTTTTTTGATACAGAAAAAAAACATGTTGACCAAGCACGTACAAAATTTATAACTATGTTTCCTACCATTGAAACAACTATAAGTTATAAAGCCCCAAACTATTTTTTGAAAGTTGGTAATTTCAGAACATTCCTTGAGGCCGAAAAAATTAAAGGATCTCTTGATAAAGATTTTCCGACAAACTATATTTTAAAAGAATTAATTAATCTTCCAAGTCTAGATTAAAATCATCTTCATCTGTTATTAACTCAAAGCCTTTAATTAAAGTAGCTAAATCACTAATAATTTGTGCTTTTTGTGGTTCTTTAGCTTCATTGTTAGAATAGTAATCTTTAAAATGTAATTGACACTCTAAAAGATGTCTTTCTTCAAACGGTCCTTCTAAATTTTCAATAATTGTGAGGCACTCGAATGCTTCTAAAAAATTGCCTTGACAACCTAAACCGACAAAATCAGCAATGTATTCAGAATAATCAATTTTAGAATTCCAAACAGACGATAAAACATCCTGTCTAACAAAACTAAAAGAATCATCGTTGAGAATACTAATGATTTCTGGTTTCACAGAAGAATCTTTAAGATCAGCTAAAAACGTTACAATAGATACACGAACCTCATCATCATCATTAGAATTTAAAACATCTATTATTGGTTTTATTACTGTTTCATTCCCATGAACTTGTAAAGATTTTAGCGCAGATTTAATTTTTGAAGGATCAGCAGAATTTAAATCCTTTAAAATTAATTTCAACTTATTGTCGGTATTATTTTTATCAATTAATGAACTCACAATTATAATTTTTTTTTACAAAAATAGAAATAAAAAAGAATCTTATTTTAAATGTAGAAACAAATGGTCTAAAAAATAAATACATTTGTAGTATGAGGAAAATATTATATTTCTTGATCTGCAGTTTTCTACTAACCAGTTGTCTTGTTCAGCATGCTAAAAGAAGTAAAAAGCAGCACCTAACAATTTTTTCAGATTGCTTAAATGAAAAAGATGTAAGAATTTTTAAACAATTTGAAAAAAAAGAAGAAATCGACTTACATATTCAGTATTTCGAAACGGATTCTTTGTTGGCTAAAATTGAAAAAGAAGGCTACAATTGTAAAGCAGATTTAATTATAGTTAATTCAAGTTTTTCAATACACAAGTTAAAGGAGAAAAAGTTACTTCAAGCATGGCAATCAGAAATAATTGACAAAAGAGTTCCTAAGCATTTTAAGGTTAAGAACAATCAATGGATAGGTGTTGGTGTTAACCCTTATGCTCTTGCATGTAACGATACTATCTATATTCATGATAATTTAAAAAAACTGATTAGAAGTAAAAAAACAAGATTACACTCTGACTTGTTTCTATCGAAAGATTTTATACCATTATATACACAATTTTTATATTCTAAAAAGAAAAAAGAAATTGATTCAAGTTTAATCAGCAAAATTAAATTTACTACCGACAGAAACTTACCTAAAGATTCAGTATTAAAAAATATATTTATTAGTACTTATTCTTCAATTATTCACGATAGTATTTTAACCAATAAGAGTTTAATGAATATAAATAAAGGTTCATACTATAATTTATATTGTGCTGGGATAATTAAGCAAAGTCCCAACTTTTATAATGCAAAAGTGTTTCTAGAATACATTACAGAAAACAGGCAAAATGAAAAAATTAATAATATTTGGAAAACATTACCAATTACCTTAAGTGATATAAAACACAAATATGCTTATCAAAATATTCCAATCTTTATAAATACAGAAAAATATTACTACTATTTCTCAAGATTTAATCAATTAGAACGTTATTTTGAAAAACACACTAAAGACAGATTAATTAAAGTTAATAATCCTTCAGATATAGCTGATCAAACTATAGCTAAAAAACAAAAGAACTAAAATTAACACTCACTTTGTTGAGCTCCTAATTAGCTTTGAATGATTTGAATAATGATCGAATTATAAAATATGCCTTAAAAAAGTGAGTTAGTAGTTTATTATAAAATCACTAAATAATTTCAACAAATCATCAACTTCATCAAATTTAAGATGATCATAAGTGTCATTAATGTCATGATAATTTTTATTAGCACCTTGCGTATATACAAAAATTGCAGGAACATTTTTAGTCGAAAACCAATAATGGTCAGAATTTGAAGTTTGTCCTCTTTTTTTAATTAGCTTAAGTAGTTCATGTTCTTTATTAATTTCAGACAATAAATTAAATGCCTTCTCTTGCTCTACACCATTAACTACAGTTATTCCTTCGTCACCACTGCCCATGATATCAATATTCAATAAAAAATCTATCTTTTTCAAAGGGTAAAGCGGGTGGTTTACAAAATAATTAGAACCTACTAGTCCAGCTTCCTCACCGCCAAAAGCAATGAATAATATGTTTTTATCTATTGGATTATTTTTGAAATAGCGAGCTAACTCAAGCATAATAGCTGTTCCACTAGCGTTATCATTAGCCCCAGCAAAATAGGTATCGCTCCCCATTCTTCCTAAATGATCATAATGTGCCGTTACTACAATCGTTTGCGCTCTTCTTTTCTTCGATTTCAAAAAAGCTATGACGTTTTGAGATTGATAATTAGGAATAAAAGTAGACTCAATTTCAACTTCAAAAGAAGTGTTTTTAACATAAACACTGTCTTGAATTTCTATCATAGGGAATTTAAGTTGTTGCCTTCCTACAGACCACATTAATTTTTTATTCGTTACATAAACAACTGGAATTATATCTGAGATTTGATTTAAAATATAATGTATTTTATGAACAGTATCTGAACCTACATGACTACTATTAAACAAAATTGAATTGTATCCTTCTTTGTTTTCTTGAATTTTTAGAATCGAAGCTATAAGTAACTTTTCATCTAACAATGTATCAACTGATAACGTTTTAGGATTAAGCTTAGATGAATACGAACCACTTTGTTCATTTATAGAGAAATGAATGCCTGGAGTTAATACCTTTTCTCCAAGCTTAACGGTCATCTTTCCTGGAAATGTATTTACATCTAAATAAAAAGATTGCTTATAGCCTTTCTTCTTTATAGCGCTTATTCCAATACGTTCAAACTCCTCTGCAATAAATATTGCTGCAACAGAGTCCCCTTTGTTCACATATCCCCTACCGTGAAATTCGGAAGAACACAGTTTTTTTGTAATCCTCTTATAATTGTCTAATTGTGCACATAAAAAATAAGGTGATAATAGTGCAAAAAAAACGACTCCTTTATAGAACATAACGTCTCACAACTTTTTGAATAAATTCTATGATCGTTTCACTATCAACTTCCCATTGATTTATAAGTGCTATTTCAGCTACTTTTGTCTTAGCAATTTCAATTGAAGGTTGATTATCTAATATTTTAACAGCATCTGAAAAGTCTTCACTTGACCCATCGAACAATTCATTAATATATTGTAAGCGTTCATTTAAACCAAAAGAACCAATTAAAGTGTCAATTTTAGCAATTCCAAATTGAGTTGAGACATTACTTTCAACTAAATTAAACTTGTTTATAAATGGTGCTAATTCTCCATAAGAAAAAGAAGATGGCTGCCCTACTATTTCTTCAACAAGCTCTTCTTCTTCAAATTCTTCTATTTGCTCTTCTATTTTTTCTTCAACAACTATTTCGCCTTGAAAAGTATCATTTGAACTAAAAAAGTCTTCGCTTAAAATTGGTTCCGAATCATTAACAAACTCCTCTGATGTATATTCTTCTTCTTGAACAGTTATATTTTCGCTAACGCCTGCTACTTCAAATTCCGTTTGCGATATAATTTCCTCTTGATCTGTAAGCTCTAAATCTTCCTCTAGCGTAATATTCTCTGCAACATCTTCCTGTTCATCCTCGTAATCGAACAAACTAAACCCAAACGTAAGTTCTTCAATTATTTTTTCAGATTTAACAGAATCTAGGATAGTTTCATTTTGCACCTCTGATAAGGAAAATGGAATAGGCTCTTCAACTATCGTTTCTTCTTCTATTTCAATTTCTTCAACTTCAACATCTTCTTCAATATCATTAACAACAACTGGTTCTTCAATTGGTTTAGTTATACCAAAGACTTTTTCTTCCATTGATTTGTACTTTAAAACAACAGATCTTTCATAAAGCTCTCTAGTTGATGTAACTAATCGTTCCAAATCTTCCAATGAAAGTTTTCCATTTTCAATTTTAGAAAAAGTCGTCCCAATTTCTAACAATAATTCTTCTTTCGATATAAAATTTCCCATGCTATTAATTTGTAAGAATATGCTTGTATGTATGTCCCGTAAAATTACATTCAAAACTGATATTTAATTGCTATTTTAAAAAAAATTGTCTTCTATATATTGTTAATAACCTGAGATTAGATTCTATTTTAATAAAAAACATTAATTTAGATTAAAATAAACAATGCTTTAATTTTATATCTCTTGAAGTTAAATTTTTCATTTTCTGAACTTTCTGATTTTTGCACACTTGAAATTGGCAGTAATTATACTTTTAATAACACGACTATTGAGCAGGTTGTTGTTGATTCAAGAAAAATTATAGCAACTAAAAACGTCCTTTTTTGTGCGCTGAAAGGTCTTTTTTATGATGGTCATGAATATATTGAAGAAGCATATCAGAAAGGAATTCGACTTTTTATGGTTGATAAAAGCATCCATTTTACTCAAAAAGAAGATGCCGTTTATTTAATCGTTGCCGATACACTTTGGAGCTTTCAAGAAATTGCAAAACGTCATCGTGAAAAATTCAACTTCCCTATAGCGTTAATTGCTGGAGATCTTGGTAAAACGATGGTTAAAGAATGGAGTTATCATTTGCTTTCACCAGAAATTAGAATTATTAGAAGTCCTAAAAGTTTTAATACAAATCTAGGTGTAGCTTTATCTCTATTAGAGCTTAACTCAAATTGTGATTTAGCGATAATTGAAGTAGGTGAACAAAAAAAGAATGACCTTGTACGTATCAATGAAATTATAAAGCCAAATTTAGGAATAATAACATCGCTCAGAAATAAGGACTATTCTCATTCATTGCATTTATTGTTTCAAGGATGCTCTGTATTATTTGTACATCCTACCTCATTTGCTTTTGACTATTATAAAGATAAAATCAATCAAACGTCATTTTTGGATATCAATGCATTAATTGAACATTCGATTGATCTTGATGATAAAGTGAAAGTCTTTAATATCCATTTATGTATTCAGCTTGCTCTATACTTTAAGATAGATCCAATTCAAATTGAAGTACAATTAAAAAGCCTTCCGAAATTAGCGCTAAGAATGGAAACGTTTGAAGGTGTAAATGGAAATACAATTATAAACGATACGTATAACCTTGACTTTGATGCTTTAATTTATTCCTTAGAATACCAATTAAAAGTATCGAGAAATAAGAAAAGAGTGGTTATTATTGGATTAGATGAAACTACTAAAAAGCAGAAAACAGCAATTAGGGAAATCATCCAAAAATATAATCCTGAAGAAATATTTTTCACAGAGGACCTACAACAAATTGCAACAATCCAGAATGCTGTTGTTTTAATAAAGGGTACTCGTAAAGCAAATATGCAAAAGATTGCTCAAAAATTTCGTTTAAAAAATCACAAGACATATTTAGAAATTGACTTAGAAGCTGTTCAGCAAAACATAGAGGTTTACAAATCGCAACTTAGAAGTACTACAAAGATTTTGATTATGGTAAAATCTAATGCTTATGGTGCTGGAGTAGAAAAAATGAGTCTCTTTTATGAGGAAATAGGAGTTGATTATCTGGGTGTAGCGTATGTAGATGAAGGCGTTGAATTAAGAAACAGTGGTGTTACTCTTCCAATACTAGTAATGAATGCTGAAGAAAGTGGATTTGAAGACTGTATTCAATATAATTTAGAGCCTGCAATTTATTCTTTTGAACAAATGGATGAATTCATTAAATCCCTAATTACACAAGGTGTTTTAAATTATCCTATTCATTTAAAAATAAATACAGGAATGAACAGGTTAGGGTTTGAATTAAGCGAGATTGGTAAAGTTATTGAAACACTTAAAGCACAACCAGAAATCAAAATCAAATCCGTTTATTCTCATCTTTCTGATGGAGATAATTTAAATTCTAAAAAATTCACATTGGAACAAATTGAAAAGTTTGAAAGCGCTGTAGAACAAATTAGTTATAATTTCAATTATCATTTTGATAAACACATCTTAAATTCTGAAGCAACTCCACATTATTCAGCTTACCAATATGATATGATTCGGTTGGGAATTGGAGTTTATGGATACGCAAATAATCCTAGCCTCAAGCCTAAATTAACAGATGCTCTTCAGTGGAGAAGTAGTATTTCTCAAATTAAGTCGATTGCAAAAGGAGAAAGTGTAGGATATGGTCGCAGTTTTATTGCTGAAAAAGCTACTAAAATTGCTATAATACCTGTTGGATATGCTGATGGTTTTAGGCGTTCTTTGAGTAATGGAAAAGGAGGAGTATATATAAAAGGAGCGTTTTGCCCTGTTTTAGGGAGGGTTTGTATGGATATGATTATGGTTGATATTAAAGATAATTCATTTACTGTAGGCGAAACTGTAGAAATTATAGGTGAAAATCAGGCGATGGATGTTTTTGCGAAAAATATGGAAACAATACCTTATGAGGTTATGACCAATTTTTCAAAAAGAGTGCATCGAATTTATTTAACGAAATAGGTTTATAGGGTAGGTTTTAAAGGGTCAACGGATTTTTCTGAGGATAACCATAATAATCATGACTTTGTAAAAAGATTTTTCTCATATCTTTTGGCTTGACCCAAAAAATCTTTATTTTTCTCATACCTTTATCTCTAAAGCAGTCAAGAGCTAGCTTGTAAGAATGTCTTCTTTTTATAGTAAACCATCTTTTTTCACCATTAAGACATTAATAATGAGTATAATATAATTAATTAAGCTTGACTTTGTCAATTGTTAAAGAAAATTAATACCGATAGCTATCTGTAGGACTTAATAATCTAAATCAAATAATACCTATTCACTTTGGGTTAAAATATAAATATGTTGGGTATAAAATACCTTTACATTCCTAAAGGATCAATTCCAATAGCTCCTAGGAATCAAGTTTTGATATAACTTGTATATCAAAATAATTACCCCTCTATTTCCTCAAATTCTTAGTCAAACTTAAAAATAGACCTTTGATCTTTTTTCTAAAAAGGAACATTAGCATGATATAAGGAATAATCATTAAGTATAGAATTCCCCAATTAATATTTGTTCCAAAAGAACTTTCATCTAGTTCAGATGCTTGGTCTGACAACATTTTACATTGAGAACAACCTTGAGAAAATCCATCTAGTCCGCAAGTAATAACAAAAATAACAAGCAGTAAAATAATATTTTTATTCCTTAAACTCATTTCTTCTTAGTGTTTAATAAGTAATCATTACAAAGATATCGCTTTTCAGCAGAATTACTATAACTTTGTTTCTGATATAAATCATCATACAAAAAATTGGTACAATGAATTTTAAATTTTTCAAATTCTGTTTTTTCATCACCCTTCTTCTAGCTGCTACTAGCTGTTCTCAAAAAAACAATAACGCTAAACATATTACTACTGATTTAGATAGTCTCATTATGCTATATCCTGATAGTGTTTCTCTTTTGATAGCTCATGGAAATAAAATGCTTGAAAATTATCAATTTGAAAAAGCCTTAAATGATGGTGCTAAAGCATTTCGATTGGATAGTAATAATTTAGAAGCTAGACTTCTCTATGCAAACGTCATTAACAATCAACCTGGAAGAACTGTAGAGGATATTATGAAAGCACAACAACAATTTATTGTCATTCTCAAACAACAACCTAAAAACACAAAAGCGCTTATAAGTTTAGCAACTACTTATAGTCAACAGCAAGACTTTGAAAATTCATTTAAATACATTAACAAAGCTCTTAAAATAGATCCTAAGTTAAGAGATGCTTATGTTTTAAAAGGTACGAATTATTTACATTTGAACGATTTTAAATTAGCTAAATCATCTTATGAAACAGCTATCCAACAAGATCCAGATTTCTTTGAAGCCTATTTAATGTTAGGATCTATTTACCAATCTGAAAACAATAAAATCTGTTTAGAATATTATACAACAGCTGCCGATTTAAAACCGAAAAACAACGATGTTCAGTATGCATACGCTTATGCAAATCAAGTTTTTGGAAATGCTGAAAAAGCTAAAAACACTTACAGAAAAATGATTCAACAAGACACTACTTATTCTCAAGCATTGTTTCAGTTGGGTTATATCAAACAATGGATTGATCAAGATATTGATAGTGCTATGTATTTTTTCAGTAGCACCATTCAAACTACACCAAATTATGTTGAGGCTTGGCACAATTTAGGTATTTGTTATCTAGAAAAGGGAGATAAACCTAAAGCGCTGCAAGCTTTTAGAAAAGCACTTTCTTTTAATCCTGACTTTGAGCTTTCAAGAGAGTTACTTAAGGACGCACAATGAAGTTAAATTCTAAAATTATTCAAATCTTAGGTGATGGAATAATCCCTTTATTAGGTTATTTTTTATGGGATTGGAGTTTGTATTTCATCTTACTTTTCTATTTCTTAGACTTAATTACAAAAGAAGTCTTGCTTCATTTAAAGACTAAAAAAATAAAAGCTGTACAGCACCATAACGAACGTTCTTTTTTAAAAAAATGGTTGTATAAAGGTGTTTTAAGTTTTATAATGTTTTGCATTAGCCTTTTTCTCATTCACGTTACGATGCTTTTTCTTCACCCAAATTTCTCGGCATCAACCGAAATTATTGCTTTTATGACTTACACAGAAATGGGAATTCCTCAAGGAATTCTACTTGTTCCACTGATCATTTTTATGGGGTATGTACAATTCAAAAATGAGTTCATTAAATCTAAAAGTTATCTTACTCTAAAGTTTGAATTCCTTTGGAAACAACATCTAACTTCTAATTTAATTATCTTAGCAGGTGCAGGATTAAGTTTAGGCATTTCAAGTTTTATTATCTTACCTGAATGGCTTTTTGTAATAGCCATTGTAATTATTTCTGGAGTTTATCAGCTGAAGAGGTTTAATTAATTAACGTTAATTGCTTCAGTACGATAAATTATTTAATGAAAATAAATAGATTTTTACACACTTTTTTAGGACAGTATCCGTATTACTTGTCTTAAATCCATAATGTCTATTCTATTTTTTCCCATTGCCTATTGTTTTTTAGGCAAAGAAAACAACATCATGAAAGTGGCACGGTTACCACCGGAATTAATGGCACGGTTACGACCGGAATATCCAACTGTTAAGCCAAAGCCGTAAAAATGACTGCTGCGTTAGTTATGCTGAATAAGAAATATGTTTAATTAAGCATAAGCTATAAAAAAAGCCTATCATTTCTGATAGGCTTCTCATATAATAATTTACTTCGTTTATAATTTACGAGCTACTTCTGTTTCTTCGAATGCTTCGATAACATCTCCTGCTTGAATACCATCAAACTTGTAGATATTTAATCCACATTCGTAACCATGTTTCACTTCTTTCACATCATCTTTGAAACGTTTCAATGAACCTAATGTACCTGTATGTATAACGATTCCTTCACGTATGATACGTACTTTAGAATTACGTTTGAAAAGACCTTCTGTAACGAAACAACCAGCAATTGTTCCAACTTTAGTGATATCGAATGTTTCACGGATTTCAGCTGAACCAGTAATTTTCTCTTCAATATCAGGAGATAACATTCCTTCCATTGCAGCTTTAATCTCGTCAATCGCTTTATAGATTACAGAGTAAAGACGAATATCTATTTTTTCCTCATCAGCTAATCTTCTAGCAGCTACAGATGGTCGAACTTGGAAACCAATAATAATAGCGTCAGATGCAGCAGCTAAGTTAACATCAGCTTCAGAAATCGCTCCAACACCTTTGTGTACAATCTTAATTGCAATTTCACCTATAGATAAGTTTTCTAATGAATCAGCTAATGCTTCAATAGAACCATCAACATCTCCTTTAACAATAATGTTCAATTCTTTGAAATCACCAATCGCTAAACGACGACCAATTTCATCCAACGTGATATGTTTAGTGGTACGTAAGCCTTGCTCTCTATGCAACTGCTCTCTTTTAGTTGCTATGTTTTTAGCTTCTTTCTCGTCATTCAATACATGGAATTTATCCCCAGCACTTGGTGCACCATTTATACCTAAAATAGATACAGGTCTTGAAGGTTCTGCTTCTTTCAAAGAAACACCATGTTCATCATGCATCGCTCTTACACGACCATAATTTCTACCCACTAATACAACATCTCCAATTTTCAATGTACCTGCTTCAACAAGAATATTTGTAACATAACCTTTTCCTTTATCTAAAGAAGATTCAATTACAGTACCTGTAGCATTTTTATTTGGATTTGCTTTAATGTTTAAAATCTCAGCTTCTAATAATACTTTTTCAATCAATGCATCAATATTTAAATTTTGTTTAGCTGAAATTTCTTGGCATTGGTATTTACCACCCCAATCTTCAACTAAAATATTCATTTGAGATAATTGTTCTTTTATCTTATCAGGATTAGCACCTGGCTTATCAATTTTATTGATTGCAAAAACCATTGGTACACCTGCAGCTTGAGCATGCGATATAGCTTCTTTAGTTTGAGGCATCACATCATCATCCGCAGCTACAATAATTATAGCAACATCGGTTACTTGTGCACCACGCGCACGCATCGCTGTAAAGGCTTCGTGTCCTGGTGTATCTAAGAAAGTCATTTTTCGACCATCTTTCAATTTCAATGAATAAGCACCAATATGCTGTGTTATCCCTCCCGCTTCACCAGCAGTAACGTTCGCATTTCTAATTTTATCTAATAAAGAAGTCTTACCATGATCAACATGTCCCATTACCGTAATAATTGGTGGACGATCAATTAAATCTTCTTCTTTATCTTCAACTTGAATAATTGCTTCTTGCACATCTGCACTTACAAATTCAGTTTCAAAACCAAACTCATCAGCAACAATTTGAATAGTCTCAGCATCAAGACGCTGATTTATAGATGCAAAAATACCCAACGACATACAAGCTGAAATAACTTGAGTAGATTGAATATCCATCATAGTAGCTAACTGAGATACAGTAACGAATTCAGTTAACTTTAAAACTTTTAATTGTAATTCTGCCTCATCCTGTTCATCTTGTCTTCTTTGAGAAACAGAATCTCTTTTAACTTTTCTATTTTTAGAAGATTTAGATTTTCCTCCTTTATTAGAAAGACGAGCTAAAGTATCCTTAATTTCTTTCTGAATATCTCTTTCATTAATTTCTGGCTTAACAAATTTACCTCTATTAGCTTGCGCTTGACCAGGCTTATAATTTGCAGGTCGCGTTACCCCACCAGAACGAGTAGTTCCAGTAGTTTGAGCTGAACCTGTTGGGGGAGAAGGTTTTATAGGGTCAATTTTCTTAATACGTTTTCTCTTCTTACGAGAATCGTTATTAGCACCCGGTTTATTTCCCGAATTTTGTTTTGACTTATCTACAGGCAATTCTATTTTACCTAAAACTGTTGGTCCAGATAAAACTTTACGTTCTACTCTAATTGTCTCGATTTCCTTAGGAGCAACTGGCTCAACAGGTATTACAACCTTAGGCGTTTCAATTGGTTTAACAGGAGCCTGTTTAGGTGCTTCTACTTTAACCTCTCTTTTTTCAAATTTATGTTCAACCTTTTTAGGTTTCTCATATTTCTTTTTATCAGGTCTAGTTTTAGTATTTAACTTATCTAAGTCAATTTTACCTACAACTTGAACTTGTACATCTCCTTCGCCAATAGTTCTAGATTGAGAAACCTCTTCTTTTGGTTGAGGAATTTCTTTTTCTGGCTCTACTTCTTGAACTGGTTCTTGAACTGTTTTATTAATAACAGGAGCAGTGTTTTTTATGTTTTCAATTATAGAATCATCAACATCATCTTCATCTGAAAAAGTTGTTGCTGCCTCTTGCCTAGTATCTCGGATTGATATTGTTTCGCGTTTTTCACGTTTAACACTAGTCATTTTAGACTGTTCCTTGATTGTTTGATCTGCAGAAAATTCATTTTGAAGTAACTGATAGTGATCACTTTCCAATTTTGTATTTGGATTACTATCAATTTTTACTCCTTTTGATGCAAGGTATTCTGTTAATGTAGAAATACCTACATTTAATTCACCTGCTGCTTTTCCTAATCGTATTGATTTTCCGGCCATAAAATTATGCGTCCTTTTATTTTACTAATTTATTCTTTAATAATTCTTACATGTCCATAGCTGATTAATTATCAAACTCTGCACGAAGAATTCTAAATATCTCTTGAACTGTTTCTTCTTCTAAATCTGTTCTCTTCACTAAGTCTTCAACTCCTAATTCTAAAACAGATTTAGCGCTATCACATCCAACTGCTTTCAACTCATCGATAATCCAACTTTCAATTTCATCAGCAAATTCTTCTAAATCAACATCTTCAACATCAATTTCACCATCACGGTAAACATCAAGCTCATATCCTGTTAATCTTCCTGCTAATTTAATATTGTGTCCACCACGTCCAATCGCTAAAGAAACTTGGTCTGGTTTTAAAAACACTTTCGCTCTTTTTTCTTCTTCTAAAATATCAACTGATGTGATTTTAGCTGGAGACAAAGCTCTTGTGATGAATAATTGTGGATTATTTGTATAATTGATTACATCAATGTTTTCATTTTTTAATTCACGAACAATTCCATGAATACGAGATCCTTTCATTCCAACACAAGCTCCAACAGGGTCTACTCTATCATCGTATGACTCAACCGCAACTTTTGCTCTTTCTCCTGGTTCACGAACAATACGCTTAATAGTAATCAGACCATCAAAAACTTCAGGAACTTCTAATTCAAATAAACGCTCTAAGAATTCTGGAGCAGTTCTAGATAAAATAATAACTGGATTACTGTTTCTCATGTCAACCTTCGCTACAACAGCACGAACACTTTCACCTTTTTTGAAATAATCAGATGGGATTTGTTCAGATTTTGGCAATAATAATTCATTCCCTTCATCGTCAATAACCATGATTTCTTTTTTCCAAACCTGGTAAACTTCACCTGTAACAATCTCTCCAATTTTCTCTTTGTAAACCTTGTAAAGATTATCTTTCTCTAATTCCATGATTCTTGAAATTAGATTCTGACGTAATGAAAGAATATTTCTTCTTCCAAAATCATTGAATTTAAACTCTTCAGTTAATTCTTCTCCAACTTCAAAATCAGGCTCAATTTTAATTGCATCAGAATAAGCAATTTCTGTGTTTGGATCTTCTACCTCTCCATCGTCAACAATTTCCTTATTGACAAATATTTGAACATCTCCTTTATCAATGTTTACAATTACGTCAATATGCTCGTCAGTGTTAAATTTCTTTTTCAACATTGCACGAAAGACATCTTCAAGAACATGTTGCATCGTATTACGATTAATGTTCTTTAATTCCTTGAACTCCAAAAATGACTCAACCAACTCCAAGCTATTCATACTGTTCTCTTATTTAAATGTAATAACAATTTTTGTTTCACTTATTTCATCCATTGCAAAGGATTTTTCCTCTACAACAGTTTCTTTTTTCTTTCCTACTTTTATAACTTCCGAAGTTTCAATCGTCAACTCTTTTTCAGAAGCACTTTTTAAAACTCCTTCTAGCTTCAACCCATCCTTTAACAAAAGCTCAACAACTCGGCCTATGTTTTTAACATACTGAGCATGAATCCTTAAAGGTCTATCTATACCTGCTGAAGAAACATGTAATTCAAAATCTTGTTCTTCTCTGTCAAGATTATGTTCAACGTTTCTTGAAACAGCCATGCAATCAGCCACAGAAACACCGCCTAAATGCTTGTCAATTTCAACTTTAATATTATTAGATTTAGAGATTGATATATCAACCAAAAACAAGCCGTTATCCAACTCTTTAAAGCGTTCATCAATTAATTCTATTACTCTTTTTTTACTAATCATATTTATAAAAAGAGGGGACATTCGCCCCCTCATTAGTTAATCTATAATATTAAATCTGATGCAAATATACGTTAATTTTTTAAAATATTACCAATTTCACATTAATTTTAGATTATATATAGCTTAATTTTAAGACCTTTGCTGTAATTATGTTAATAGAAATTGAAGATAAAGTAGTTTCAACACAAATTTTTGAAAGAAAGTTTGTTTGCGATTTAAATGCGTGTAAAGGTGCGTGCTGTATTAAAGGAGATGCCGGAGCGCCTTTGACTGAAGATGAAGCAAATATTTTAGAAGAAAGCCTTTCTATGATTACTCCCTATATGAGAGAAGAGGGGGTAGAAGCAGTTAATAAATCGGGTGTTTTCTACATAGATCAAGAAAATGAGATGGCAACTACTTTAGTGAACGAAGAAGAATGTGCATTTGTTTATTTTGATGAAAAAGGAATTACAAAGTGTGCAGTTGAAAAAGCACACAATGAAGGAAAAATAAATTTCAAAAAACCTTTGTCTTGTCACTTATACCCTATTAGGGTTAAGAAATTTGATGATTTTACAGCTATAAATTACAATAGTTGGGATATCTGTGAGCCAGCATGTGCATGTGGAGAAGAGTTGAACGTTCCTGTATTTAGATTTTTAAAAGAGCCTATTGAGAGAGCTTTTGGGACTTCTTTTTACAAAGAACTAGAAATTGTTGATGCTGAACTAAAGAAAAACAATTGAACTGATGAAAAGAATTATAGCCTTTAGTCTTATTACATTATCAGCAATATTAATCACTTATTTCACCACTAAAGATAAGAAAAAACCACTCCCTATTATTAACCCAATTGATGTCAACCAAGAAATGGTAGATCCTGAATTGCTAAGGCAGGGCTATGGGCATACTATTGGAGCTTTTGAATTCAACAATCAAATAGGAAAAACAATTACACTGAATGAAATCAGAGGAAAAGTTACGGTGGTAGAATACTTTTTTACAACCTGTATGACAATTTGCCCTAAAATGAATGTTCAAATGCAAGGTGTAAGTACACATTTCAAGGACAATAAAGATGTTAAAATATTAAGCTTTACGGTTAATCCTGAAGTTGATACAGAAGAAAAAATGAAGGAATACGCTGATGCACATAAAGCAAATCCAGATCAGTGGCACTTTCTAACAGGAAAAAAAGAAGATCTTTATAACCTTGCTAGAAGAAGTTTTTTTGTTTTAAAACCAGCAGAATCTCAGAATTTAGGAGATGCAGGTAACGATTTCATACATACAAACAACTTTGTTTTGATCGATAAACAACTTAGAATTCGTGGATATTATGATGGGACATCCTTAAAAGAAACGCAACAGCTCATAAAAGACATGGCAATATTATTAGAAGAATAAATAATCTAAAAAAAACCTAAAATAAACCTTTAATATTCTTAACATTTAGTATTTTTATAAAAATTAAAAACAACAGATATGTATCCAGAAGAATTAGTTATACCAATGAAACAAGATCTTACGAATGTAGGATTTGAACAATTAACGTCGCCAGTTCAGGTTGACGAAATGATTAAAAACACAGAAGGCTCACTATTAGTAGTCGTTAATTCAGTTTGTGGTTGCGCAGCAGGTAATATGAGACCTGGTGTAAAATTATCATTAGACTCAAGTAAAAAGCCTACTAAACTAGCGACTGTTTTTGCTGGAGTAGATTCTGAAGCAGTGGCACAAGCAAGAAAACACTTTTTGCCTTACCCTCCTTCATCTCCATCAATAGCCTTATTTAAAGATGGTAAATTAGTACACTTTATCGAAAGACATCATATTGAAGGCGGTTCTTCTCTAATGATTGCTGAAAACTTGAAAGAAGCATACAACGAATTTTGCTAGTCAAATAGTTAAAAAATTAACTAAAAAAGATTGGTGCTTTTTTCTTTGAATGTAGATTAATAAAAAAAAATGTTATATTTGCTAACATTAAATATTTGCATTTAGGGCTAATTGAATTGCAATAAACATAAGGAAATTAGATGAGATTCATACTTACATTATTGATTTTGAGCTTTATGAGCGCTGTTTCTTACGGAGCTCTATCTATTGAAGGCAGTTATCAAGGTAAAAACTTGTACGTTCAAAATCCTATGGATGATGATGGTTTCGGTTACTGTGCTACTAAAGTGACAGTTAATGGAGACATCATGCCTGGTGGAACTAACATGGGAGCATTTGAAATTGATTTCTCAATGTTTAATATAGCCATAGGTGAACCTGTATTTATTGTTATTGAGCATAATGATGGATGTAAACCAAAAATCTTAAATCCTGAAGTATTACTTCCTAGAAGTACATTTAAAGTTTCTTCTATCACTATAAAAAACAATGGTATATTAGTTTGGAAAACAACTGATGAAAGAGGTAAATTACCATACATTATTGAACAGTATAGATGGAATAAATGGGTAAGCATTGGAGAAATTCAAGGGAAAGGTAATGTTGGTTCAAATGTTTATGAATTCCAAGCGGTTCCACATTCAGGAGAGAATAAAATTAGAGTAGTACAAATTGACCATTCTGGAGCTAAAAGAACTTCAGAAGATGTTAGATTTATTTCTTCTATTGATGCTGTTGCAATGAGCCCTAAAAAAGTTAAAAATATTATCAACTTCTCATCTAATGGTAAACCAGTAGATACTCGTTACGAAATATTTGATGCATATGGAAGTATTGTCAAAAAAGGAGTTGGAAGTTCGGTTAACTGTGAAAACTTAATTAAAGGTATATACTACATTAATTATGATAATATGAACGAAAAGTTCATTAAAGGTTAATCTTTTTAAAATAAAATTACAAACCTGAAGTTTTCTTCAGGTTTTTTTTTGGAATAAATTATGATAAAAAAAATTGAACATTTAGGTATAGCCGTAGAAAGTATTGATTCTTCATTAAAAGTTTACGAAGCATTACTTGGTGCGAAATGTTATAAAGTTGAAAATGTTGAATCTGAAGGAGTGAAAACAGCTTTTATACAAATAGGTGAATCTAAGATTGAATTATTGGAAGCTACAGATCCTACTTCTCCAATCGCTAAATTTCTTACAAAAAAAGGACAAGGTATCCATCATATCGCTTTTGATACAGATGATATCGAATCAGAAATTAATAGATTAAAGAACGAGGGATTTGAATTAATTCATCAATCACCAAAAAACGGTGCAGACAATAAGATGATTGCTTTTTTACATCCAAAATCAACAGATGGTATATTAGTGGAATTGTGTCAGGAGAGGGTTTTATAGGTGTT
>Ga0209702_10005227_pt1 | contig 17912 bp, 39 predicted proteins | sample FRY01_FD_187210 | JGI IMG/M metagenome (GOLD analysis project Ga0209702, IMG submission 187210) | Freshwater microbial communities from Lake Fryxell liftoff mats and glacier meltwater in Antarctica - FRY-01 (SPAdes) (version 2) | ecosystem: Environmental > Aquatic > Freshwater > Ice > Glacier...
CTTACTTTATCTCTCCCTAAGTCCTCTATATCTAGCCCTTCCATCCATACACATCCCCAAGATGTGGACTAATGGACATCACTTGACTGTGATAATCAGGATAATCAATAAAAGAACCATCATCCTTAAATCCTTCCTCCTGAATCTTGCGGCACGTCAATGCAACCCACTTCACCGCCTCCACCTTAGAGACGAAAGTACCAACAGTCAGCAGGGGGCATCACTCCCCCTTGAGCAGAATACCACAAGCCAAGAGACCATTAGGCTGGGGCACTATCACACTCTTTAACTCATAGTCAGTAATAACCTTCCAGCCAGCACCATCTTGCAGGGAAACAGGAGCGTTCATTATCGTCATCCTAGGTTTGAGTGCCGTCCCACAAGATATGGGGATACCCCGGCTAAATTGCCACCGGGGCACCCTCACACCCACATTACCAGAGAGAGAACGGGCTGCGATACGTGGCTAGTATGCCACCTCATTCAATAAAGTATCATACATCATCTTCTTGGTATACAAGGATATAGAATTGTACTGCAGCAAGAGAGTGTCATGCATCTTCTGCAACAGGATAATCCTGTCCCGCACCCTGTCATTCTCGAAGGCCACAAAGCCCCTCTTCTCAAGCATTGCAACCTCAACTCCAGTAATAGGGCAATACTCCCTTCTGTCCTCATCTGCCGCTGAACTATCCATCTTCATGATGGTATCGTCAGTCAAGACAGTACCGACAGTGCACCGTGCCTTACTACCTTCATAAGTGTACCTGCACTTTTCGCACTCTTCACGCATGAGTGCCAAGCGGCCATCAAACAATGCCTCTCTGTTGGCCTTCAAAAATTCCTCCCAAGTAATCACCTGAGTACCCAACACTCCCCTCAAGTAATCCCGCATCTTCTCCACCTTCACCTCAACAGGTATATCAGCAGGGATAAGGGAGTCATGCCAGTGTTGCAATTCTTCCAGCCGCGCCCTGTCCTTCTTGGAAGCATCAAACAAATCACCCCAGAGATAGGGCAATGCACTCTGCCTCTTGTCATTGTACTCATAGAGACACTCTTCGACCCCCAACTGAATACCCAACTTGCCTTCAAAGAGAGCCTGCATGGCATTGCGGGCCACCGTCTCAAACTTCAGAACTTGCGTCATTGTGCCATCTCCATTTTGACTGTGATTTGCCTCGTGGCAACAGCCACAAGTACATCATTGTGATTCCAGAACTTCACCTTGTCGCACCCAATCATCTCGAAGAGGATGTTGGCGACACTGTGCAGACTATCCCTCACGGCCTTGGGTGGGCCATTCTCATTGATATGCCGCAATTCCTGGGTGAAGGTCTGGCCCATGTTCCCCATCAAACCGGGCACCTTGTAACTAGCCCTTAACATTGGCCAGTTTCCTTGCATCATTCATGGGGTACAGCAAGCCCTTCTTCTTGTCACTGCACCACACCTTCTCAACACATGCAGCAATATACACTTCATCCTTCTGGAACAGTCCCGTAATTCTCATACGGTCCCCCATCCCATCAACAACCACTTGGCCAACATGGTACTTGTGCATTTACATCCCCTTTAGATGAAATTAAGCATGAAGCCGAAGGCAGCACAAGCGAACACTAGAAGTGCCCACTCGTACCACCTAAGCTCCAAGTCTTCAAGCCGTCTGCGGCGTGTCATCTGGATACGAGAAAGCCGACAATAAAGGCGACCCCCATAACAATGATCCAGAGAAGTGTGTGATCGCGCATTCATTTCGCCCGATAGGTGATTTTCATGCCCTTGGGCACCCTCTTGCCCTTCTTGTACTCAGCAGGGGTCTGCACAACACGTGCATTTCCCTTACTGGCCGACTGGAAAGCACTTCCCAGACGGGCAAAGCCCTCATCTTCACTCATCTCATGGGCCTTATGCCCAAATCCGATGGCATCGAGACCCTTGCGGATATTCATGTTCTGAATGACAGGCATTTTGTGTCTCCTTGACACTAGTGTTGAAATGCGAACCTTTTCAAGTCATGCTCAGGACCACCACTCAGCCCCTCAGGGCCTTAACCATCTCGAATCGGCTCCGAAAGGTGGCATCAGGAATCCTCAGCCTCAGCACTTCCATGGCATCAGCCAACTTGTGCCGCTTCCGAATCAACTCCACCACAGACGGCGGCAGCGTAACCGTCATTGTGGTCGTTACCGACTCACTTGTCGTGATCTGCATTAACCCTCTCCCACTACAAACCAGCCAAAGCGGTACTTCACCTTGGCTGAAGGCTTCTCAACCTTCTTCAAGGCGTACTTTGCGAAGACGGCAGCATTGCGAGGAGCATCCTTACGCAATCCCAGAATCTTCGTCAAGTACTCCTCATCCATCAGAGCATCCATCTTGGCCCCAATTTCTTCAGCTTCCCCCCTCGTCTGGAAGGAACTGATCGACAGGGAACCACCGGGCCTGACATACTTGAACTTGCCAGCCGTACCGACTACTTGCATTTTCTTTCCTCCCGGAAATAGACACGAAGCGTGCCATCAGGCTGCTTCCTTGTGGAAACTTTCTTGCATTCGTACACAGCAGCAATGTACGCCGAAGAACGGACACCTGCATAGGCCATAACTTGCCAAGCAGGCACCACAAAATACTCGCCCATCTTTTGCATCTTGTGAATCTCTCTTCGCATTTCGCTGAATAGGCTGTACTTTGGGTAGGTGAAGCTCTTATCAAACAGCATTACGTACTCCCTAATAGCGGGGCGAGCTTGCCCTGCCTCACACAAATGGGGTCCGGCCTGCCGCGCCGCAACCGGGGCCACATTACCTAATGTACCACAGCTTAATTTCCCACGAGGGAGAGAGAGAGCGTATGCTGCAATAGTCGCGTGATCTGTAAAGACCTAATGCCCCAAGGTTCGCGCGGTTTTCTTCTCCGGGCGAGGCGAGCGGCCCGACCAGTTTTGCAACCGAACCCGAAAAACCCAGCAAAAACAACGGTTTAGCCACCGACTTGACAGGCCCGGCCCGGCGGCGTAAGATGCTGGCCGCACCGAACCCGCCTCTAATTCACCTGAAGGTTCCAATGATTTCAGCATACTTCATTAACCCTCGTGCCCTACGTACCCCGCCTCTACATCCCTTCCTCATATACGCCTTAGCTTACCCTTTCAAATACAGAGGTGTATTCGCTTACAACAATCTAGCACGAGACGTTATATCTCGTGTGTGTACCTCAGCAAGATTAGTTCCCAATACACATATCAACAATTATTATGAGTTAAGCCAAGACCCTTATACAAATCTGGAATTCAAGAATAGTATGCAGCTTAATACTCTTCCAGGCGTAATGTACAGAATTTACGCACAGTATGGAATACGTGCTTCCAGTTCCTTAGAAAATAAAGTCCTACTCCTGAATCCTTGGAGGATGCGTATCTAATGTATAATAATCTCTGTATATCCGAACCTCTATGGAGTACCTCCATGGACAAATGGCGTGTTCATCGAGTAATTTACCCAGCATTTGTCCCCCATAACGCTTATACCGGAAGCCCTCCTTACTGCACATGCAAAGAAATTAATGCACGGTGGATACACACTCTCCTAGAGGCGGCAAATTTCACCAGCGTTCCCTGTCCTGCTATCTATCCAGAATATGATGAACTTGAACTAGACTGTAATGACTACCTAGTTACACGGATGGAACCAATGGGCAACCTTAATATCGAACTTGAGGAATGGGACCACGCCGTACGGTGGTCCTCCCTCAATAACCACAAGCCTATGATGCTCCTGATAATCAACTGGAACAACTCCGAGGAACTCCCCAAATGCCCGAATGCTACGTCTGCGAAGATTTCTACGAAGAAGAGGATGACTCTGAATTCCTTATCTTCCACGATGGTCGGACCTACTGCCACGACTGCTACGACAACTTAAGCCTGACTACCCCACAACCGACCTCCGCTATCTGCGGTTGCGGAAGTACTACCCCCTGTGGCTCTTCAGGATGTGAACATCCCGGAATGGGACACAGCAGCATCATGCGCTATAATGCTGATGTTCGCCAATATTTCCCTGATTTCTACAAGCTCCCCAAAGAGAATAATCCTGTCTATACAGGTATCGAACTTGAGCTTGCTTGGAAAGTTGTTTCCTCGGAACGGCAGCCCATCCTTGATGACCTCTATAAGGAACTGGGCTACTGTATCTTCAAGCATGATGGCTCTCTTGATGACGGCTTCGAGATTGTGACTGCGCCTGCTTCAATGGCCTTCCATAAAGTAGCGTGGAAGAAGGTACTCCCCAAGTTGCGTGCCTCTGTACGATCATGGAATGCCTCCAGTCAACAGTGTGGTATTCACATTCACGTAGATCGCAAAGCCTTCTTCGGTCCTTCCGTAAAGGCGCACGAGTACAAGTGGGCAACCTTCATCAATACCCCAAGGAATAACGACTTCATTGCAACTATTGCAGGTCGTGACATCCGGGGTTCTCGTTGGTGTTCGGCCCAAGACAGGTACAACTTTGCAAACCCTGTAGGAGAGAACGGGAAATACTCGGCAATCAACTTCGACAAAGGCCCCACCCTTGAATGTCGCATCTTCCGGGGCAACATTGCCACTCTAGGCTTCATGAAGAACTTGGAGTTCATCTATGCCTCTCTGGAATTCAGTCGGGAAGTGGGCATTTCGCACAACAGCCTCTCTTACACGGAATTCTTGAAGTGGCTGCACAAGCATGAGAACAAGTATTACTACTTGTGTTACTTCCTCAATCAGAAGAATTACGCCAAGTACCCCACCGCAGTCAAGCGTTTCATTGCAGAAACTGACTTAAGCCTAGAGGACTAACATATGTGTCTCATTGCCTATAAACCCGCAGGTATCGAGTTCCCAAGTCGCCTCCTTCTCTCCACCTTTGCCCGGAACAGGGATGGCTTCGGCATCATGCTGTCCAATGAGGATGACACAATCTATCTCAATAAGGTACAGCCTACCTCATCCTCCGAGATTGAGAAGATGCTACCGGCTTTCAAGGACCGCAATGCGGCCTTCCATTGGCGTATGAAGACCCACGGACACATCGACTTGGAGAATGTGCACCCTTACCAAATCCTGAGTAAGGATGAGCACGGCCTCGATATGTACATGATGCACAACGGCGTCCTGAGTTGCGTCAATGAGGTAGACTCTTCCAAGTCGGATACTTGGCACTTCATCGAAGCCTTCTTGCGACCCCTTCTAGCGAAAGACCCCGACCTCGTTTACGACGAGAAGTTCCAGAACATTCTTGGTGACATGATCGGCACCAACAATAAGTTCCTGATTATGCGTGGGGACACCAAAGAACCCATCATTATTAACAGGACTTTCGGCACTTCCGCAGAAAAGTATGGGGGCTGCTGGCTCTCAAACACCTATGCCTTCACTGACCCCTCTGACAAGTCTGCATACACCACTACGTATCTGGGTGGATACTCTTATCGAGCCGATGGCCGGGGTAGCTACTACGGACGGGATGATTGGGGCTACAATGCGGACGATTACAAGAAGGACAATATGAAGGAGCCGACTTCGGAAGATACCAAAGAGGATGCCACTGTTCTCATTGATGTTACTGCAACCGTGGATTTCAATGCTCTTGCGGCACTGTCGATGGTCCAGCTAGAATGCCTTGTCTATGAAAATCCCGACTATGCAGTTGAAGCCTTGTGGGACCTTATTCATGGAGCCTGAAGTCTATATGGCTTCTTACGACCTGTGTGCAGTAGACCGCTTGGTATTCAAGAAGGGGGACCCTGAACCCATCATTATAGTGGATGTTGACGGAAAGCAGAAACCTCGTGTACTATCAGTAGCCCGCTTTGAAACGAAGGAGCTACAATTCTACGGAAAAAAAGAACAGAAGTACTGGCGTACCCACATGGTTCCCCTCATCGAGCTTTGGAGAAAAGCCAATGTTTCTTAAGTACACCCGGGAAGGTAAGAAAGTCATCCTGAGTTCAGCAGGTAAGGCCCTCACTTTACCCCTTGCTACCCTTAGTGGGTCCAAAAACTTTTACGATCGCTTGAAGAGGCAGAGTGAGGCAATGTCTCGGAACAGGGGTAAAAGCCCTGCAATAGACATTATTCCAGACCGGATTCTGGTCAATACTTTCTGGTCAATGCACTGGGATTACGAGATACGTACCAAGTATAACGGTAAGAATATCTGCCTGCCTCCCCACAATCGCCCAACAGAAGCATTAGAAGCATTAAATCCGTACATTGAAGTGATGGCAAATGAAACTCTCCTATATGTACTCCCGATCTTTGAACGTATGGTAGAGGATCATGTCATAAGTGCCGTTATGTATGCGGAAATCGTAGAAAGGGCATCCTGTCTTCCTAAGGTTGAGGAAAAAGAGCCAGAAACTGACGCACTAATCATTGCTTCTCCGAAGGCCTTCCTCCAATTTTTTAAGGAGAACTTCTAATGCCCTTGATCTTTGTTCCGCGTAACAAAGCATTGCCCTACAAACTTCTGCACGCCAATGCCCTATTTAATCTGTTCTGTGCAATTACTAATGTGTACAATGTTACATTGAAGTCTAAGGCACTTGATCACGAGTACAGTCTTCTAGAACGGAAATACCCAAACGCTAGGGGGAGTATTGGCATAAGTAACCCATCACAATTTAAGAGGGGTGTGGAAGAGGAAGGGGATGGGTACATTCTCTATGATACCGATACCTTCAAATTTGGGATACATGCCGCAATTAAGACCTGCCGGTACAGTAGACCACGTAACGTATACGATGTCCACTTGAATATGGGCTATAACATTAATCTTGCCACTTACTTACGAGAGAGGCACGCAGAAACACACGCATTTTTGCACCTTATGGAGGTTTCAGAATATGTATAAATGCCTATAGACAGAATTGTTCTAATCACATTCATCTTAATACTGGGACTATTAATCGTAACAATAGGTAAAGCACATGGCTGACAATTTTGCATCACTACCCACCAAGGAACTATTCGAACTTCCCGGTGAGGAATTAGCTGAACTCTCTGACGAACAATGGGCAAAAGTTGAAGCCCGCATGAAAGCACTAGTACAACGTCAACGGAAAGCACGAGGACGCAATGCCCCTACAGAAGAAGACAACCCAAGTAACGATTAATACTGAAAGGTACTTGCTGCCTTCTGGCAACTATAATTCTGATTTTTCAGAAGCCAAGTACTTATGGCTTGAGGCTTATATCCGAAAATGCACCTATGACGTTAGCCCTACAGCAATGGTATGGCGTAACTGGCCACAATTGAAGGAAATCATGGAAGCAACCCCAGACACAGTACCGGAAGTACCACATGACACAGATTAATGACGGCTACTCGGGCATTACTAGCAGCCCCATCCACAATCAGATCATCTATAATGAGAATCCCCCTGAACCTTTTATGAAGGCGATTGCCAATGACACCTACACCAAGGGGGACGCCAAGTTCTCCGTCACTGAACTCATTGTACCATCTAGGGTTGTCGCCCTAAACCACGAACACGGGGAGCAGACCCGTACACCCTTCTCAATGATTGATTCTCTCATGGGGCGCGCCATCCATAACATCATGGAGGACAATGACCAAGAGGGCATCGCAGAAGAAATTCTTTACACCACCATTGAGGGCGTAAAGATCAAGGGCCAATTTGACCGCCTAGAAGACGGCATCATTAAGGACTACAAATCAGTCAAGGTTAGTTCCTTTAAGGCGAAAGCCAATGAAGACTTTTATGATTGGGTCCTTCAACTTAACTGCTACGCTGAAATCCTGCGGGAACACGGTGTCGAAGTTGAAGGTCTTGCCGTCAATGCCTTTCTCAAGGACTGGTCGCCCATTGAACGGGACCGCTACGAAGACTACCCCTTCAATCCGTGGCCGGAAGTACACCTCAAGTTAATGCCTCCCGAGGAAATTCGTACTTGGATGACCACCAGAGTGCGCTCCCACTTGGCAGCAATGGAAGACCTGCCCCTCTGTTCTGACGAAGATCGTTGGGCTTCCCCATACACCTTTGCAATGAAGAAGCAGGGGCGTGACAGGGCAGTAAAGCTCTTCAAGACAGCAGAGGAAGCTAAGGAATGGTACTCTTACCAGACCGATAAGTCCCAACTCTTCCTAGAGAGGCGTCCTTCCACTTCTCGCCGTTGTCGTCACTACTGTCCAGTATCTCAGTTCTGCTCTCAGTGGGCTACCCTCAAGAGCGAAGAAGATACCGGCCCCATCTTGATCCCCCTTAATGACGTGGCTGCCCGTTCTTCATCCTTCTCAATCATGGAGTAATTATGAAAGTCATCGCTGCCTTTATTTTGCCTGTAGAAACTGAGGATGATACTCCTTTTGTTGACCTCTATGGCCTTATGGATACTGTGGACTTGCCAGAGGAATTTGAAGGCTGTGAAGAAGTGAAAATCATTGTCACCATGTCAAAGGCAAGTGAGGAATGAATTACTCTGTAGACATTGAGGTAGAAATCGAAGGTGAGCCTATCACACTCACCATTGATTTCCTTGCCACCTATACAGGACACTCTGAAGTGCGAACAGGTGAGGCAGAAATGCCCACCTTCGCCTTCTCCGACTTCGCCTTCTACTGGAATGACATTCTGACGCCCTTCGACTTCCTCGACCCTGAAGACCCGGCTAACCGTCTTCTGCATATCTTCCACATCTGGGGAGACATTATGACGGCAATCGAAAATGTAGTAGACCCCAATGACTTCACCTACGAGGAATAACATGCACACCTACATCTCTCATGCAACTTTAGTAAATGCCTGCTACAAATACTGGAAGGCCAAAAAGCTCGGCTACCAGAAGAGCAACTCCTCTTGTGAACTCTTTTACGAAGATGGTGCCCGCTGTGCTATCGGCGCAGCAATGGACCCCAAAATCCACGGCGATATCGAAGACAGTAATGTCTACGAATTAGTTAGGGATAAGTACGTTATCTTCGAGAACGCAGGATTTGCAGCAACTCTGCAAGAGGCCCATGACGTATGCTGCAACACTATGAGCATACGGCGGGGCAAATACATCGACAAGTTTGAGCGCCTCTTGAAGCGGGCACATGCTGAACTCAATCCCTTCACTCCAGACTAAGGAATAAACGCATGACTGATCGTACAATCACCTTCGAGATTCACGCCATCAAGGGGCACAAGGCCATGCACCGCAATCTTGTTGAGCGGGTATTCGGTGTCCCTTCCGATAAGCAGTACAATATCTTTCAGAATGGCTTCCCTGACCTGCGTATTATCTGCACGGAAGCACAGTTTGGCCGCTTCATCATGCTACGCAATGAGGCGGGCCTTGAAAATGGGATCAAGTGCCTTAACGCTAAGTACGTGAGTGACACCCGTGCCGGTAAGTATGTCTTTCTAGATGTGAGGTCCAATGAGAACAAGGGATGCTGCTGCTAGGATAGGGCGAGTATTAGCTTTGCGTCAATACCGCAAGAAAGTTATCCTTAACAAGAAACGTGAAACCCTCAAGAAATGGACAAGAAATGCACAACGTATTCGTCTACGGCACCCTCAAGAGTAGCAGTTGGAATCACCGCTACCTTGCAGAGGCAGAATTTATCTGCAAGGCCACCACACAGCACAAATATGTCATGCGTGATATAGGTATTCCCATCCTCATGCCCCATGTGGGCGGCTACCCTGTAAGGGGGGAACTTTATGAGGTGGATAATGCCACTCTTGCCCGCCTTGATCGCCTTGAGAACCACCCTACCAGGTACCAGAGGCACTTGCGCCCCTTCCATACACACCCCCTTTCTACTCCTTTGGAGGCGTGGACATACGAAATGGCCTATGAAGTTGATATTGAGAATCATCCTCAAGCAGTAAAGCCCACTCTCACATGGCCTTGAAGCGTCCCGCCTTACGTCTTGGAGCCAATTATTTCCGCACCCTGAAGCAAGTGGAGAAGTACAATGCCGCTAAGTGACTATGACATTCGTGCAGCATACAACAATTATGATCTGACCTTCAAGCAGGCAGAAGAATTTCTGACAGAGTTAGGCATGACGCCCGCTGAAGTTGTTGAATTGATGACTAGTCCTGTCCTGACTTCTTGTGATGGTGAGTACAACTATGACCAGTGGGAAGAATATGAAGCATACATGCAAAATTACCCTTCTGATACCCTTTGACAGGTGGCTAGAGGGCGTACCTCCTAAGCACAAGAGACCCTTTCTTGCAGCCTATACTGCCGCCCTCTTGAGTGAGGGGGTACGTGCCTTCAGACATGGCTGCGTTATCACCCGTAAGACCCCGATAGGAGCAGGATTTAATGCCTACAAGACCCATCCCCATCTTCTCAAGTACACGAAGTACCCGTTCATTCACGCAGAAGCCCATGCCTTATTTAGAGCGGGTCTTCAAAATGTGTCTGGGGCAACTGCCTACGTAATCCGCCTCAATAAGAGCGGCAACGTAGGGCACTCGAAGCCTTGCCGTATGTGTCAAGCGCTCTTTGCAGAGCACGGACTTTCCCACATCTACTATAGCACAAATACAGGAGTTGTCAAACTATGACAGAGCACGTCAAGTGGCCTTCCATCGACAATTTTCATAACGTGCATCGGCACATCAATTCCAAGAAGGAATACCTTGAGACAGTAATTGCCTATGTTCCCAAGGTGAAGCTGCACGGCACCAATGCAGCTATTCAAATCTTCCCTGATGGTAAGGTGGTAGCCCAGAGCCGCAAGCGTATCCTCAGTAGAGAGGAAGATAATCATGGCTTCTGTGCCTTTGTAGGCGACACGGAAGACTATTGGGCATCTCTCTCCAAGGGCAATCACCTTACTGTCTTTGGTGAATGGGTGGACCCCAAGATGCACAAGGAGAAGACGGCCACTCAAAAGCTGGATGATAAGTATTTCTTCCCCTTCCTTGTAATTGTAGACGGCAAGAACTTGATCTTCCGGGATGAAGAACTCGCCTCTTGCTTTGGTGACGATGTACTCGACTCTGTACGCCCTATCAGGGAAGAATTTGATGTACTGACTATCGACTACCTTGATCCCGTCTCTATCAAGATGGCGCAGACCGCGATCAATTTGCAAGTCAAGTTCCTATCCAAGATGGACCTCTTCATTCATGAGGAATTTGGGGTTGACGGTCCGGCAGAGGGTCTGGTATACTACCCTCTCATGCACAATATGTCTCTTGATACCCTCGGCACCTACTCCTTCAAGGCCAAGGGCGTGGCCTTCCAGATTACAGCAGCCAAGAGTCCCGCTGCGACAGAACTACCACCTGAAGTCCACAAGAACCTTACAGCCTTTACTGATATGGTTACTACTGAGAGGCGTCTTCGGCAAGGTGTGGAAGAAGCTTGCAAGGGGACTTTCGACATTAAGCAGACGGGTACTTTCGTAGGATGGGTAAGCAAGGACATTCACAAGGAGTGTCAGGCTGAACTTGCCGAGGCAAAGTTGGAGTGGAAGAACCCCCTCCTAAAGTACATCAGTACCAAGGCCGCTAACTGGTTCATCACTCGCTGTCGAGAAGGAGATACTGATGGCACGACTACTTCCAGCCCAAGTAATTGAGGCTTGCGTCTTTTGCCCTCACTACATCTTTAGTTGGCACGATGAAACGTGCTCAGAGGCAATGGACGCATCACGAGAAGACAGAAATACTTTCGATCCCGAAGCAGAAACACCCAAGTGGTGCCCTCTACAGGAGATAATTTAGGACTAGTAACCGGAGGTGTCTTCTAAACACTTAACCGTAATTGGAGTTGAAAATGCAGGTTCGAGTCCTGCCTAGTTCACCAACATAAGGAAACCATATGCGATTTATTGGAGACGTACACGGTAAGTGGCAGAGATACCGAACGATCATTGCTGATTGTCCTGCTTCTATTCAAGTGGGAGACTTTGGCGTAGGCTTCATCGACCCGGTGACGCAAGAGTATTCTGCTAACCCTCCCTTCGACGCCATGACTAAAGGGGATCACCGCTTCATTAGGGGCAATCACGACAATCCTTCGACGTGTGCCAAGCATGCTCGATGGATCGCAGATGGCACTGTAGAAGACGATATCATGTACATAGGTGGTGCCTTCTCTATTGATCGAGAGTGGCGGACAGAAGGATATACTTGGTGGCCTGAAGAAGAACTCTCTTATGGAGAACTTCAACTACTGACAGACAAGTATCTTGAAGTAAAGCCTCGCATTATGGTCACACATACTTGTCCTGAAGTAGTAATTACTTCACTATTTCCCATCTCTTACAAGAGTATCATCCCTAGTAGGACACAGCAAGCCTTGCAAGGAATGTGGGAAGCACACAAGCCTGACTTCTGGATTTTCGGACACTGGCACTACCCCGCCGACAAGACCATCTTGGGGACCCGCTTCATCTGCCTTGATGAACTTGAATACCTTGACTTTGACCTTAGGAACACAGAATGAATATCCTACCCTTCCACATGCCTAAGTGTGCCAACTGCCACAAGAGGTTCCGGCCTCGCCTCTTGTCTACCTTACCCAAGGCATACTGCTCCATTGGGTGCTTCAAGAGTGCCGAACCTGAACACTTCGCAGAAAGTATGCACGGAGGTAATAGTGCCTAAGTGCAACTACGAAAAGGAATGAAGATGACTCGCCTTAATAGAAATATGAAGAACTTTATTGCCCGAATCCTCTACCAACAAGTGCCTAACTATGACTTCAAGGACTTAGACAAGAAGCAGAACGCACTAGCTCACAAGCTATACAAGAAACTGTATCCTGCTGATGTGCTCCGAAAGATCAAGAACCTTCCAGATGGGTGGCTCAAGGCCCGCTCTGCCATTAAAGTGCAGTTGGGCATACGAGGATATAGCTTTGTTGAACTTCCTTTAGGTGAGGAACTTCCCTTCATCTTTAAGGACCACAATAGGGCTGTCTTCGCTCTCCCTGAGGATGACCCCTTTACTCTTGAATACTATGCAATCAAGGAGGAAATGAATAAGAGAACCAATGAATGGCGGGCAGTCCGCGATCAAATTCATAGCGTAGTGAATAGCTGCAATACCGTAAAGCGCCTCTATGAGGTGTGGCCTGAGTGCCGTGCCCTTGTAGAGCCTAAGTTAGCCGAAGCCTATCCGGGGCCATCCCCGACTCTTGCACCAATCTCTACTGAACTCAACAACCTAATATTTGGAAAGAAGAAATCATGACATACCCCCTAAATCGTACTCGATTCCAGTCCTATCTTCAGGGACTACACCCTGATACCTCAGTAACTTGGGAACCTCTCAATCGGTATGCCCGAGTTACCGGCCAGCACTTTGAAGTAATGTCTCCCAATGCGGTCTTTGATCGTAACGATGATCTGCATATCGCTCCCAAGTGGGCACAGAAGTTTATGGCTAAGACCAACATTGCCCGAGAGAATGCTGATCGACTGACTGCCCGGACTGCCCTCCGCCTATTGGGAGAGGTTGGCCGATGAACCCTGTAACAATCGCTATCTGGGCTACCGCTGCCCTACCAGTTGTACTGGCAATCATCTTCCATGCAGGAGGTGCCTTCTAATGCCTTTCTATATTATCAAGAACCCTTTCTTGTGGGGTCTTGGTACGATGCTTGTCATGGCTTGGTACGGCATTGATGCGCTCCTTAGTTGACAAGCTCGTTCACATCTGATATAAAGGAAGCTATAACGGAAAAGGTAATTGATGACCTCATTTAACGACCATACCTCCAAGGATATCATCAAGGCCCTTGTCATGGGAGATTCAGGAACAGGTAAGACAGGCATGTTGGCGTCCCTAGCCAATGCTGGTTACAAGCTCCTGATCCACGACCTTGATAACGGCCTAGATATCCTAGGAGAATACCTTACACCTGAAGGAAGAGAACGTGTTTTCTTCCATACCTATGACCTTGGTTCACAGAAGGATGCGGCAGAGTTTGGACGCCGTATCAAGAAGTGGGGGGAAGATGATATCCCCGAGACGAAGGACCTAGATGCCTCTTACGTCATCGTAGTAGACACACTAGGCTCTTTAGCAGAACTCATTAGGGTTTTCACTCTACGCTCCAAAGGCATTGACCCAAAGACAGTAGCATTCTCAAGAGAATACTGGGGTGAAATGCAGCGAGTAATGCTTGAACCCCTAGTGTACTTGACAGGCCCCCTAGTTCCGTGTAATGTCATCATCAATACGCACATTCAGGAGATTGAGAATAGCTCAGGCATCCTGAAAGGGTATCCCAAGACTGTTGGTAAAGCCCTGTCTCGTGATATCGGTAAGCTCTTCAATAATGTGTGGGGCACCGATAAGAAGAGGGACGGTACTATCGTCCTAAAGACCCAAGGGGACAACTACCTGCCCCTTAAGACCTCAACCCCTAGCCGGGTAAAGTCAGAAGAAGCACTGGACCTCGGCACAATCTTTAACCACATCCTAAAAGGAAACTAAATGACAGACCTATCAATCTTCAATACCGCAATTGGCGACATCAAGGAGCCAGCCATCTTCCCCGATGGTAAGTACATCGTTACCTGCGCCAAGCATGAAGTCGGCACCGCAGGCAAGAAGGATACCCCCTACTGCGACCTTACCTTCCGGGTCAATGAGGCACTGGATGGGCAGGACCTCTCGGACTTTGATCTGACGGCCTACAATCTGACTGACCGTATGTGGCTTACTGACAAGTCGGCCTTCTATGTGATGCAGAACCTCAAGCAGATCAATCCTGACTCGGAAAATGCCGAGAGTATTGGTGACGCTGTTGAGAACTATGTAGTTGGTTCACAGGTTATCGTGAACGTAGGCCCGGACAAGAGCAGCACGAGTGATCGCCGCAAGGTTATCCTCCGCTACGAAACCCTTGGCTATAAGTAGTACTTTCTGCCTAATCGTCTCACTGATCTTCAGTTAGGCAGAGTGAAGGGGCTTCGGCCCCTTTGCTGTACCTAAAAGCGGGGTGGAGCAGTCCGGTAGCTCAGGTGCCTCATAAGCATCAGGTCGTAGGTTCAAATCCTACCCCCGCTACCAATTACTGGGCGTAGTTCAATAGGTAGAGTGCCTGCTTTGGAAGCAGGAGGTTGTTGGTTCGAGTCCAGCCGCCCAGACCATTAACATAAGGAGTAGAAAGATGCCTTACGAAAGCAAGTCAATTGAGGATATGACCTTTCATGGGGGATGCACAGGTGTCATTGTAGACGGCCCCCATGTAATCATGTACATTGAAGATGACAAGATGTTTGAGCAGATGCGGAAGAACGTATGACCCATAAGATTGTAATTGTAGGAGACGCCTATGGAGAAGAAGACGAGTTGACTGCCAAGCCTTTCCTCGGTGCAGCGGGGCATCTTCTGGATGAATTGCTTACGGCAGTTGGACTTTCCAAAGAAGACTGCCTTATCACAAATGTCTTCCTTGCCCGACCCTATAAGGGAGACATCAAGAATTTCTTCCTTAAGAGACCCGCCTTCAAGAAGTTGGGGAAGCCCTCTCCCTTTCCTGCCTACGGAGCCTACGGTTTCTGTCATCCCGAACTTGAGCACCACGTCGATGCCCTCTACAAGACAATCAAGGAGGCAAAGCCCAACCTTATTATCGCCCTTGGATCAACTGCTCTCTGGGCACTCACTGGCGAACATGGAATTGCGTCTTATCGAGGCACTATCCTCAAGTCATACACAGGACACAAGACTATACCCACTTATCACCCGGGAGCAGTTCTACGCGACTTTTCCCTACGAGCGGCTGTATTCGCAGACCTAGCCAAGGCCAATAAGGAGGCAGCCTTCCCGGAAATCAAGGTCAAGGAGAAGAAGATTTGGATTGCAGAGCAGGTCAAGGACTTGGACCTCTTCTACAATCTCTTCATCAAGAAGTCAGACGCCTTCGCCTTCGACGTAGAGACCAACTTCCATCGTAGGGAAATCACCTGTATCTCTATTGCCCCTACACCTAATGTCTCTCTTGTAATTCCCTTCGCTCTTAAGGATGGAACCTCCTACTGGACCAACGAAGATGACGAAGTGGCCTGCCTCCTATGGCTCTATAAATTATTTCGAGATGCGTCTAAGAAAAAGATTGCACAGCATGCCCTCTACGATCTATTCTACCTGACCGACTACGGCATCTTCCCTCTCGGCCCTGTCGAAGATACCATGCTTATGCACCACACCCTGCAGCCCGAACTTCCCAAAGGTCTTGGCTACCTAGCGTCCATCTACTGCAACTTTCCTGCATGGAAGATGTTCCGCAAGACCGTGCAAAAGGACATTAACAAAGCAGATGACTAAATACATTCTTCCCTATAAGGCTGGAAGCAAGAGTGCCAAGGCCCTCTCCGAAGCACTTAATGCCCCACGTATTCGTACACGTAACTCCCGCTTCCGAGGTAGCCCCTCCAAGACAGTAATCAATTGGGGCAACTCTCACATCACTAACCCCGAAGTTCTGCGCTGCCGCATCCTGAATGCCCCTGCCAAGGTGGCACTGGCGTCTAACAAGCTCTCTTTCTTTCAGCAGTTAGCGGATAGGGAAGGCGTTCTTACCCCTGATTGGACTACAGTTAAATCTGTAGCTGAAGAGTGGTCCCGAGATTACAAAGTAATATGCAGAACTATTCTGAATGGACACAGCGGTGCAGGCATTACTATTGCATGTGCACCTTGTGAAATTGTGGATGCCCCACTGTACACCAAATACATTAACAAAGACTATGAGTGGCGAGTGCATGTTGTAGGTATGCATTCTGTAAGTATTCAGCGCAAGGCTCGGCGTATGTCAGTACCTGACGAAGATGTTAATTGGCAGGTACGAAACCATGACAACGGCTTTGTGTATATTCGAGGTGATCTTCAGAACTTCTCCCCCACCTTCATTAATCGCCTACAAGAGACGGCTGAAAACGTAGTCAATTTCTTGGGCCTAGACTTTGGGGCAGTAGACCTGATTTCAAATTGCCAAGATAATATTTATGTACTAGAAGTCAACACCGCCCCCGGCCTTGAAGGCGCAACTGTCAGTGCGTATGCCGACACTTTAGAGGACAACCAAGATGCTGAATAAAGAATTCATTCTAGATACTCTACGTACTTCCAAGCGCCCCCAAACTTCCGGTAATTTCTGGGAAGGGCATTGGTCAATACCTGATGTACCTACCTGAGCTATTGGCTGTATCACCCTAGCATACGCAAAGAACGGTGATCCCCATCCCTCCATCTCGGCTGTGATACGCACTCTTGAAGAGGTATGGGGTGCGGGAGTATACGACGACATTATCAGATGGAATGACAAGTACCGCTTGACCTTTGCACAGATCGCTGACAAGCTAGAAATGAAAGGAGCATAAATGCCAACAGTAGTAACAGTATCGAGCACCACTGACCGCCTTAATCTCTTGTGGCAATCCTGCTTAGTGATGGCACTAGCAGATGCGACAAGGCCCTTCAGTCCTAAGGAGTCAGAAGAGATTGCAGAGGTGCGCCAAGATGCCCTCAACTTCTTCCTAGAGGCGGAGAACCTTGAAGACCTAGAGACTATCTGTGACTTTGCGGAGATTGATCCAGACTTCTTCCGCACCAAGGCCCTGCAAATCCTGAAGTCAGGAGTAACCATTGGTCCCAAGGAACAAATCTGGGCAGTATTGGAAAAGAAATATGAACCTAACTAAGGACACTGTTACCAACTCAGTCATTGCGCGTATGGTCCAGCGCCAAGAGGAAGGCCAACGCAAGTACCTTACCACTCTAGGAGATAATCCACGCCACTTCACAGACCCGGACCAGTGGCTCATTGACTTGCAGGAGGAACTCCTAGACGCCATTCAGTACATCGAGAAGTACCGGATGGACCGGCGCAACCTCCAATACAAACTAGTTGCTCTTCTTCACGACAATAATGTACC
>Ga0209702_10005228_pt1 | contig 17909 bp, 23 predicted proteins | sample FRY01_FD_187210 | JGI IMG/M metagenome (GOLD analysis project Ga0209702, IMG submission 187210) | Freshwater microbial communities from Lake Fryxell liftoff mats and glacier meltwater in Antarctica - FRY-01 (SPAdes) (version 2) | ecosystem: Environmental > Aquatic > Freshwater > Ice > Glacier...
CCGCATCGCATCACCTCAGCAGCCATCGAGTCTATCAACGGTATCATCCAAACTGCTCGCCGTCGTGCTCGTGGCTTCCGCAACTTCAACAACCTCAAAGCTATCTGTTATTGGATGGCTGGAGATCTCAACCTCAAAATCCCTTCCGCTTTTACCCACCCGGTATAGCGAAGCGCCCGGAATCGCATATGGAACGATGTAATCCAACTGGCTGCCGCACGTGACGTCAAGATCGCTCACTCTACACCGTGTTTTGAGTATTGGCTGCTTTTACACATTGCCGATTGCACAACGCGCAGCGACTTAGTCAACGGCACAGCAGCGAAGAGCGCCGTCAAACATGAACTAGCCATGGACTACTCCACGAATGCGGAGGCAGCACACAAAGCCATTGCTACTTTTATCGACCAATGGCCTAAGGCTGTGGTCTCCGCTGAATCGGTGCGCAAGTATCATTATGATGCAGGCACACTAACTCCTGCCAACCCTTCAACCGAAGTGGATCGTTTGGCACGCGCGTTGAATGATTCAGTGCCGGGACACCTGCGCTTACTAAAATAGGTCTATTTGCTTCTCAAGAAGTGACCCGTGCAATGAACGGCGACAAACGAGTGTTAGTGAATCAACACACGTTTAGGCGGGCCGATACACCTCTGCTCCAGTTTCCACCAACACCTTTGTCTCTTCTTCCATATCACACCGAAGTGCTTCCTTGCTCAGAGATGACTTGTTCGTCGGTCGCCGCCATGCGGGTTGAGCTTCGGTGATCTTCTTGGCGTTGTTCATCGGCCAGAACGGAGAATTTCGAAAGCTGCGGCTTGTCCAGTCACGGCAGCGCTCCATTCGTCGAGCTTTTGTTTCAGCCGTTCCTTGGAGGGCAGGTAGAGCTGATTGCCTCGTTGCACTCGCCCTGCGGGCAGCCTGCGGCTGGCTATCTGCGCTGCGCTCCGGTTCTTTGGCGTGGTGTTGGCGGACGTTCGGCAGGGTGAGTACGACGATGGTCTTTTGGGCGGACTTGCAGAGGAGGAGGCTGATGGTGGGTTTTTCGTCGGGGAGTTTGACCTCGCGGTCGCAGTGGGTATCACAGCCGGGAAAGATAAGATTTCGGACATCCCCAAACTGCTGGTTCGAGCGTGAATCACACGCCCAGTTGAGCTTGGAGAAGATGAATCCGCCGCTCATGGATCACTTGTAAACATCCTTCCGGTGGCGAACGCGATTGATGCGGACAATACGGATGGCATCCGCCACATCGAAGAGAACCCGGTAGTCCCCAACGCGGATGCGCCAACTGCGGTCGTGCCGACGAGCTTCTTGGAACCATGAGGGCGGGGATTGGACTTCAGTTTCAGGATCGCATCAGACACCCGATCATGAACGTCATCGGACAGACGGCGCATATCCTTTTCCGCCGAGCGCTCAATGACAAGATTATACACGGGATTTGGAGCGCTTGGCCAGGTAGTCCTCGAACGGGCGGAAGGAAAGCGGCTTGGTGCGTGCTTTCTTCAGGTAGGCGATGTCGGCGGCGTCTTCGAGCCGCTCCAACATCTCCTCATACGCTTTGATGGGAAGGATGACCGAAACGGGCTTGCCCTTTCGGGTGACGATCTCCGGCTCGGCGAATGCAGTTTTCATGGCGGCAGATTAACCGATTCAGGCGGTGGTGTAAACCTCCGCGCCGCTCTCGACGAACTCCTTCGATTTTTCCTCCATGCCTTTCGCCAACGCTTCTTCTTCGGAGATGGCTTGTTCGGCAGCGTATTTTCTCACATCCTCGGTGATCTTCATTGAGCAGAAGTGCGGGCCGCACATGGAGCAGAAGTGGGCGGACTTGGCACCTTCCTGAGGGAGGGTTTCGTCGTGGTATTCGCGGGCGGTGATGGGGTCGAGGCTGAGATTGAACTGGTCTTCCCAGCGGAACTCGAACCTTGCTTTGCTGAGGGCGTTGTCGCGGTATTGGGCACCGGGGTGGCCTTTGGCGAGGTCGGCAGCGTGGGCGGCGAGCTTATAAGTGATGACGCCGACTTTGACGTCTTCTTTGTTCGGCAGGCCGAGATGTTCTTTCGGCGTGACGTAGCAGAGCATGGCGCAGCCATACCAACCGATCATGGCGGCACCGATGCCGCTGGTGATGTGGTCGTAGCCGGGGGCGATGTCGGTGGTGAGTGGCCCGAGGGTGTAAAACGGGGCTTCGTGGCACCATTCGAGCTGCTTGGCCATGTTCTCCTCGATCATGTGCATAGGCACGTGACCGGGGCCTTCGTTCATGACTTGCACGCCTTTGGCCCAGGCGCGTTTGGTGAGCTCACCCTGGACTTCGAGTTCGCCGAACTGCGCTTTGTCATTGGCGTCGGCGATGCTGCCGGGGCGGAGACCGTCGCCAATGGAGAAGCTGACGTCATAGGCGGCCATGATGTCGCAGATGTCGTCCCAGTGGGTGTAGAGGAAGCTTTCCTTGTGATGCGAGAGGCACCACTTCGCCATGATGCTGCCGCCGCGGCTGACGATGCCGGTCATGCGGTGGGCGGTCATGGGAACGAAGCGCAGCAGGACACCGGCGTGGATGGTGAAGTAATCAACGCCTTGCTCGGCCTGCTCGATGAGGGTGTCGCGGAAGAGTTCCCAGGTGAGGTCTTCGGCCTTGCCGTTCACTTTTTCGAGCGCCTGATAGATCGGCACAGTGCCGATGGGGACGGGGCTGTTGCGCAGGATCCATTCGCGGGTGGCGTGGATGTTTTTGCCGGTGGAGAGGTCCATCACGGTGTCGCCGCCCCACTTGGTGGCCCAGCGCATTTTTTCGACTTCTTCCTCAATGCTGGAAGCGACGGCGCTGTTGCCGATGTTGGCGTTGATTTTGACGAGGAAATTGCGGCCGATAATCATCGGTTCGCATTCCGGGTGGTTGATATTGAGGGGGATGATGGCGCGGCCGGCGGCGACTTCGCTGCGCACAAATTCAGGCGTGATCTCGTTCGGGATGCGCTGGGGGAAGCGCTTGAAGATGCCGGGCGTGTATTCGTTTTGCACCTGCGAGGAGCCGACGTGCTGCTTGTCGAGGTCGTTGCGGACGATGTCGTCTTTGAAATCGGCGATTTGAGCGCGCTTCATGTTCTCGCGGATGGCGATGAATTCCATCTCCGGCGTGATGATGCCGGCCTTCGCATAGGCGAGCTGGGTGACGACCTTGCCGGGCTTCGCCTTCAAGGGCTGGCGCTGGGCGTTGATGGGGGCCTTCAGCGGGCTGAGCAGGCCTTCGCGCTTTGCAGCGGCGTATTCGGCGTGGTTGGCGGTGAGGTAGCCGTTGTCGCGCGGTTCGATCTCGCGGCCTTCGTAGGCTTCCACATCGCCGCGATCGAGGATCCACTGCTGGCGCAGGGCCGGGAGGCCGGTTTCGACGGAGCCTTCATACGATGGATCGCCCCAGGGGCCGGAGCAGTCATAGACGCGGACGGGGTCGTTCTGGATGATGCGACCGTTGAAGTCCTTGGTGGGGGCGAGTGTGATCTCGCGCATGGGCACCTGCACATCCGGGTGGAGCTGACCCTGCACATAGACGCGGGTGGAGGCGGGGAGTTGCTCGGAGGAATGAGCTTCGAAGGATTCTTGGGTGGCGATCATGTCGGAGTTTTTAGTTTCAGGTTTAAAGTTTCAAGTTGGGCTGCTTGACCAAGAAACTGAGATAACCTCCGAGCGAACTCCCTTCGGCGGCATGACCCGCATCAGGTTCGGAGGGTTCGGATCGAGGAAGATCCGTCTCAGTCCCTGCGGTGGGACGCCCCTGTCGTGACGATTGGAGTGTGCGGCTGTGACGGCGCACGTCAACGGCCATTTCTACCACTGGGCAGTCAATTGCGGCAGCAGTTGATTAACCAAGGGAAACCAATTGCATTGATATGGAAATTATAATAATGTTTACGAATCAGATATAAATGCCCCTTTTGCCCTCCATTCTCGTGCGCTGCTGACCAGTGCCGCCCTGCTGCTGACCGCAGCCACGGCGGCGCGGGCTGACCTGGTCACGGAGTGGAACGCCGAGGCGCTGAGCGCGATGCGCACCAGCACGGAAGCACCCGTGATCGCCCGTGATCTGGCGATCCTGCAAACCTCCATGTTCAATGCGGCCGAAAGCCTCCGTTCCGGCTACAACACCTACGGTTTCGGCAGCTACTCCGCGCCGGGTTCCGGCCCGTTGGGAGCCTCACTGGAGGCGGCGATGGCCACGGCAGCGAATACGGTGATGCAGAGCCTGTATTCCGGCTCAGGGGCCGCCTTCACCTCTCTTTATGACACCCAGCTCGGTGGCATCGCCGACGGGCAGGCGAAGACCGACGGCATCGCCTGGGGCGCGACCATCGCCAATGACCTACTAAGCTGGCGCTCCGCCGACGGCGCGGCGGCGGCTGGCAGCACGCCTTACTCGCCAGTGGGCACCATCGGCTACTGGCAGCAAACCTCCGCCGCCAGCCCGTTACTCCCAGGCTGGGGCAACGTGGGGACATTCACGATCACCAGCAAAACCGCCTACACCACCACTCTGCCGGGAGCCTCGCTGGTCGATTATTTGCAAACCGGCCAGTACGCCGCCGATTTCAACCAGGTGAAGGATCTGGGCTCCGCCTTCAGCGGCACCCGTACCTCGGACCAGACCAACCAGGCTTATTTTTGGGCGGCGGGTGACGGCACGGTCAAGATGACGGGCATGTGGAATCAGATCGCGCAAAGCGTCAGTGCCAGCGCCGGGCTGACCGTGACCGACACTGCGCGGCTGCTCGCCGCTGTGAATGTGGCGATGGCGGATGCCGGCATCGCCGCCTGGGCCAATGCCTACGACGTGCAGTTCTGGCGGCCTGAAACGGCCATTGCGAATGGCGGTGTCGGTTTTTTTGACATTGATGGCAATCCCAGCACGGTGGGTGATGACTTCTGGCTGCCGCTGATCAACTCCCCTTCCTACCCCGAATACGCGGCGGTACAAAGCGCCATCAGCTCAGCGGCAGCGGCAGTGCTGGCAGCGTATCTGGGCGACAGTTTCGCCTTCAGCCTAGGCAGCGACATTGATGGCAATGGCAGCACCGACCTCACCCACAATTTCACGAGTTTCAGCCAAGCGGCGGACGAGGCGGCGCTCAGCGGCCTCTATGGCGGCACGCAGTTCATGACCTCCATCACCGATGGTCAAGCCATCGGCGCGAACGTGGCGGATTATGTGGTGAACAACAACTTTGCGCTCGTGCCTGAGCCATCAGGCGCGGTGCTACTGTTGCTGGGGGTCGTCATGTTTCTCTGTGGCGAGCGCCGACGCCGCTGATTGAATTCAGCCATGGCTTCAGGCCAGGAGAGGCATCAAAGCGGCCAGCGCGAACGCGAGAAACAGCGCCAGGGCCACCCACCACCAGAGATTCGCGGTGAGCGGCTGTTTGGAGCTTTTGCCGCCGAATTCACGGGCGACGAAGTCATCGTAATCGAACTCATTATCCGGGAGATCGAGGCCATCAGAGCGGGTTTCGGCGCTCCAGCCGGATTTGGCACAGGCACCGCACTCATCACAGGCCACGGCACCGCGCGGGGCCCATTCGCCGCAGGCGGGGCACTGGCCGGGAGGCTTGAATGCCCTGCTCATGGGGCAGGCCGCGTGTCTGCCTGGAGTTGTGGCTGGCGGCTCAGCGGCGCATCACTGGCGGTGAGACGCGAGACCGATACGTCTCGCCGATGAAATGCCGTCGTGTTAGCCAAGCCGCCGAGATGCAACAGTGGCAGCCAGACCGCCTGACGTGAGGGCACCTCAACCGGCCCTCGGCTCAGGGGCGTGAGCATGATCAGCACCGCGATCAAAGTCACTGCCGCAGCGAGGAACTGGCTCGTGTGTTGGGGCCGTCGCCGTTTCATAGGTCAAGGATATTATTTAACACATGTGAAATAATGTCAACCAACGTCTCCTTTGCCGCCTTTTTGCTTGTTTTGAGGTTTTTCCCAGCCAGCGGTGGCGCGTGATTTTGCTCCTCACTGCTGGCTTTGGCGACGGACACAACACCGCCGCACGTTCTGTGGCGGCGGCACTTGAGCGCCTGTGCCCAGGCGAAACCATCGAGGTCAGCGACCTCATCAGCGAGGCGATGCCGCTGCTCGCAGACGTGAGCAAGGCGCTCTACCAGCTCGCCATCACGCACATGCCTTCCGCCTGGCGGCTGACCTATGACCTCATGGGGCGGCGTTCCGTCACCGGCCCGGATTCTGTCTGGCAGATCGCCCTCGTGAACGCACTCAAGCAGCGCCTCGACCAGCGCCAGCCCCGACTGATCGTCAGCACCTATCCGCTGTATCCCGTGCTGCTGGAAACCCTGGCACAACGGCAAAAAATCCCGCCGCTGGCCACGATCATCACTGACTCCATCAGCGTGAACCGCATCTGGGTCATGTCGGACAGCGGACTGTTCTGCGTCGCCGATGAAGAGACCAAAAAAGTGGTGCTCGGCTTCGGGGTGCCGGAGGCGAAGATCCGCGTCACTGGCTTTCCGGTAAGCCTCGCCTTCACCGAGCCGCTGCCGGAACAGCCGCAGCAGTCAAACGCGCGCATTCTCTACCTGCCATCCACGCCGGGTCGCCATGTCGCCGCCACCCTGGAGGCACTGCGGCCGCAATTGCTGGCCGGAGTTAAGCTCACGCTGCCGGTCGGGAAGCACGCCTCGCGCCTGTATCATGTGCTGCGTCGTTTCACCGACACGCTGCCCGCCGGCACCGTGGACATCATTGGCTGGACCAGCCGCATCCCCGAATTTTTGCGCACGCACGATGTGGTGATCTGCAAGGCGGGTGGAGCCATCCTGCATGAGGTGCTCGCCGCGAAAATCCCCGCCGTCATCGACTACGTCGTGCCCGGCCAGGAGGAAGGCAATGCGGAGATGCTGACCAAGCATGACGGCGGCATCGTAACCCGCAATCCCAAGGAAACCGCCGACGCCGTCGCCAGCATCCTCGGCAACGGCGGCAAAGCGGGGCGGCGCATGCGCACCAGCATGGCGAAAATCAGCGTCCCAGACGCCGCACTGCGCACCGCGCGTGCCGTGCTCGCCATCGCAGCTCCCTGAAGTGCCGATGGAATCTCCACTGCCAGTCCCCGTCGTCTGCGCCATCATCATGCGCGATGACCGCATCATGATCGCGCAACGACCGCCGGACAAAAAACTCGGTGGCTTGTGGGAATTTCCCGGCGGCAAAGTGGAGGCCGGTGAAGCTGCCGAAACCGCCCTGCATCGCGAATTACAGGAGGAACTCGGCTGCCGCGTCCACATCACGCAAACGCTGCCGGTTTTCGTTCACGCCTACGCGTGGGGCAGCATCGAACTCATTCCCTTCCTCTGCGAACTCGCCGCTGACAGCACCGAACCGCATCCGCACGAGCACACCGCCCTCGCTTGGGTGAGGCGCGAAGAATTGCGCGGCTACGATCTCGCGCCAGCCGACGTACCGTTGCTCACGGCTTTGCTTTAGGCGGTGCGCGTTTCGGCGTGCCCCAAGCACCGCGCTTTGCCGCTTTGGCCTCGCGTTCCAGCGCCCGCAGATGATTTTCAAAATCAAACTCACGCCGCCCATCCGGCATTAACGTACCGCGCGTGTGAATGCGGCACAGCCCGGCCTTCACCAACTTTTCAGACAACTCCTCGCCATCCGCGAAAAACACCAGCGCATACGAGCGCGCGCTGTCATAAACCCGCTGCCAGCGCGTCTGTACCGTGAAGTGCTCCTCCCGCAGCAGCTTTTCCGTAAACGCCTTCGCTTGCACGCCCACGCTCACTGTTTGCGGAATGCTCAGGCCACCGAAATAGCCCGCCTGGTCCTTCAGGCGATTGTTCACCAGCGAATACGACCGCTTCTCCGCGCAATCGACGAAATACAACCGCAGCACATGCTCACCGCCATCATGAGCGATTTTGAAACTGTCACCGTCATTGCCCGCATCATCCACCAGCCGGGCATTTTTCAACACCACCAAGCTGCCATCAGACTCGTCTGCGACCGGCGCAGGCTTGTCGCGATAATGATCCCACACCTGCAGCAGCGCGACGCTCAACCACACCAGAATCCACAAATTCTGCGTCAGATGGGAGCGCGGCTTCTTCATGTCCCGCGCTGGTTGCCAAACAGGTCAATGTGCAGTCGTGGCGAATAACGCCAGCCCGTGCGCTTGCACACCTCCACTAGCCATGCCTGTCGTGCTTTCAGCGCCTCCTGCGTGATCCCCTCAGGCATCAGCAAAATCTGCGCCGGCGGAATCACCGCGCCGATGCTCGCGATCACCGCCTGCACTTCTGCGACATCCGCCTCGCTCGCGACGACGAACTTGAGCTGAAACTCATACGTCGAACACCACGCGCGCAAAATCTCCGGCTGCAGCCGCAGACGCTCATGCTTCTCCACCCACGCCTTCCCCGCCCGCGCCTCATCCGGCGTCGAATGCGCCAGTTTCGGGCTGATCGAAGCCAAATCACACGCCACACCGTCCGGCGCAATCGTTCCCGCTGTTTCAATGGTGATGTGCTTCCCCGCCTCCCGCAGCCGAGCCAGCAAAACCGCCATTTCCTTCGCGATCATCGGCTCCCCGCCCGTCACCACGACGAATCGCGTCGGCTGCCGGTTCACCGCCGTCACAATGCCCTCCACCGTCATCTCCGTGCCCTCTGGCTTCCAAGACGCATACGGCGTGTCGCACCATCCGCAGCGCAGATTGCACCCTGAAGTCCGCACAAACACCGACGGCACGCCCACCAGCGATCCCTCGCCCTGCACAGAATAAAAAATCTCGGAGATCAGCATGGTGATGGGGCAGAAAAATAAGGGGAGGGGGTGGTCGCGTAGGAAAAAACGATCAAATTTTAACCCGGAAGGGCCGGGGCTCCTTCAAGCTTTCCCTTCGCGGCGACACGAAGGCACATTCGATAACTCCCTCTCTCTTGAGTTTGCTCAACACGGGCGATGCGTGGCTTGGCAACATACCGTTTTCGAGGCAATGGAGATAAAGCGCGGCTTCGGTCGTGAGTTGGCCGTCTCGAATGGCTTTTTCAAAGGCAGCTTCGAAGATTTGCTTCTTTTTCGGCTTCGTGAAAAAGTCAGCCGGCAGATAGGGCTCAATGTCACTGAAGTTTTCACGATTGAGGTCATAATCGGCTTCGCCATTGAGCTTGTCTTTCTGCCAGGCAACAGTCAGGAACTGCTCCATGCCACGCGGATGACCACTGCCAAAGATGAGACTGTAAATATTGCTGCCTTTGCGAAATGAGAACGGGGCGAGGAAGTATTCCGTACCCTTGGGGATCTTGGATCGATACCATTCAAGAATGACGCGATGCGCGTGATAGTGATCGCCTGCACGCTCGAACTCCATGGATTTGCGGATCGTGGGATGATCGGCGAAGCGGTGGAGATACTGTGTGCTAATGAAGAACAAGATGTCGGTAGTGGGACAGGTGGTGAGGGTGGCGAAGACATTGGCATCGACTTCCTTGAATCCATATTGATCGAGGAAGGCCAAACATGCAGTGTTTGGGTCCTTCAAAATGGGTAGGTAGTAGGAGAAGATTTTTTCAAACTCCCCAGGTCTGGCGTCCACCGTCAGCCAAGGGGGGATGCCGTGCTCCGTATCGAGGTAGCGTTTGAGCGACGCGATCTTATCGGGTCGAACGTCGCAGGCGGTAAAGGTGATTTTTAGTCCCTTGTGGCAGATGTCACCGGAACGGTTTTTTATCTCTTTGAGGATCAGCGTGGGGCTACCGGGTGTGCCTTCGCAATCGCGCCCCTCACCTGCGAAGAAATCAAACAAGTGAAGGCGCTTCCAATAAGGATCAGGCTTGGCTGTGAAAACGGGTAACCATGCGCGAGCGTAGAGCTTGAATATATCGAGCTTCACCAACGTGCCCTCGGTGTAGGGCTTGTGTTCAATCTCGTCAGCGGGCATGGCAACGAGGACTTACATCGTTTCTAGCTCTGACTGAATTGTCGCGAGTGCACGGCGGCGGTCGGCGGGCGTGCGGAGTGGACGACGCGCCGTCTTTGGGAACTCGCTGTAGGTGCGTCCGTTCAACTCGCGTCCGAAGCGGCTCTTTTGTACGCCGCCCCATTGTTTAAAAAAGAAGGGAATGGCTTCTTGCTCGCACTGCTGCTGGATGGAGGTAACCCACTCTTGCTGAAGCGGACGGGCACCCGGACCGCTCTCGCCACCGACAATCACCCAGTCGATGCCAGTGAGGTCGATGGTACCTAGGTCTTCGAGAAGAGGTTCGATGGAGAGGAATTTCATGGCGGCTCCGGTTCGGCGGAGGGCGTCCACACGCGGAAGACCGTGCTTCCGGTTCTCGACGGTGACGCCCCACCAGATATGTTTTGCAGCGGCTGCCTCGCGGAGGCGACCTTTGAGGAGCTTCTCCAGGCGGGCGGGGCGTTTGGTGAGGACCTGATAGGTGTGCCAATCCGCGATGCGCATGACGGCAGCTACCTTGGCGATGTAGTCTTCGGGAATGTCTTCGTGAAACATGTCGCTCATGGAGTTGACGAAGATGCGACGAGGGGTGGACCACTTGAGTGGATCGGCAAGCTTCTCGGGCACAAGGCGAAGGTCGAAGCCAAACTCAAAGGGATGACCTCTGATGCCGCGCCAGCGTTCAGCGAAGGTTTCAGCGTAGCAATGGGCACAGCCTGCGCTCACCTTGGTGCAGCCGCGCACGGGGTTCCAGGTGGCGTCGGTCCATTCAATTTTTGAGTTGTCAGCCATAGGCAGAGACTAACGCAAATGAGTTAATAAGGTAAAGTTAAATAAATCAGTTCCTCGCGACGATGAGTGATCGAACGTGAGTCGAGAAAACCTCATTTGTCATCACCACGGGAGCGAGGAACTCATCGCAGTGTCCGAGGGTTACGCCGTCTCCCACTCTGTAGCATGCCGTCCGAACGCCTTCTCAGCTCGCGCCAGCGCCTCATCAATGTCAGCCTGCGTATGCGCGAGGCTGATGAACCACAGACCGCGTTCGATGGCGCGGACGCCCTCTTCGAGGAGGCAGCGGCGCAGGTGTGCCCAGCGTGGAGCGTCCTGACGGAGGGCGTAGTCGCGGTAGTTGGTGATCAGGCCAGTGGGCGCACCGGGTTTGAGCATGGTGGCGTGGAAGACGAGGCCGGGGCCTTGGGGCTGAAGCGGGATGTTGTGCTGCGCGGCCAGTTGGCTCAATCCGGCCATCATTTGCTCGCCGAGTTGCATGATGCACGCTGGATGCTTGTCGCCAAGCGCGATGACTTCATCGAGGCACCATTTCGCAGCGGCGAGGCAGAGCGGATTCGCGTTCAAAGTGCCCGCATGGACAACTTCGCCACTCAGGATCTTGGCGAACATCTTTTCTTTGCCTGCGAGCGCAGCAAACGGCACGCCGCCGCCGATGGCTTTACCAAGAATCGTGAGATCGGGCGTGAAGCCGTAGTGCTGCTGTGCGCAACCGGCACCGAAGCGAAATCCGGTGATCGTTTCGTCGGCGATCATGACGATGCCGTTTTCATCGCACAATTCACGAATGGTCGAGAGCATGCCGGGCGCAGGCGGCATGCAGCCAGTGTTGCAGAGCACGGGTTCAAAGATGATCGCAGCGATTTGGTCGTGGTGTTCGGCGATGCGCTGGCGCAGATGCTCAGGATCGTTCCAACGGGCGACGACGAAGGTGCCCAGCACCTCGGGAATGACGCCCTGGCTGGGATGTAGGCGCGTGGGATTGTCCTCCGTGCCCCATTTGTCGGGCGGTGGGGCGAAGCCGACGAGTCCTTCGTCCGCCCAGCCGTGGTAGTGGCCTTCAAATTTCAACACGAGCGGCCTGCCAGTGTGCGCACGCGCCAGACGTAGCGCAGCGAGTACAACCTCGGTAGCACTGTTGTTGAAACGCACCCGTTCCGCGCCGGGGATCATGCTTTGCAGCCGTTCGGCTACGTCGATCTCCAGCTCGCTCTGCGCGGCCCAGTGCGTGCCTTTGTGTGCCTGCGCGCCGATGGCATCGGCCATGCCTTCTGGTGCGTGGCCGTAGAGGATCGCCCCCTGGCCGATCTGGAAGTCGATGTACTCATTGCCATCGACATCAAAGAGCCGCGAGCCTTTGCCGTGATCGAAGTAGAGAGGCACCGGCACCTCCATCTTGCGGATACCGCTGTTGATGCCCCCAGCGATGCTGTTCTGGGCGCGGGCGAAGAGTGCGGCGGATTGCGGGAAGGTGTAGGGCATGGGAGCGGATGAGGTCAGTGCAGCGGCGAGCTGTCATAGACCTTCACACGGTCCCAGAGCGGCTTGCACATGTCAACGAAGCGCAGGTGCTTCGGGCAGTCTTTCTGGTAAAATTCATGATCCTGCATGTTTTTGAAATGCAGCGTCAGCGAGTAGCTGAAGGAGTGGTCCGTGACCGGACGCTTCTCCGTGTCCGCCGGCTTGCCGACGAAGGCATGCACCAGGTAATCAATTTCAAGCAGGTGCATCAGCTCCGTCTCGAACGTGGAACGCTGCGCGGGGGTGGTGTCGGCTTTGAGCCAAAAATAGACGTTGTGGATCATGGTGGCGGGATTGGTAAGTCGCAGAAATCTCACATGCAATGCTAATGATGGCCGTTTCGCGACGTTAAAGCAGCAGAGATCGGCCCCGCGCTGGTTTCACCCCGCAAAAGGACGATGGCCCCACTGGGAACGACTGAAAGTCCGCGTTGCACGCCCACACTAACAATGCAAACCTAGTACCATCATGAACCCCTCCTCAATCCTCGCCTTTGGCCCACTCGGCACGCCCGAGATGATCATCATCGGAATCCTCATCCTCGTGCTGTTCGGCGCGAAAAAACTGCCCACCTTCGCCCGCAGCTTGGGCAAGAGCATGGGTGAGTTCAAAAAAGCCCGCACCGAGTTCGAAGCCGAGCTCCACAACGCCCAAGAAGAGGTCGAACATCCGAAAATCCAGCCGCCGCAGGAAAAACGCCAGCCAGTGGCCAGCGTGGACGACACCTAGTCGATTCAACCTTCCTGGCATGACGCCGCTCCTTCATTTCACGCGGCGGGTCTTCGGACCCGCCGTTTTCTTTACTGCAGCGGCCCTGCTGTCTGCCGCCGAGCCGGAACAGCTCACCTTCTGCTCCTACAATCTGAAGAACTGGCTCACCATGGACCGGTTCGACCTGCAAACCTACAAGACCCTGCCGACAGCCCCCAAGCCCGAGGACGAGCGCGTGCGTGTGGTGAAAATCCTCGCCGCCATCAAGCCGGACATCCTCGGTGTCTGTGAAATCGGCACCGCCGATGATCTGGCCGATCTGCAAAAGCGCCTGAAAGCCGCAGGTGTTGATCTGCCACACACGGAACTCGCGCATGGCGGTGATCCGGTACGTCGCCTCGCCTTGTTGTCGCGCCTGCCGATCAAGACCCGCAACTCGCAGACCGATCTCAAGTATCAAATCGGTGCGCAGCCACTGCCATTTCAGCGTGGCATCCTCGATGTCACCATCGCCATCACGCCCACCTTTGACCTGCACTGCGTCGGCGTGCATTTGAAGTCGAAGCGTGAGGTCGATGAGGCTGACCAGGCCCAGATGCGGCGCAATGAAGCCCGCCTGCTGCGCAAGCACCTCGACGCCATCTTTGTGCGCGAACCCAACCCCTTCATCCTGGCCTACGGCGACTTCAACGAGCACCGCAACGAACCTGCCATCGGCGGCATTATGGGCAGTCCGCGCACTGGTGAGACCGCCATGCAGGACGTGTGGCTCAAAGACAAGGACGGCGAGGTCTGGACCCACTTCTGGGACGCGGCGGACACCTATTCGCGGCTCGACTACTGCTTCGCCAGCCGCCTGCTGCGCCCGCACATCGACTACCGCAAGTGCTTCATCTATTCCTCTCGTGAATTCGACAAAGCCAGCGATCACCGCCCCCTGGTGCTCAAGATCAACCGTGAGCCGATCTTGAAGAAGGAATAACGCGGCTCCGGCCATCGTCGGCAAACGACCGCTCCTCACCGCGCCGGCAGCGATTTGGTCTGCCGAAACCAATGGGCATCTGGAGATTCCGCGACAAAGCGCTTCCACTGGCATGCCGCCTTCGCCATCTTGGCCAGCGACATGACCAGTCCGCAGATTTCCCTTTTCGTCCTGCCCCTGTGAAACTCCTTCGCCACGGCTTGGCGGTGCGTTGGGCCATTCGCGGGTTTGGAAGGCGGGCCAGTCGGGGGTGCAACGGGTGAGTGAATGGGGAGGCAAACCAAAGTGTCTGTCCCGAATGGCGCTCGAAGACATGCCTTCTACCGTCGATCGTGAGCAGGATTGTGCCCTTCTTCAGCTTGATGACCACGGGATAGGTCCAAAAAATTGCTCCCTCGCCACGAAGCCCGCCCGCCTTGTCCACGGCAGCCATTTAGCTCACTCCTGCGCTGCGGGAGCGGCTTCGATTTGCGCCACTACCTCCGCTTCTTCGGCAAGCGTGGTGGGGTTTCCCGAGACAGGGTGATTGGATATCTCAATCGTGCGCTCCTTTTCATGCTTCAGAACCTCGTCCTTGTGCTTTTTCTGTTCGGCCAGCTTATGCAGTGCTTTCGGTGATTTTTCGCTCATAGCCTGCAATAAGGCGGCGGTGGCATGGATTCACCATGGGGTGTAAACCTACGTGCGCGGTTATGCGTTTGCGCCCCGAAGCTGTGGAATCAAGCTGGGTTCTCGGGAACTGTGCCATTCGTGGTCGTCGCCGCCGGGCTACAAGTTCGGCGACTACTGGCGCATGGGCCTGCCGTTGGAGATCCTCGTCGTCGCCCTCGGCGTGCCGGTCATTTTGATGTTCTGGCCGTTGTGAGCGTAACAGGGCCGATCTGCGTCAGGAGGGATCAAACACGCGCACGCGTCCTTCCTCGACAATCCACCAATGACCGTCGATCGGTTGGGTTTTCAGCGCACCCATCAAGGTTTGCAACAGGCGGTGCAGGGCGGTGGTGCTCATGCGCACAGGAACGCGCAGAACGGCGATGCCATGATGCAACTCGGGTGGAAACCGCAGTGGATTGGCAAAATCGAGGTCCAGTGTGATGATAGCCCTGCCATCCTCGCAGCAGCGCACAGCGATCTGCTCATCCGTGGCGGCACACAGGTCTTGTTCCGGCACGGTGCAGACATCATGCCCGGCGGCGGCGAGCACCTCACGCCCGCGCTGCCCCAGGTTCTCGTCGAGTTTCAGCCTCATGCCACAGCTTCCAACGCAACCGTGACACAGCGTTCGTGCGACATGGCAGAGCCATAGGCCAAGCAGGCTTGAATATCAGCAAGCGTGATCTGCGGGTAATGCACCGCCATGACTTGTTCCGGCGTGAGTCCCTCCGCCAGCAGCTCCCACACCATGGACACCCAGATGCGGTGACTACGGGTGCAAGGCCGCCCGTCACAACGAGCGGGATCAATCCAGATGTGTTCTTGCAGCGCGGCAGCGACCATAGCTTAGAGCACAGGGGCAGGTGGTGAATTTGCAAAGGCTGACCCTGCGGGCGGTGGCAGAATGAAGGCACGCCTCATCACCGCTGGGGGCGTTTGCTTGAGACAGGTTTTTTGGGCGTGGAGGCGTGCAGGCGTGCCAGCAGGGCGGCGGCGGGTTCGTCTGTGGGGTCTTGGGGGACGAGGTGGCCGCGGAAGGCTTTGGCGAGGACGGCGGGCGTCAGGCGCTCCACGGTCTTTTGCGCGCTGCTCAGCCGCGCTTCGATCCGGCTCGCGTAGGCGAACAGGGCTTCGACGCGGCGGACGATTTCTTGTTGTTCGGGGAGGGGTGGTAAATCGAAAGCGTAGTCCTTGAGCTGCCCAAGATTGATGCGAGGTCGTGTTGCACCGTGAATGTCAGCACCCAGTACAACGAAAGTCGCGCGTGAGGCGAGTCGAAGTGCGAGGAACTTCGGCAGACACTTTGTTGAGTCGGCGCGAACGCAGAAGCAATCTGACTTGTTGATGGCTTTGCCTGACCACGATTTGGGAAGCAGGCTGACTCGAATCTCTTCCGATATGAATGACGAGAAGATGACATCATTCTCTTTGAGCGTGTGACGCTTCAACGTCTCGTATTTCGCGGCCGAGATGAACGTCTCTTTCTCCTCGAAGAACTTCAGCGAACCGATGTTCTCCAGTCGGACTACACGAACGCCTGCTTCGGTGTAATCATTGGTCTTTAGGTGCGAACCGAATGGGCCGTCAAAGATCTCAGCGGCGATGTCTCGAACTTGGACATTCGTCATTCGTCATTCGTCATTCGTCATTCGTCATTCGTCATTTTCTCCTCCCGCCAGTCCTCGGTGAGCTGGCCGGAGGTGGCGGCGGCGAGGACGGATTGGCGGAAGCGTTTGAGGAGGGCGGGGACGCGGGCGCCGCAGGCGTCCACCCGCCCCAGCACCGCCTCCAGCTTCTCCGCGATCCGCTTCTGCTCGGCAAGGGGTGGCAACGGCACTTCATACTTCACAAGCGTTTCCCTTGTGAGATGTTTGATCGTCGTGCCGGTGAACGACTCGTGAAGTGAGCCGACTTCAGCTTCGAGTCGAAGCCGATGCATCAATACTTCCGGGATGATTGCACCATTGAATCTGAAACGATGGAGCGCCTTTTGATAGACTATCTGATTCGCTCCCTCTCTCCAAACTGCACAACGACCAGGCTCGCCTCCCTCGCAGATGAAAAGGTCACCGTCTCGCACGGAGAGACGTTCACGTTCTTCATCTGAGACACGCACTTCTTTGAGGTCCGTGAGATCGAAACGAAACCAACGGACATTGATGTTTCTCAGGTAAGAAACTGAGGTTCCAGTGTTCTTTGAGTTATCCAGCATCTTGCCAAGATGTAGCTGGCCGAGTAGATCGAGACGGACGCTTGTCCACCCCTGCGGCCATTCGTCATTCGCCATTCCGTCATTCGTCATTTCCATCACACCCCTGCCCTCCGCGCGTTTGAAACCACCTGTGCCGCCCAAGCCCAAGGGGCTTGTGGCATTGAGCCCAGGGTTGGCACAACCCTGGGTAACAGGCCCCCACGGAAGGGCCAATCCCAACGGGATTGCGTCCACTGGCGCTGGCCCCACGATGGACACAACCTCGTTGAGGTTCGTCCTTGATAAACACGGGCTGGCACACGATTCCCAGGGTTCTGCGAACCCTGGGCTGGAAGACGGAAGCTTGTTGGGCTTCGAAGGCTGGATCGGTGGCGTGCTGCATGGCTTTAGTCCCGGAGATAGGCGAGGGCTTCGATGGATGGGTAACGGCCAGCTTTGATCAGAGTGCGCCGCAGGAGGAGACGATCACCGGCATTCAGACCGAGCAACTGAACGGTGGCGGTGCCTTCATCCGTCAGCGGCACAATGCGGGCACCGGCGAGAAGGAAGTGATCACTCCAGCGGTGCTGGCGTGGATGATACAGACGCACGAGACGAGGCGGTCGTCCGATGAAGGCTCCGGGGTCGGTGCCTTTGGCGACATTGCAGCGCAAGCAGGCGAGTGCGAGGTTGGCGGCGGTGGTGGGGCCTTGATGCTTTCGGCTGATGATGTGATCGACCTGGAAGGTGAAGGCGGCATCCGTCTGATGAATCAGGCAGTATTCGCAGAGGCCATGAGCACGCTCAATGACGAGACGGCCTCAGTCATGCCGCCGTGACACGAGTACGCACGCGAGCTTTGGCCTTGGCCAGACGGGTGCATCGCCGGAATGATGTGAGTTAGAGGGCGGTTGAGGTTGGATGGTTATGTTGAGTCCAGAAGTGATCCCAGCGTGAAGCTGTGAGGTAGAGCGCACGCAATGAGATGAGGGCATCGCTCGCGGCAATACTCCAGCGCATGCCGCTCTGACACATGCGTTGCTTGATGAGTGTCTTGCACGCGGCTTCGGTGACACCACTGCCGA
>Ga0209702_10005229_pt1 | contig 17906 bp, 15 predicted proteins | sample FRY01_FD_187210 | JGI IMG/M metagenome (GOLD analysis project Ga0209702, IMG submission 187210) | Freshwater microbial communities from Lake Fryxell liftoff mats and glacier meltwater in Antarctica - FRY-01 (SPAdes) (version 2) | ecosystem: Environmental > Aquatic > Freshwater > Ice > Glacier...
GCTCGGCCGATACGCTGGCCAGCGCTCGAACTCAGCGAGCAAGCGCTGAGTTTCCTGAAGTGGTCGGCCCTGGTTTTGATGGTGGTGGACCACGCCAACAAATACCTGTACGACGGATCGCAAGGCTGGATGTATGCCGCGGGCCGTGTCGCTATGCCGCTGTTCGCGTTCGTTCTCGGCTACAACCTGGGGCGACCTGGTGTCCTTGCGGCTGGTGGCTATCGGCGCACGTCGTCCCGGTTGCTGATCTTTGGCCTTCTGGCGACGCCGGCTTTCGTCCAAGTCAACACCTTGCTGGGCGGGTGGTACCCGCTGAACATGATGTTTGCCTTGCTGGCGGCTGTGGTGGCGGCCTGGCTGTTCGAGCGGGGAGGGCGGTGGGAGACCATTGCCGCTTGCCTAGTGATCGCATGGGGTGGCGCGGTGGTGGAATTCTGGTGGCCTGCCGTGGGTCTGTGTCTGGCGGTGTGGGCCTACCGCCGTCATCCGTCCCCTGGTGCTGTGGCGGGCTTCGTGCTTTGCCTGCTGGCGTTGTACCTGGTCAGCGGGAATTTTTGGGCTTTCGCCGTGCTGCCAGTGCTGGCGGCAGCGCGGTCCTGGCCTGTTGAATTGCCGCGTGCTCGCTGGTTTTTTTATGCGTTCTATCCGCTACATTTTTGGGCATTCTGGGCTTATCTGATTTGGGTCCGATGAGTAGGTATCGCATCCTGGACAACCATAAGGACGTTTATGAAAAAGATGTGGATGGGTAGCAGAGAACACAACGTTATCGCATGATTCGCAAGGGTTCACATCCCCAAAGCGGTCTTATTTATACGAACCAGAGTGATAAAGGAAATACAATGGCAATCCTTAGCGCGTTGACCGAGCTTTTCGCTATCGACAATGTTTCACTGCCTTTGGCTGTACATGTAGTTAATGTCGATGCATCTATTTTGCTAGAACAACGAATCAAACTGACAAGCGTTGAGCGTCGCTCGTTGAGTGCTGGCGAGGTCAGGGTTGGAATGCTGGCCATGACAATCAACCCTGCTGATCTTTTGCAAATCGACGGCCGTTATGGTGTTCGACCCAAACTGCCATATGTACCTGGCCATGAGGGCGTAGGAATCGTTCTAGAAACGGCGGCCGATGTGCTTGGGCTGGCGCCAGGCGAACTTGTGTTGCCTGTGGGGCCCGGCGGACGCTGGAGCGATGAACTTGTTGTGAGTCATCGCCACCTCGAAATTATTGATAGCGATGCCGACGTGTTTCAAAGTGCGATGCTTAAGGCTAACCCGCCCACTGCCTGGCTATTGCTAAAACACATGGTCTGCCTCCCAGTGGATGCATGCGTTATCCAAAACGCTGCAAATTCTGCTGTCGGTCAATGCATCCGACAACTGGCTGCGCAAAGCGGGATACGTGTTATCAACATTGTACGAAGAGCCGATGCGGTAGACCCCAGCAGCATAGGCGACGAGCACTGGATAGTGGACGACGGTCTCGATGCTATTTCGCTAGCGGCGGCAGTCAAAAGCTGTGCAGGGGATCGCCCTAGGGTACTGGCTATCGATGCTATCGGAGGGCAGGCGACCGGTAAGTTGGCGGCATGTCTGGACGATGGAGGAACCGTAGTCATCTACGGTTTGATGAGTGGTGAGCCTGCTGCCGTGGATCTCCATGAACTGGTGTTTCGCGATATTCGTGTACGTGGCTTCTGGCTCGCGCGCTGGTTCTCGAATCCAATTCAGATGAAGCAGGTAAAAGACGCTTATGCTGAGTTGGTTCTTCTCATGAAAGCGCGCGCTTTGCATATTGATGTGGAGGCCTCCTATCCCCTCACTGCTGTGCACGAAGCCTTGGCTCATGCGGCCCGGCCAGCGCGCGCTGGAAAGGTCTTGCTGACAGGAACATGGTTGCACCGCCTGGGACTGGCTACCTCGTACAAACCCTAGTAAGAATCCAAAACCAACCACTTGTTTGGTGACGGCGTGGCTGCTAAACTTGAGTCATGTTTCATATACAAGGTCCTGCCATAGTGACGGGTGGCGCATCAGGCCTCGGACTGTCGGTTGTCCAAGCTTTAAGCGATCAGGGCATATTCGTCACCTCACTGGACCGGCAAGTCGGCTCGCCGATGAACCGCGTCACCTCCGTGCTATGCGATGTCTGCTCTGAGTCTGATGTGCGACAAGCCCTTGAAGCCGCACAGGAGCGCAATGGCTCAGCACGGATCGTGGTCAATTGCGCCGGCGTTGGTCACAACGCTCGGGTTTTGGGACGACAGGGTGTACATGCTTTGGACCTATTCCAACAGGTGCTTAACATCAATCTTGTCGGAACATTTAACGTCACCCGGCTAGCGGCTGAGCAGATGCAGATGCTGGAGCCGGGGAAAGATGGGCAGCGCGGCGTCATCATTAATACGTCATCGATAGCTGCCTTCGACGGACAGATTGGGCAGGCTGCCTATGCTGCATCAAAGGCCGGGGTGGCAGGTATGACGCTGCCTTTGGCGCGAGAGTTTGGCAAGTACGCCATTCGAGTTATCACCGTCTGTCCGGGCGTGTTCCACACGCCAATGGTCGACAGCCATGTGACAGACGAGGTGCTCGATAGTCTTCTGAAGAGCGCGGCTTGGCCGCAGCGCGGAGGTGAACCTGCAGAATTTGCTGAATTCGTACTAAGTATCGCTCGCAACCGCATGCTCAATGGCGAGACAATTCGTTTGGATGGTGGCCTTAGAATGCCTGCAATATGAGTACTAACCCCAATGCAGCCATGGTGCTGGATGTAGTTGCTGTGAATCTGATTGGGCGAGGTGTGCTCGCAATCGAATTAGGTCAGCATGACCAATTTCCGCTAGACAGCTGGTCACCTGGCGCCCACATCGATATCGAGACACAGGACGACAGCGGGCGCATAACCGTTCGCCAATATTCGTTGTGTGGCAAACAAGAGGCTGAAACATGGCGAGTAGCGGTGTTGTCAGAAGATGGCGGGCGGGGCGGTTCTCGTTGGCTGCACAAACATGTCCGCCTAGGTGACAAGCTAAATGTTCGTGGTCCGCGTAACCACTTTAAGCTCGAATCGGATGATAGGCCCGTGGTGCTTGTGGCGGGGGGCATCGGCATCACGCCGCTGATGACCATGGCCGAAGCCCTTTATCGGGAGGGACGCCATTTCAGGCTCTGCTATCACGTGCGCAGCCGCGTTTCGGCAGCCTTTATTGACGAACTAATGACCACGGAGTATGCAGATCGTATTCACCTGTCGGTAGATGACGAGGGAGCCAAGCCAATGGACTCTCTGTTTACAACTGAAGACGCCGATGGTTGGGTCTACACCTGTGGGCCCGCAGGCTTTATGAATGCGGTCATCACTTCGGCAAAGGCTTGCGGTGTCCCATCAGAGCTTATCAGGCGTGAGCTATTCGCTGTCGATCAGACGGTGAGCGACTTGTCGAAGGCTGTCGGTGGTGACAGCGCGTTCATCGTGAAGTTGAATTCCAGTGGCCGGGAGATCGAAGTGCCTGCTGGCGAGACCGTGGTCCACGCACTGGCTCGCGCAGGAGTCGACGTCGTTGTTTCTTGTGAGCAAGGTCATTGCGGTTCTTGCCTGACCCGCGTGATGGAAGGACTTCCAGACCACCGCGATCAGTTCATGCTGCCAGAAGAGCACGAGCGCAACGATGCGTTTACCCCATGTTGTTCGCGATCCCTGACCTCTTGTTTGGTACTAGACCTGTGAATGCGTTCCTTTCCGCCCCAATTTACGATCCTTCTGATGAGGACACCCGGCGCAATCCGTTTCCTCTGTACGAGGCGCTGCAGATGCACGACCCTATCCACTGGAGCGAAGCGCTTCGGTGCTGGATCATTACGCGGTACGACGATGTGCGTCAGGTTGCGCTGTCGCCCGCCATGTCTTCGGATCGGCTACGACCGTTCTACGAGTCCTTGAAGGATGAGCGGCGCGACATCCTGTCCGGGGTGATGAAATACCTCAGTTTGTGGTTGGTCTTCAAGGCCCCACCAGAACACACGCGCCTGCGAAAACTGCTCAACTCCGTTTTCACGCTGCAGTTGATTCAGTCGCTCGAGCCCCAGATCCGCAGCACGGTAAGGCACATACTCGACGAAGTTGACGAGGATCAGCAGGTTGATTTCATGACGGACATTGCAGTCCTTCTACCTGCCTACGTAATTCTAGATATGTTGGGAGTTCCAAGGGGGGACTTTGCAAAAATCAAGGTCTGGTCGGACGACTTGCGACTGTTCATCGGCACCGCCAAGGGTGAGGAAGACAAGTATCGCAAGGCGCGCGAAGGTGCTGACAACATGTCGGCCTACTTCCGCGAGGTGATCCTTGACCGGCAGGGGCAACCGGGTGATGACGTTATCAGTAAGATGATTGCGGTACGCGACGACCTCGGCGCATTGACTCAAGACGAGCTGGTCGCTACTTGCATGTTGATTCTGTTTGGTGGCCATGAAACCACTACCAACCTGCTAGGCAGCGCCGTCGTGGCTCTGCTCGACAACCCTGAGCAATTGCAGCAACTACAAAATAAGCCCGAGCTCATCGATCTAGGTGTTGAGGAGTTCCTGCGTTACGACGGACCCAGCAATAGTATTGCCCGTGTAGTGGCATCTGATCACAAACTGCATGGCAAGCAGCTGAAAGCCGGCGACCGTGTCTTCGCCATGATCAATGCTGCCAACCGTGATCCTCGACGGTTCGAGCGCCCCCACGAGCTTGACCTCGGCCGAACACCCAACCGACACCTAACTTTTGGCCAGGGTCTGCACTTCTGCCTCGGCGCACCTTTGGCCCGACTCGAAGCTAAGTTGTGTATCGGCGAACTGGTGCACCGCTATCCCCGCTTGCATCACGGTATTGGTGTTGTCGAATGGATTGATGCACTTGTCATGCGCGGCCCTTCGTCTCTCCCATTGCGACTGAAATAATCGCACCAATAAATGGAAAATCGAATGGATGATGTCTATCTCATAGGAGTTTCATGCACCCGGTTCGGGAAACAACCTGAATTAAGCTTTAAGGACTTGAGCCGTCAGGCCTACTTGGCTGTGTTGGCAGATGCTGGAATGGCGAGTGGGGATCGCATAGGGCAGGCATGGTTCGGCAACTGCGGCATGGGTACTTTTGGTCAGCGCAATATCCGTGGGCAAGTCTGCTTTACGCCGCTAGTGCAGGAAGGCTTGTTTCCAGAACGTGTCCCTATGATAAATGTCGAAGGTGGCTGCGCCACTGCATCTATGGCTTTCCACGGTGCGTATAAGGATATTCTCTCTGGTGAAGCTGAGATGTCCCTAGCTATCGGAGTTGAAAAGACCTACTTTCAAGATGATCCCGCCCGCACACTCGAAATATTCGAGGGTGGTATCGATCAACTCGACCCTGACGAGTGGATGAATTACTACAAGGATGCTGGCGAGCATTCCGGCAAGCCGTTCTCACCAGGTACCTCCGGCGGAACCCTATTCATGGACACCTATGCCATGCAAGCGGCGTATCACATGAAAACATTTGGTACGACGCGCGAGCAAATTGCATTAGCTGCCTCAAAGAACCACGCCATGGGAGCGCTCAATCCCAAGGCTCAATATCGCTTCGAGGTCACGCCAGAGCAGGTGCTGGCCGATCGTGAAGTCAGTTGGCCACTGACCCGCTCCATGTGTTCGCCCGTTGGCGATGGGGCCTCGGCTGCGTTGCTGTGCTCGGCTCGCATGCTCAGTGGGCTGCCACCTATGGCGCGCGAGCGCGCGATCCGCGTGCGTGCCAGCGTTCTGAGTGGGGGGAAATACCGTCGATTGGACGAGCCTGGTCTTTCGCGTGTGGCGGCGCAGCGCGCCTACCAACGTGCAGGGCTACAACCCAAGGACATAGACGTGGCTGAAGTGCACGACGCTACTTCCTTCTGCGAGATCTACCAAGCAGAGATGTTGGGATTCTGCGAGTTAGGCCAGGGCGGTTCATTCGTGTCCAGCGGTGCCACTTCGCTGAACGGGAAGCTACCTATCAACCTGTCGGGCGGTTTGGTATCCAAAGGGCATCCAGTGGGAGCCACTGGCCTTTCGATGATCTATGAGCTCACAGCGCAACTGAGGGGTGAATGTGGTCCGCGACAGGCTAAGGGGGCTGACGTTGCTCTCGCTGAAAACGGTGGTGGCGTCATCGGTTTCGATGAAGCTGCTTGTTCCATAACTTTGCTGCAGCGCTAAGATGAGCCTTCAATCTGAGCCCCGCTTTCACTGCTCAGAATCCCATTTTGAAGCCTTCCGGCGTCCCATATTGCCTTATCGGTAGGGTTAGCGTTCAGACACATCAACTAGCCGATGTAAATGGGGCCTTGCCTCATTAGCCACCTCTGTGAAAAAGCGAAAAAAGTTGGCGAGCTACAGTTGCTGGTGAGTCTTGACCTGGCTGGTACCAGTTGAGCGCGCCATTGAGCGCGCCAAGCAGGCCCAGCCGGAAGTAGCGGCGCCGAGTGCCGACTGGCAGATCAACGGCATCGGTCAACTCCACAAATAGCTTCTCGTAGCGATCGCGCTCCCCGATCAAGGCCGTGCGCATGGAGTCCGAATAGTTGGTTGACCAGTCGGCAAGCACGGTCGCGGCTGGGCTGTCTCCCGTCAACAGAGCTTCTAGATGGGCCACACAAGCGGCCTCCAACCGCTCCCAAGGATCAGCCAGTGGCGCAATGGCGCTCTGAACGCATTCCATGAACTGTTCAACACCAGTCGCATAAACCGTGATGAAGAGCTCCTCTTTCGACCCGATGTGGTGGTATAGCGAGCCGTGCAGAATTCCGAAGGCAGCCGCAATGTCCCGCATGGAAGTCTTGTCGTAGCCTTTGGCACCGAAGAGTCGAGCTGCTTTGTCAACCAATTCGGCCGGGATGCCTTTGCTCAAGTCGTTGGCTCGGACAGTGAGCTTTACCCGCTTCTGTATTAAAGGTACTGCACTCGAGGTCCGAACTTTGCTCACTGCGGCCTGCGCTGATTTTGTACTCATTTCGATGGCTGCTCCTCATTTCCCATTACATTGGGTACGCAAAGATTTTATATGCTGGCTATACAGAAAATCACTATTCAGCCTGCACGTTTGCCAAGTACGGCTCTCTAAGCTTACGCTTGAGGACCTTTCCCAATGCATTACGAGGAAAATCGCCCCGCGCTTCGACACCACTGATTCGTTGGTGTTTAGCCAATCGGCTATTGCACCATGAGACCAGTGCCACAGGATCGAATATCACTTCACTTCGCATGATCACAAGTGCCAATGGGGTTTCTCCCCACCTTTCGTCTGGCACACCAATGACGGTGACATCCAGAACATCAATGTGCTGGCCGATGATTTCCTCGATGTCTGCTGGGAACACATTAAACCCGCCAGAGATGATCATGTCTTTCTTGCGATCGACCAGCACCAGATAGCCATCCGCGTCTTGAAAACCAATGTCGCCTGAACGGATGAAGGTTCTCCCGCGCTCATCAAGCCAAATGAGTTCGTCAGTAGCTTGCTCCTGTTTATGATATCGCGACATCATGCCTGCCCCATACCCTGCGATCTCGCCTGCTTCGCCTGGAGGAAGAACATGCCCGTCATCATCGATGACCCGCACCTCGAAACCCAAGACAGGCATGCCTACAGTATGGAATTTTTCGGCGGGCATACCGGGCTTGAGCATGCTGGCAAAGCCTTCGCTGTATCCATACAGCTCAATAAGTTTGTCCCCAAAGCGCGCTATGACCTGCCGCTTGATTTCCTTTCGCAATGGCGAACCTGCACACAATAGGACTTCCAGGGTCTCAAATCGCAAGTCAGCCGCGTCTTGCTGAAGTACTGACATGTACTGCGCTGGCACCATAAAAGTATGAGTGATGCGCTCTTGGCGTAGGATGTCGATGAGAGCACCTGCGTCAAACGCCGGCATGACGACGCAGGTTCCACCGCTGAAGAGCACCGGGAGCATCATCAACCAGGTTCCGTTGGAATACAACGAGGTGGTGGTAAGCGCACGGCTGCGTTCGCTGATACGCATCTCGAGGGCATTGGACACAGCCCAGTGCGTGCGGGCACGGTGGCTTTGCACAATGCCCTTGGGCAGACCTGTGGTTCCAGAGCTGTAGATGATGTTGAAGTCATCAAACGAAGAGTAGGTCACGTAAGGTGCCGTGGTTGATGCATGGGCAACAAAATCGCTAAAGCTCTGCCAGTCTTTGGCTTGCCCATGGACAACGTAACTGTGTCTGGGAGCGAGTGCTCCCAGTTGGCTGATGTGGGGTTCCAGACGCTCGATGAAGTCTGACGTCGCAAAGGCGACTTTCGCGCCGCTGTCCTCTATCAGTCCAGCCAGCTGAGGCCCAGTCAAAAGACCAGACAACGGTACTACGCAAGCACCTGCCTTAACTGCTCCGAACATCACCTCGAGCATCTCAATCGAGTTACCCATGAGCACCGCCACTCGATCACCTTTGCAGACACCGATCTGAAGCAACGAATTTGCCACACGGTTCATGTTGTCGTTGAAGTCACCCCAGCTGCGCCGTACGCCGCCGCATACTACTGCATCTTGGTGGCGGCGGTAAGTGCCGTGGCTGTTAAAGACCTCTGGGATCATGATGTCTGCCGTATCGAGTTGCTTCAAAATTATCTCCTGCGGTATGAAGTAAGAGCGGAACCAAAGCCTCAGGAAAGCTTGGAGTTCCCGTTATGTGGTCGATCGGAGATATTGCGCACACCACTGCACACAGCCTGCATCAGCGGTAACGCAGCTGCGTCCACCATGCAGTCGCAAAAAAGCGTGCGCTCGGCAGCATTTCCCTCTGTGACACTCCAGCGCGCCGCACCTCTAACCAGCTGTTTGATATTCGCGCAGGCACGGGCTGGGACTGCGGCAATGTTGTCGGCCAGTCCCTTGGCGTGGGCAAATGCGTCAGTCACGCAAGCTTGGGCTAGGCCATAGTTAACTACTTGCAGTGGATTTAGAACCGCGGCCGTTAGCAACAGATACATGGCCCGGCTCTCGCCCAATAAACGAACGAACTGCTGGGTCCCACCGGCACCGGGCAGTAGTCCTAGATTAAGTTCAGGCAAGCCCAGCTCGAAATCGCCACTTTGCACAACCCGAATATCGCAGCCCAGCGCCAGCTCAAAACCGCCACCCATTGCCACCCCATTGATGGCAGCAATGAACACAAGCGGGCTCTGGCCAATACCTTCGATGAAGCGATGGATGCCCGCGGCAGGCACAGGGCGGTCAAGCGAAAAGCTTTTGCCAGCGGCTCTCATGCTCGTCGCACGCTGGTGCAGTGCGTCAACGTCGTAGTGCCGGATGAACATGCCAGGGTCGCGTCCTGTAATAATAACGACGCGCCCCTCTTTCCAGTCTGCAATCCGATCCAATACTTCTAGTAGCTCCTCCTCCATCTGCGCATCCATCAGGCCCTGATTGGAATTGAAGCAGCGTAGGATCGCAGTGGTGTCAGAGAACGTCAGAGACACCCGGTCCCCAGTCCAGTCAGTGTGATTCATTGCTATGGCACTCCCCAAAAATTGGCCGCATCTCAGCGTACCTGTGATCGCTGCACCGATGTTCCTTGTCAGTGGTCCCGAACTCGTGATCGCTGCCGCCAAAGCTGGAATCGTCGGTGCATTTCCCACCCTGAATGCACGTACGCCTGAACAACTCGATGTCTGGTTGACAGACATCGGAGAGCGGTCCCACGGCTGCGCGGGATTGGTAGCAGCGAATCTGATCCTGCACGTGTCCAACCCTCGCCGTGAGACAGATCTGGATCTTGTGGTGCGCCACCGTGTGCCTTGGGTGATTGCTTCGGTGGGTTCGCCAGCAGAGGTGGTTCCGAAGGTTCATGCATACGGTGGGACTGTCCTGTCCGATGTGGCTTCTGTTCGCCATGCGCGCAAAGCCGCCGACTGTGGCGTCGACGGGCTGGTGCTCCTTACTGCTGGCGCTGGTGGCAATACCGGTTGGCTCAATCCGTTTGCGTTCATTGATGAGGTGCGCCGCTTCTGGGACGGCCCTTTGGCCGTTGCGGGCGGTATCACCAGCGGGCGTCAGATCCGCGCTCTTCAGATGGCGGGAGCCGATCTTGCCTACATTGGGACACCATTCATATGCGCCGAGGAGAGTCTTGCCGCGGATGAGTACAAGACAGCTTTGTGCGAAGCAGGAGCAGACGACGTTCTGACTACAGATGCTGTTACAGGTATGCCAGCCAACTTCCTGAAAGTCTCCTTGCGTGAGCAAGGGATCTTGGCAGCCGATGGAACGCTCTTGCCAAAAGGCGAAAGCAACATCTCTAGCTGGAAGTCCGCGTGGAGCGCCGGTCATGGTGTTGGTGCTGTGCAGCGGGTTGCCCCGCTCGACCAAGGAGTGCGTGCGTTGCGCGCTGACTGGCTGGCCACGTACCCTGCAACACACAACCAGTGAGTACACAAATAGGGTCAACGCCCTCATATCTGGCGTTTCCGTCCGGCCCAGTAGGGTGCGCGCAGTTCTCGCTTAAGCACCTTTCCAGTTGCGCTGCGCGGCAGCTCGTCGACGAAATCTATGCACTTGGGCGCACTTATCGCCCCGATTTCGTGGCGCACCAGATCTTGAAGACTCTTGATATCAGTACTCTGCCCCTTTTTGAGCTGTATCACGGCGTGCACCGCCTCGCCCCATTTGTCGTCTGGGACGCCGAACACGCTGGCCTGAAATACAGCAGCATGCGACATAAGGCACTGCTCAACGCCTGCAGAATAGACGTTGAAACCCCCGGTGATGATGACATCCTTGATGCGATCGAGCAGCGTTATGCGACCTGACGCATCCATGGTCCCAATATCGCCTGAGTGGTACCACCCCCATTGATGAGCGTTGGCCGTGGCTTCGTCGTCGTCCAGATACGCTGCACGGCTGACCCAGTCGCGCAGCACGACCTCCCCGGGCTCGCCCATCCCGCACATCTGGCCGTCCTCGCGCATCACTGCAACCTGCCGGCTCAGTCCTGGCGTACCGATGGAACGCAAGATCTCGTCAGAAACGGGCGCTTCAGCCGACCCGTGTTCAATCGGCGAAAGGCTTGTGATCGGTCCAATTGCCTCAGCTTGTCCGTACATGTTCATCATCACAGGACCGAACATTGCGATGGCCTGTCGAAGCTTTTCGCTCGCCATCGGTGCCGCAGCATATACAAAATTCTCCAAACTGCTGAAGTCATGCTTGGCGGCATCAGCCTGCTCCAGCATCATGTAAATCACAGTTGGCGGCAGAAAGAGAACCTGAATCTGTTTGCGTTCTATGGTCTCGAGCACCTCCGCCGCATCGGCTCGATCCATCAGCACATGGGTAGATCCCACAAAGGTGAGGGCAAAGATGAAGCTGCCCGCAAAATGGGTCATGGGCGCCACCACGAGGTGGCGCTTGGCCTCAAAAATCCTCATGGCGAACAGCATGTCCATGCTGGTCACGTAGTTGGAAAGATGGGTGTGCAAAATCCCTTTTGAGGCTCCCGTGGTGCCGCTTGTTGAGTACAACGTCCAAGGCAGCATTGGATCACTCGCCACGTCTGCTGCGCGCGCACCTTCGTGAGCCATCCATTGCGTCAAACTAGGAATGCTGCCATCGGAGCGATCCAAACAGCACCAAGCCTCCATCATAGGAAGTACGTTGAGCACTTCACGTGCCAACGCGCAGACACCACCGTGGTAAACCATGGCCCTCGGTCGGTGTTGCTTCAGGATGCCAACATTCATGGCGGCACTGTTTCGTACGTTCACGGGCACAAGTACCAAGCCGGCGCGCCACAGGCCGTACATAAAAAGAAGCCCTCTCCAATCATTGGTCGAGAGGAATGCAACCTTGGTGCCGGGAGGAATACCGAGCGCCTGTATGCGTGCTGCAATTCGGTGCGTCCAGTCGACGGCTTCCCTGTAGGTGATCTGCGCAGTATCTTGTTCCACGAAGATACTTTTTGGTGATCGGCTTGCCGCGCGGTCTAGCGCGTCAATAGCTAGCGCGTCAATAGCACGCATACTGTAATGTCCTCATCACTAATCCATCAATGCTGGTAACGCCGTGGCAATGGCTGGGAAAGCAATCAGCAACCCTAAAATCATAGCTTCCATGGCTAGAAAAGGCAGCACGCCTAGAAACAATTCCCTGGATTTTAGTTCTCCACGCGCCGCTGCTAAAACTGCAAAAAGGTTTAGGCCTACTGGAGGAGTGATGGCAGCTATCTCGATCAACTTGATTACTAGGACTCCAAACCAAATACCGTTGACGCCCAATGCGGTGGCGATCGGGTAGAGGAAAGGAAGTGTAATCACCATAAGCGATACGCTATCAACGAAGCAACCGAGCACCAAGAATAGAACCACAACCAGTGCTATGAAAATAGCAGCGCTCATATCAAGAGCCAGCACTAAACTCTTGAGTTCACCCATGAAACCACTGATCAACAAGAAGCGGCTAAAGAGCAGACCCGCAATCACTATCAAGAACAAAACTGCGGACACACGTGCGCTCTCAAGCAAACTGTCCCAGATATCTCCTCTTTTGATTCGGCGCATTGATAGAGCAATCACCAATACACCGGCAGCGCCGACCGCTCCTGCAGCAGAAGGCGGAAAAAATCCTCCGTAGATCCCGCCCAACACCAGAACGATCAATATCGTTACACTCCAAGTTCCACCTATACCAGAAAGTTTTTCTTTCCATGTGAAGCGCTGCTGAATGGCTGGAGCCCACTCAGGTTTAAAGAGCAGCATCAGTCGAATTCCGACGATGTAACCCACTGCTGTGAGTACTCCCGGCAGCACACCCGCGATTAACAGTTTTCCTATTGGCTCGCCGGTTAATACTGCGTATAAAACCATTGCGATCGAGGGTGGAATAAGTCCAGCAAGTGTGCCCGCAGCTGCTATGCAACCGCCGGAAACGCCAGAATTGTATCCATGACGTTTCATCTCCGGCAGCGCCATTCGGGTGAATATGCTGGCGGCCACGGTGGTGGAGCCGGAAATGGCAGCAAACATTGCCTGAGCCATTATCGTTGCCATCATCAGGCTTCCACGGATGCCGCTAGTTAGGCGAAATGCCGCCGTATAAAGATCGGAGATGATCCCAGCGCGCGAAGCTAGCGCACCCATCAAAACAAATAGAGGTACTACGGCAAAGTTGTAGTCGCTAGCAAATGCGTAAGGCAGCGTCTCAATGGTGGACATCAGGAACACAGGCCCAACAGAGTAATATATGCCAAATATCGCCACGACGCCAATGGAGTAAGCAACAGGCACACCTAAGCCCAGTAGAACTAACATTGCTGCAAAACCTACCAGGCCTACAGTCACTATGGAACCCTCTTTAATATGCTGGAGAACTGACCGAAGCACTTAGAAAATTGCCCGAGTAATATCAGTGTGCACATGGTTGCTCCCAACGCACATGCGATCTTCCAAGGCCAAATCAAGAATCCCGAAGTGTCCGCAGCAGTTTCCAATATTTGTGTGCTTCTGATGGCTTGTTGCCAAAGTCCATATGTGATAAGGCCCACCAGTATAAGGCCACAAGTCAGCGTCAGCATATCTCTCAGCAATAGGAAGCGAGCGCTAAACCGTGCTTCAAAAAGGTCTACCCGAATGTGCTCACCGTTGCGCTGTACTGGCCCACAAGCCAAGAAAATGCATGTCGCCAGCAAGGTACCGGACAGTTCGACTTTAAAAGCTAAGTAGAAGCCAAGGACGTGTCCAGAAACAATGTCCCAGGCACCCACAAGCATCATTAGCAGAACTGCACTGGCACAAATGGCCAGCGCAGCACGTTCGAACCAATGAATGAATGGAGACAATTTGCTCAAGAGTCAATCAGGGACGTTTGATAGCAAAGCTTTCAGCTGCCTTGCGTTGTAGTGGAATAAGATCTTTGATTTTATCCCCTTGGCCCGCTTTTGTGGATCGATCAATCCAAATCGAGATCATGTCTGGTGATCGTGCTATAAAACTGTCAAGGTCCTTCATGGGCACCACGCTCCCTCCGCTGGCCTTAAATTTTTCCATGGCATCCGCTTCACTCTTCGGTAGAGCAGCTAAGTCTTTTTGCATAGCTTCGTTGGCGACTTGGGTAAACAATGTCTGAACTGACTTCGGCCAACCTTCGAAAGTTCGAGTGGGCACATACATTTGAAATGTAGTAAACGACCCTGTGTTCAGGTCAGACAGGAAAGGTGCAACCTTCTGAAGATCGGAGAATGGTGTCCATTCAATTGGTCCAAAATTGCAATCTAATGTTCCGCGCTGCAGGCCCTCCCGGATCTCGGTTGCCTGCACTCGCGTCGGAACTATGCCGTGGGCCTCCATCCAAATAGGCACGTATGCTCCTCCCACAGCTCGCACCCTTAGCCCTTTGAGATCTGCAGCTGAATTGATCGGTTTATTACACAACAGTTTGTAAGGCGAAGGAACCGTCCATTTAATGATTTTCAGGTTTTGCGCCTGCAGTTCGTCAGTAACTGCCTTTGTAGCATAGCTATCGCGTGCAAGTTCGTGCGCTGTTTTAGCGTCAGCAGATACGCGATTTAGCAGTCCAGCCGAGACTGAGGTAAGCGGTATTTCGGACGCGTGAACCGCCTGAGCGAACACGCCCACGTCGACTGCACCACTGCCTACCAGGTTCTTTATCTCAGTGAGCCCACCAAGCTGTCCAGACCAGAAAATCTGGATTTTGATTTTTCCGCCCGAGCGGCGCTCAACTTCCTCGGCAAACCACCTGTCCCACTCAGCTGCTGGAAAGGTTTGCGCCAGTGGATGTGCCATCTTCAGATTCAAGACTGGATAGTCCTGCGCCTGTACGGGGAGGGCCATTACCAACATTGAACAACTTGCTAGCAGCAGTTTTTTCATGCTTGTCTCCTACTTTGGTTGAGTTTGTTAAGAGGCCGCCATTAGCTCAGACGGTCAAAACGATGCTAGCAACACAGCTCAGTAAAAACAATCGTTTGTTTTAAAAATTTGATAGGGGTTTCCCCTGTGGCTTTTTTACTCTCGAAGTTCGGGGACGCACCTAGTTGTCGCGTCCCTTGTGATCAAGTACCCATTCGTAGCTGGGCATTTTTCCGGGCAAGGGAAGTGATGCGTGGCGTGATTGAGTCCTTTAAAGTGGAGCAACCCAGATGAGCGAGGTGCATGCTCACGCCCGAACCACACCGTAGAAGCCTGGGGATCGCTGCTGAACCAGTCCAAGTTTTTGGCCGCACCCCCCAGTGGGTCAGTTTTGGGTCGGCGCCAACAGGTCTGATGTCCAGGGCCACCAGCGTTGACAAGCGTCCAGTGGGCATCAACGAGCGCTTGGTGCCAGGCCAGTGGGAGTGTGGCCTCATCAAAGGAGCGAGAAACCAGTCGCAAATCGGGACCTTGGTGGAGCGCACGACCTTGTTCACCAGCTTGGTCGGGCTTGAGAGTGCCATGGTCGAGCACCCCGCGCAGCGCTTTGGATTTGTGCTCATCCGCCTAGATGCGGCCATGCGCCTGTGCATGACGTACGACAACGGGCGCGAGATGGCGCACCACAAGGCGTTGTCGCAGACCACTGGAATCCAGTTGCACTTCGCTCACCCGTACAGCTTCGTGGGAGCGCGGCATCAACGAGAACACCAACGGCTTGCTGCGCCATACCCTGCCCAAAGGCACCGACCTGAGCGTGCACAGCCAGGCCGATCTGGACGCCATCGCCCTACACCACAACGCCAAGCTGCGCAAATCTCTTGGATTGAAATCGCCTGCCAAGCTGTTCTTACCCCCAGGCTCGTTCCACTTCCGAGCCTACTGGGAAACTATCATCAAGCCCGTTGCACTTCAGACTTAAATCCGCCCCTTGTAATCTTCCAGTTCAACTTGTTCCCGGCGCGGCAGCCGCGCATCAGGGAGAAACTTGTCGGTGCGTTCCCCGCCCTGAGCGTCTTGGATCGTCTCGTGGTTGAGGCGCTGGGCAACAAAGACCGGCGTGCGTGTCTGCCCGCTTTGAAGAATTGCAAAGTGGTCGTAGCAAAGCTCGCGCAAGAGCGGCGCCATGGGCACGATAGGCGCTTCGCCGCCAGCAAAGAATTGGCGGCACCCGGAAAAACGCGCGGCAGCCGCTTTGCTGGGCACCGTGTTGCTCACCGCACTACCGGCTGGAGTAGCCACTGGCAGGGGTGAAAGCGTGCAGCTTGAGACTTGAAACGCTACGGCGCCCGCAGCGATCAGCCATAGCGTGGCACGCTTCAGAAATCGGCTGGCGCGGCTATTTGACAGACTGCTCTTTCGCTGGCGCAGACTTTTGTTACTTTTCACCGCTTGGGTTGTTTGGAAAGCGTTTCACTTGGACTTTGAGCGCGACCACCGGTATTTTGGGTCGGGCTTGTCGGTCATGTACGAGCTCAGGGTATGTAGGCCAATTTTCGAGCTGCGGCATTGGCGCGTGCGGCGACCTCGGCGCTTGCCTGCATCAGGGCGTCAAAGGGCAGGGCGTCTCCGACCATGATTTCGTCTTCGAGCATTTTGGCGTAGTCGGTGGCAAGCGCCTCTCGGGCGGCACCTTGGGGCACGATCTGCAACGCGCCTGCAACTGCAGCGAAGTAGTCGATGATGTCGCCGCCAACATCCTTCTCACTGAAGAAATAGGACTTGTGCTCGGCCACGGAACGACCGATGGTTCGGTCGCCAGTGATGACGGCGTCAAAATGCGCGCTGCGCATGATGGCAGCCAGGTCGTGCCAGTGTCGCGCGTAGCGCTCGCCCCGGATTCGCCCTTGAGCGCAGTAGACGTGTGTCGCGGTGGCCTTCTCCCAGAATGTACGCGCAACGCTCATCACCTGTGGAGAGGCGACGGGGAACGTCACGCCATTGACGTGGCCAGCCATGTCGCACGTGACGGGTAGCACTTGGTGTGGTTCTCCAGTCGATCGGGCGCCGAACTCCAACGTTACCAAGGGTGACACGTAGCCGCTGCCCTGTTTGATCGCTGGGTAGCGCAGCAGGAGCTTGTCGTGCTCCGGCCCGCCGATCTCCAATGTTGCCGCCAACTGTTCCCGCCCCAGCGCAGCCTCAAGCCGCGGCTGCACTTCGGTGGCAATCCATCCGGGAAGGCGATCCCGAACGGCCTTGGTCCACTTGCTGGCTTGGCTGCGGTTAGCCGGCAGGAATTCCTCGCCGCCCGTGAGGTCCGCTATCAGCTTGCGGATGTCGTAGGTGAGATCAACATCTTCGGAGAAGCGGTCGATGATCTTGTAGACCTTGGACAGAGACGTTCCGCCCTTAAATGTGAGGTCGGCGGCAAGCGGCGATTTAAACAATGCACCCAGCGTCCAGACAATCCACACATCTTTTTTGAGCAAGTGGGTTGGCCGGCCAGTTTTTGCCCGGGCCTGTTCCAGAACTTCGCCCTGGTCCTCTTTGCTCAGGGCGAAGTAGTGTTCAGCCACGCAGCGCCTCTTCGCCAATGGCCCTTGCCATCCAGGACGGCAGGGCCGCGCGCGCCGACGTCAGCGCCCGCCACTCAGAGGGGGGCAGCGTGCGGCGCAAAGCTGTCAGCGACTGGCCCACATGGGATGGCCCCATCCAGGCCAGCGCACGCCCACATGGGATGGCCCCATCCAGGCCAGCGCACGCACGGCCGCACCGGCTGGCCCAACGCCGAGCGCCAGCATCCAGCGAGGGGCGTGCTTCACCATGACTTCGGAGCGTCCGAGCTTAAGTTTGCGCGTGCGTCCCGAAGTCAGGTAGACCTCGCGAATCGGTACCTGCTGGGTCAGTCCCAGCGCATTGGCAGCGTTCGCACCGTGGGGGGTCACGACCTCGCCACTTTGGGCAGCCAGGGCGTAGACCACTTTCTCTGGCGCTGGCGCACGTGTCCC
>Ga0209702_10005232_pt1 | contig 17895 bp, 19 predicted proteins | sample FRY01_FD_187210 | JGI IMG/M metagenome (GOLD analysis project Ga0209702, IMG submission 187210) | Freshwater microbial communities from Lake Fryxell liftoff mats and glacier meltwater in Antarctica - FRY-01 (SPAdes) (version 2) | ecosystem: Environmental > Aquatic > Freshwater > Ice > Glacier...
TAAAAGAGAAATTATTGAGTTGAACAGAAAGTCTATTTTCTTTGATGAGTTTAAGTATAGAAGAAGAGTGAGCGATCTATATGTTGCAGTTGCCACTTCAATAGAACCACTTTCTGTTTCTCAAGAAAAAGGAATTGGTTTGTTAGAAGAGCAATTTATAGATTTCCAGAAAAGATTTTTCGCAATGCTTAAATAACGAAAGTGAAATTATTTTATTTAGCCTGAAAAGTAGCAATACTTTTCAGGCTTTTTTATTCTGCATATTGTTGTAGAAATAAACTCCAATCATATTTATTAAACCCTATTGAGTATTTTTTGGATGGAGTTGGAATAGCATATTTAGTTAACAATTTTCGCATTCCTTTTTTGCCCCCAAAATCGGCACTAAACCAATTCATAAAAGTAGGAAGGTATATGGTTGTGCTATCGCTATTCCAATTTACTTCATTGGTTAAATATGTTTTAGTAGCAATATCTAATTGCGTATTTATTTTTTCGGTTTTATAAAAGGCTATAGGAGGACAACTTTTTGCGCCACAGTTTAGTGAAAAGTGAATTCGATTGTCTAATTCATTAACCCTGAATTTTTTTTCGAATGATGAAGGAAATAACTTTTGTAAATATCCAAAACTCCACTTGTTTTTTGATCTTCTTAATATGCCGTGTTCAATATCGTCTAAACTTAATTTTACACCTGCAATGGCTATCACTTTGCTGCCAAAGAAAGCATTTCTTTTTTTATATTTTTCTGGATCTTTTGTAAGTAAAATTTGTGTGTACGCATTATAAATATTGATCCAAAAAGTTTTTTTAGTTGGATCGTTATAAAGTTCATTTTGTAAAGTATCGGGATCTAGATTAATAAAATATTGAATTTGGGTTTCAACCGATTTATTGGTTTTAGCAGCCAATAAAATTTCTTGTGATGCTTTAATGCATTTGTCAGTATTATTTAAATGTTCTTGCATTGGCAGTATACAATAAAATAGAAAAAATAAAAGTTGCATTGCTTTGATCAATAATTCATGAATATATAAGTTACTTAAATTGAACCACCGTCTACTAGTGTAGCATCTAAAGTTAATTCTTCTACAACTATTGCACCAGATATACAAGCCAACATTTGAGTAAATGCCAATTTCCCTAATTTATAACCACTTGTTTCAATATATGTAATGGTAGGGTAGTATAGCTTCGGAATAAATCCATTACTAATACTTATTACACTAATTTCTTCAGGAATTTTTTGATGAAGTTTAAATTGGTTCACTCAACAAAATTAATTTAATTAAAAATATTGGCACTTAAATGCTTAAATGCTTCCATTGCGCCAAGGTATTCGCAAGTGCGAGCACCAGCTTTATTGGCATTAGCAATTATTTTTTCCCATTCAGAAAAATTTAAAGCATCAATTTGAACTTTATTAAAATCAATTAATTGAAACAATACAGCTCCTACAAAAGCGTCGCCTGCACCAGTTGTGTCAACAGGAGTGATTGGTATACTTTTAATAATAAATTGCTCGCCATTTAATCCAATCAACGTTCCATCCTTTCCTAAGGTAATGGCAAAAATACTTTTTGTTTGTTGCAATAATTGTTCAGTTGCACTTTCAAGAGTTTGGGTATTTGTAAGCAACATGGCTTCTTCATCACTTACTTTAAAAAAGTTGCAGTTCATTAAAAAATGCCATGATTGATCAATAAAAGTTTGGGTATTATTTTGAAAAAGCAGGTGACGATAATTAGGATCAAAGCTGATAAATATATTGTGATAAATGGCTTTATCCAATAAATGCAAATAAGCTGTTTGTAATGGTGCGGGTAAAAATGCTGTGGCAGATCCAAAATGAATAATACTCACTTCACGTAAATCAATTGCATCAATATCATCTTTGGATAATTGTCCGTCGGCGCCTCTGTTAAAAACAAAATCGCGTTCTCCATTTTCCATTAAAGAAACAAATGCAAATGTTGTAAAATGATTATTATCGGTAAGCATTGATCTGGTTCCTACACCAAAAGAATTCATTACTTCAATTAACTGTTTTCCAAAAGGATCTTTACCGACCTTAGCAGCTAACTCAACATTGCCTCCCAAAGCGGCAATAGCTGCAGCTACATTGGTAGGAGCGCCTCCTGGCTTCTTTAAAAAGTTATTTCCCGCAGATAATGATTTCCCCGTATCGGTACAAATCATATCTATTAACGCTTCACCTATGCATAATATTTTCATAAATCAATTTTAGTTTTTACCCGTAGACCCTTCGACAAGCTCCCCGCAATAAGCGGGGCAAGCAGGGTGACTAATGCCTAATGCCTAATGCCTAATGCCTAATGCCTAATGCCTAATGCCCAATGCCTAATGTCCTCCTCCCTGTAACACAATTTCTTCATCCTGTGGTTTTGCATCTTTAATAAGCATTGTTGCACCGCAAGCTAATAATAACAATACTCCTCCAAATGCAATTGCTTTTCCTGGATCATTATCTAAAAAATGACTAAGGATAAAACCGAAAGTTGTGGTTTGCAAAATCATCGGAATAACAATCATCATATTAATAATACCCATGTACACACCATATCTTTCTTTTGGTATATCATTTACCACCATTAAATATGGCACACCCATCATACTAGCCCAAGCAATACCAAAGCCAGTCATAGGGACAAACAATAAATATTTATTTTCTATGTAAGGGAAGAATAATAGGGCAATGCCCGCCATGAATAAGCAAATAATATGTACTTTTTTTGGACTGTATTTTTTAGTCATGTACACTAAACCAAAAGCAGATAAAAAAGTAATTATATTATACCATCCGTTTACCAATCCTGCCCAACCAACTGCTTCTTCGTATAAACTTTTATTGGCTTGAGGAGAAGTTTTCCAAACAGATTGAGCGATGCTTTTAGAGGCGTTTTGCCAATAACAAAATAATGCATACCATTGAAATAAATATACCAAAGACAATTGCCACATTACTTTTGGCATATCTACAATTGCAGAAAATATTTCGATGAATGGCTGCAATACACCTTTTTTATTTGCTCTCAGCGCAGCAAGCTCTTCATCTGTTGGTGGAATTTCAGGTGTTTTGGTAATGCTCAATAATACAGAACTAATAGAACAGATAGATCCTAAAAAGAAAGAACCAAAAACCCAATACGGAATAGCGCCGTGTTTACCGGGTATATATTTTTGAAAAATAAATAAAGAAATATTGGCCAAAGTAATTCCTAGTCCAGTAAAAAAACTTTGTGTTAAAAATCCTGACGCGTGTTGCGATGGAGGTAATTTATCTGCTATAAAAGCCCGATATGGTTCCATAGCAGTATTGTTTGCTGCATCTAAAATCCAAAGCAGTCCACCTGCCATCCAAAGAGTACTACTGAATGGATAAATGAATAAACATAAACTGCAAAATAATGCGCCAATAAAAAAGTATGGTTTTCGTCTTCCCCATCTTGGGTGCCATGTTCTATCACTTAATACACCAATTATAGGTTGAATAAGTAAGCCAGTCATTGGTCCCGCAAGGTTTAACAAAGGAATTTGATCGGGCTGTGCGCCCAAAAAATCATAGATCGGATTTACGGCACTTTGCTGTAAGCCAAAGCTGTATTGAATTCCAAAGAATCCAACGTTCATGTTGATGATCTGCATGAAACTCAGGCGAGGCTTTAATATCGACATATTGCAACTGTTAGTTTTTAAAAATAACGAATTGAAGTAACATTATTTCGCTAATTATTTTTGCGATTAAATGCAAACGATTGCAAAGAAAATCAATTCAGTCAACTATTTTTGCTTCATGCAACACGCTTTCTCCTACGATAAGAAAAAAGTAATTCAGGCACTTCGCTATCATTTTGTACAACGCCCCGAATTAAAAGTATTAATTGTATTAGTAAATGTATTTGCCATTGTTTCTGCGTTTCTTTTTTATACCAAAAAAATAAGACCAGAACCTTTTTTATTGGGTTCATTTATTTGGTTAATGCTTATGGCTACATTTTGGTATTTCTTACCCAATAGCATTTACAATCGATCATTTACATTTAAAGATCAATTCGTCATTTATTTTAATGAAGATGGAGTTCTTTTAGAAACAGATCGTGGAGAAACACATTGGGAATGGAAAAAATTTAGTCACTTTTTTGAGAGCCCACATTTTATTCATCTTTATTTCGATTCAAAATCTTTTTTTATCATTCCAAAAGAAGGAATGTTGGAAGAATTTAAGCATGATTTGAGAGGGCTTTTGAAATTAAGAATTAAGAGTTAGGAATTAGGAATTAGGAATTAAGAATTAGGAATTAATAAAGATGAATTATGAATTATGAATTTGAAAATACCGTTACTAAAATTCAATTTCAAGTATAAGTACTATAAAAACACTTAATAAATTAGTAATCTTTACCAAATGGGTAAAGAGAATATACTCAATGAAAAGTGTTTTTCATTTGCTAAGGCAATTATTGCTTTTCATATAATTTTTGTAAAAAGACATCCTGTTTTGTATGATATTAGTATTCAACTACTAAAATCAGGCACATCAGTGGGCGCAAATGCCGAAGAGGCTGTAGGAGCTTATAGTAGGAAAGAATTTGGTTCAAAGCTTTCTATATCTTATAAAGAGATTCGAGAAACAATATACTGGCTTAAATTAATAAAGGAATCTGTTTCAGAAATCGATCAAAATGTAGAGAATTTATTGATCAAAGCAGATGAAATCAAAAAAATTTTTTAGTCAATACTTCTCACACTCAAACAAAATAATTCCTAACTCATAATTCATAATTCATAATTCATAATTCATAATTCATAATTCTTTCTCCATAACAACATGCTCAATAGTTAATTCTACAAAAGGTTCTCCATTAATAAAATATCCAAGTTTATCAAAAAAAGGAATAGAAGTAACACGAGAGTGCATTAATATTTTTTTATATCTTCTATCGCGAGCAACATTTTCGGCAAATATCATCAAAACCCTACCAATGCCCTTGCCCTGTAAGCCAGATAAAACGGCCATCTGCCGGAGTCTAACTTCTGATGGATTGGCTTCTACCAACATGCAACAACCTTCTAGTTCATCTTCATCAAAACATCCTAAAAGAACATTGTTTTTTTCTTTGCCTAACTCTTCTTCAGTAAAAACGAGTCCCAATGGTTTACGCAACATCTGATAGCGCAATGCTACCATTTGTTCGTATTCTTTGGAACCATACTGAATCATTTTTAGCGCCATTGGTAAAATTATTAACTGTTAGGATTACCAATATACCCATCATTTTTAAAGAAAAGGCAAAAAAGGGCGAAAAATTGATATAAATTATTCCGATTCACCCATTCTGTGGAAACAAAAATTAGTTAAATCATTGCATGTATGCCAAAATGTATATTTTTGCGGCAGTAATCAAAAACTTTTACAATGTCAGACATCGCTACAAGAGTAAAGAAAATCATCGTTGACAAATTAGGCGTAGATGAAGCAGAAGTTACAAACGAAGCTTCTTTTACCAACGACCTAGGTGCAGATTCTTTAGATACCGTTGAGTTAATCATGGAATTCGAAAAAGAATTCAACATTTCTATCCCTGATGAGCAGGCTGAAACCATTACTACTGTTGGTCAGGCAGTTGCTTATTTAGAGGAACACGCTAAGTAAGAAAGATCATTTAGTAAGGAATATTTTAATCCGCCTTCTTGCGGCCACTACGCCTCAAAAGGCGGATTATAACTTTAACAGGCCCCTTTTATGCAGTTGAAAAGAGTAGTTGTTACAGGTATTGGAGCATTAACCCCAATTGGCAATAATCTAAATGATTATTGGAATGGACTAATTAATGGAGTTCCAGGCGCTGCCCCAATTACTTTATTTGATGCAACAAAGTTTAAAACAAGGTTCGCTTGTGAAGTAAAGGGTTTTGACCCTACTCAGTTTATGGAGCGAAAAGAAGCCCGTAAGCTAGATCGCTTTGCACAACTGGCTTTGGTGGCAAGTGATATGGCAGTTGAAGATGCTCATTTAGATAAAACTACAATTGATATTGATAGAGTAGGCGTAATTTTTGCCAGTGGAATAGGTGGATTAAGAACTTTTCAGGAAGAAGTAATCAACTTTGCTCAAGGTGATGGTACTCCTCGATTTAACCCTTTCTTTATTCCTAAAATGATATTGGATATTGCAGCGGGACAAATTTCTATGCGTCATGGATTTAGAGGCCCAAATTTTGCGGTTGTCAGTGCTTGTGCTTCTAGTACCAATGGTATTATTGCTGCTTGCGACACCATTCGTTTGGGCAAGGCAGATATAATTATTAGTGGTGGATCAGAAGCTGTTATCTGCGAAGCAGGTGTTGGTGGTTTTAATGCTATGAAAGCAATGAGTGAAAGAAACGATGATCCAACAACTGCAAGTAGGCCGTACGACAAAGACAGAGATGGATTTGTAATGGGAGAAGCAGCGGGTTGCGTTGTTTTAGAAGAATATGAACATGCAATTAAGCGTGGTGCAAAAATTTATTGCGAAATTGCTGGTGGTGGCGCTTCTGCCGATGCCTATCATTTAACAGCCCCTCATCCAGACGGATTGGGTGCAAGAAATGTAATGATTGCTGCATTAAAAGATGCAGGCATGCAACCAGATGAAATTGATTATATTAATACACATGGAACTTCAACTCCTTTAGGCGATGGCGCAGAAGCAAAAGCTATTACCGAAGTTTTTGGAAGCCATGCATATAACCTCAATATAAGTGCTACAAAATCAATGACCGGTCACTGTTTAGGTGCTGCTGGTGTGATTGAATTAATAGCTTGTATTCAAAGTGTAATTCACGATATCATCCCCCCAACAATAAATCATTTTACAGATGATCCTGCATTGGATCCAAAATTGAATTTTACTTTTAATAAAGCGCAACAAAGAACTGTGAGAGCTGCGTTAAGTAATACATTCGGTTTTGGCGGACATAATGCCTGTGTAATAGTAAAAAAATACGTAGCCTAAATAAAGTGCAATTTTTTAAAAAGCTGTTTCGATTTAAACAAGCATCTGCATTTAAAAAGCAGTTGAATGATATGCTGGGAATTTCTCCTGGCAATATTCAGTTATACCGTAGTGCACTTTCTCACCGTTCTGTAAAAGATACCCCAGACGAAAATAATGAGCGATTAGAATTTTTAGGTGATGCAGTATTGAGTGCAATTGTAGCAGATTATTTGTTTAAAAGATATCCGTATAAAGGAGAAGGATTTTTAACGGAGATGCGCAGCAAAATGGTAAATCGTCAACAGCTAAATGAAATTGCAGTAAAAATGGGACTGCGTAAACTTACTTTTTATAACAAATTTGATAATGCTTTAAAAGGAAGTCAAATTTTTGGCAACACCCTAGAAGCCTTGATAGGAGCGATTTATCTGGATAAGGGTTATTTGAAAACTAAGAATTGGATACTTAAGCAAATAATTATTCCACATTCATATGTAGAAGATTTAGAGTTGATAGACATCAACCTAAAAAATAAATTAATAGGATGGGCTAATAAAAATGGGAAGACAATTACATTCGATTTAGCAGAAGAAAAATTAGAAGGTAACAGAAGAGTTTTTACCATGAATGCAGTACTTGATGGAGAAATTTTTGCACAAGGAAAAGGTGGAAACAAAAAAGATGCATCTCAAGTTGCCGCGCAAGTTGCGGTGGAAAAATTGGGGTTGTAATTATAATCTGCACTGTCACCTTGGTTGCCACGCTTATTGCGGGGAGCTTGTCGAAGGGTCAAGGCTCGTAATCCCTAATGCTGCCCTTTAGCAATAAATTCAGCAAATTCTTTTTTAGGTGAAGGGTATTTTTTTGCTTATCGTTTTAGTTGCTTATCAAACGGCGGTATAATAAGTACGTTATAGCTCATTCAATAAATCTTTCGCTGGTCGTGCCTTTAATTTTCCTTGCCTAAACATCTCAACAAACTTGTTGCGTCATTTCGAATGCCACCGAAGGTGGAAGAGAAATCTCATCAATTGAAAACACCGTACTCTTCATCAGATTTTTCCTCCTTCGCAAGCGAAGTCGTCGAAATGACGTAATGCCCACTGCCCAATGCCCAATGCCCAATGCCCAATGCCCAATGCCCAATACCCAATGCCCAATGCCCAATACCCAATGCCCAATACCCAATGCCCAATGCCCAATACCCAATGCCTACTGCCCACTGCCCACTGCCTAATGCCCAATTTCCTGACAAAGCTCAATCAACACTCCATTGGTTCCTTTTGGATGCAAAAAACAAACCAATTTATTGTCGGCCCCTTTTTTAGGCGTTTCATTTAAAAGGGTAAAACCTTCCTCCACCAAACGCTTCATTTCTGCATAAATATCTGCTACATCAAAAGCAATATGGTGTATCCCTTCGCCCTTTTTTGCCAAGTATTTAGCAATCACCCCATCCTCTGTTGTACTTGCTACCAATTCAATTTTGGTATCCCCTTTTTTAAAAAAAGCGGTATTAACGTTTTCAGAAGCCACTTCTTCAAGTTTATAATAAGGTGTATTGAGCAGTTTTTCGAATAATTTGATCGATGCAGATAGGTCTTTCACCGCTATTCCCACATGTTCTAACTTTAACATTATAAATTATTTTTTTCGATTTGAGGAAAAACAAACGATCTCATCGTTTGTACCCAAAAATATAGAACCTATTCCATTACTTTTGTGTTAATAGAAAAAATAAGCAATTTGTTATGTTGAAATTACCCATTTACTTAGATAATAATTCTACAACTCCAATGGATCCAAGAGTATTGGAAGCAATGATTCCGTTCTTTACAGAGCATTTTGGTAATGCGGCTAGTAGAAATCACCCTTTTGGTTGGGAAGCTGAAGAAGCAGTTGATTATTCTCGCGAACAAGTTGCCAAATTAATAGGCGCCGACCCCAAAGAAATTATTTTTACTTCTGGTGCAACTGAAGGCGATAATCTAGGAATTAAAGGAGTTTTCGAAATGTATGCAAGCAAAGGCAATCATATTATTACTTGTACAACAGAACACAAAGCCGTATTAGATACTTGTAAGCATATTGAGCGTTCTGGTGGAGAAGTAACTTATTTAGAAGTAAAAGCTGATGGTTTGGTAGATCTAAAAGAATTAGAAGCTGCCATTAGGCCAACCACTATTTTAATTGCCATCATGTATGCAAATAATGAAATTGGTGTAATTCAACCAATTCATGAAATAAGCGCATTGGCAAAAAAGAATGGTATTTTATTTTTCTCTGATGCTGTGCAAGCAGTAGGAAAAATTCCAGTTGATGTAAATAAAGATGGAATAGATATAATGGCATTTACTGCACATAAAATGTACGGTCCAAAAGGAATTGGTGCATTGTATGTTCGTCGTAAAAACCCTCGTGTAAAAGTTACCGCACAAATGGACGGCGGCGGACATGAGCGTGGAATGAGAAGTGGTACACTAAATGTTCCAGGTATTGTTGGATTTGGTAAAGCTTGCGAATTAGCTCGTTTAGAAATGGCGGATGATGCTGCACGTTTAAGCAAATTGCGAGATAAATTAGAAAATGGTCTTGTTCAATTAGAAGAAACTTATGTAAACGGAAACAGAGAACACCGTTTACCACATGTTACTAATATTTCTTTTAAATATGTAGAAGGAGAAGGCTTGTTGATGGGCTTTAATAAAAACATTGCACTATCGTCTGGCTCTGCTTGTACTTCAGCTTCTCTAGAACCTAGTTATGTATTAAAAGCATTAGGTTTAGGAGATGATTTAGCGCATAGTTCTTTACGCTTTGGTTTAGGTCGCTTTACTACCGAAGATCAAATCGACTATACCATTAAAGCAGTAGGTGATACGGTGTTAAAGCTAAGAGATATGAGTCCGTTGTGGGAAATGTTTAAAGAAGGAGTGGATATAGATAAAATTGAATGGGCGCATCATTAGTTAAAAGTCATTGGTGAGAAAGATAAAATGACCAACGCCTAATAACAAAAAGTAAATAATATTATTAAACGAAAATTATAATAAATCATGGCATATTCAGAAAAAGTAATCGATCATTATAGCAATCCTAAGAACGTAGGAACGCTCGATAAAGCAAAGAAGAATGTTGGTACTGGCCTTGTTGGTGCTCCAGAATGCGGCGACGTAATGCGTTTGCAAATTGAAGTAGATGATGCTACAGGTATCATTACCGATGCTAAATTCAAAACCTTTGGATGCGGCTCCGCTATTGCTTCTTCTTCTTTGGCAACAGAGTGGTTAAAAGGCAAAACAGTTGATCAAGCTGTTACAATAGATAATATGGATTTGGTTGAAGAATTAAATCTTCCTCCTGTAAAAATCCATTGCTCTGTATTAGCGGAAGATGCAATTAAATCTGCTATTAACGACTATAGAGTTAAAAATGGTTTGGAAGAACTAGTATTTGAAGAAAGAATTCACTAATAGTCACTAGTTTCAAGGCATTAGTCATTAGTAATCGTGATTTAATGCCCAATGCCCAATGCCCAATGCCCAATGCCCAATGACCAATGCCTGATGCATAATGACAGAAAATAGCATATACGTAAGTAACAAAGCAAAAAGCAAAGTGGCACAACTCTTTATGGAGGCAGGTGTTGCTAATGACCCTTCTTATTTCTTAAGAGTAGGTGTAGTAGGTGGCGGATGTTCGGGACTGAGTTATAAATTAGATTTTGATAATGAGGTTAAGCCAATGGATCAGGTGTTTGAAGACAATGGAGTTAAAGTGGTAACTGATTTAAAAAGCTTTTTATACCTCGTTAATACCGAATTAGATTTTTCGGACGGATTAAATGGAAAAGGATTCTTTTTTAGTAATCCAAATGCAAGCAGAAGTTGTGGATGCGGAGAAAGCTTCGCAGTTTAAAATAGTTTGATTGATTATAAGCCGAAGCAAATTTGTTTCGGCTTTTTTTTATTGCTTTTTTATTGGCTTAATAGCAGGCTGCACTGTTTTTGGTTTTGATGAAATCACAATGCTGTCTTTTTTAGCTTTAGTAATTGTAGTAGGTTTTTTCTTTGCTTTTTTTGTACTTATTACTAAAACAGGCATTTGATCTGCACCATCTTCAATAATTGGCTTAGTTTTTTTAGATTTTTGTTGAGCATTGGCAAAAATTCCTATACCTAATAGCATCAAAATAATTAAATAGATTCTTCTTTGCATATGCATTTTTTAAAAAGATGCAGAATCCTAATTTTTCCATAAACCCAACATAAATACCTCCTTGACAGGCCTATTTCATCAAGAAAACTTTAGTTTTGAGGTATGTGGATGATTTGTAAAAAAGAATGGCAACAATTCTTCAGTTCTGTAACTGGATATTTGGTTTTAGGCATTTTCTTACTCATCACAGGTTTGCTATTATTCGTGTTTCCAGAATCTAGCCTACTAAATTTTGGCTATGCTAACCTCAATGTTTTTTTTACTTTAATGCCCTGGCTTTTACTTTTTTTAATTCCCGCTATTACTATGAGAAGTATTGCAGAAGAAATACGAACTGGTAGTTTCGAAATTTTAAAAACGCTGCCATTAACAGCCAATGATATTGTTGTTGGAAAATTTTTTGGAGTATTGCTCATTATTTTTGCTGCTTTATTGCCTACCATTATTTACGCATTCTCCATGCAAGCATTAAGTATTACAGGTGGAATAGATATTGGTGCCACTGTAGGTAGTTATATAAGTTTGTTTTTTTTAGCGGCTTTATATGCGGCTATCGGAATTTTTGCAAGTAGTCTCGCTAAAAATATGATCGCTGCATTTGCAATTGGTGCTTTTTTGGCTTTTGTTTTATTTGCTGGTTTTGATGCAATTAGCAGCCTTGGTTTTTTCGGCAATAGTACCAATTATTATATTCAATTATTTGGTATTAAAATGCATACTGCCAATATGAGCAGAGGAGTAATTGACAGTGTAGATTTGATTTATTTTGTTGCAACAACTTGTTTTTTTCTTTACTGTACTAAAGTAAAAATTACTCAACAAAATTTTCAACAAGCATGAAACAATTGATAAATAAATATCGTGTTGCTCTTGCTTTTGTATTATTAATTGGCGCAATCTATTCAAGCTATATTGTTAAATTCAGGTTCGATCTAACGCAGGATAAACGGTTTACTTTAAGTACTTCAACAAAAGAATTACTAAAAGAAGTTGATAGTACAATTAAGGTAGAAGTTTTTTTAACGGGCGATTTGCCGACAGATTACCAAAAATTAAGTATCGCAGTAAAAGATATATTGGCCGAATTCAATTCAGAAGCGTCTAATTTAATTAAAGTTGAATTTATTAAGCCAGGAGAGAATATCAGCAATAATGAATTAAAAACAAAATTATATGATAGCTTATCTAAGATGGGAGTAGTTTTCGAAAATACAGCTATTGAGAGTGATAACGCCGATAAGTCTACCAGTCAGCTAATCATACCATCTGCCTTAGTATACTATCGAAAAAATCAATTACCCATTGCAATTGATTTGCGAAGTAGTAAAAAAATATTTAAACAGTTTAATATTATTAATGATGAGCCTCAGGAAGATGTTGAAGCTACTAGGAATGCAGCAGAAGCCTTGTTAGAAAATAAATTTGCAGTTGCTATTGATAAGCTCATTCGAAAATCAGTTCCTACCATCGCCTATACAATTGGTAACGGTGAACCAACCGATTTAACCGTAAATGATTTAGGAGAGAGTTTGCGTAACGATTATCGGCTCGGAGTATTTAACTTAAAGCAAGCATACCCCGATGCGTCTTTAATTCAAACCTTAATTATTGTAAAACCAACACAAGCGTTTACAGAAGAAGATCAATTGAAACTAGATCAGTATGTAATGAATGGCGGAAATGTTATTTGGTTTGTAGATAAACTATATGCAGAGCTAGATAGTTTAAAAAGAACCGAAGGTCAATATGTTGCCTTCGATCGTTCACTTGGCCTCGACGAATTATTGTTTAAATACGGGGTACGAATAAATGGTGATTTGCTGCAAGATCTACACTGCTCAAAAATTCCTTTGGTAGTTGGTAAAAACCCAGATGGTAGTATTCGAATGCAACGTATGCCTTGGCCGTACTATCCATTTTTATCTTCTCGAACCCCTAATCCAATCTCACAAAATATAGATAGAGTATTGCCTATTTTCCCTTCTAGTATAGATACAGTAATGGCAAAGGGAATAAAGAAAACAATTCTCTTAGCTACAGATACCAATAGCAGAAAAATTAATTCACCAGTAATTGTTTCATTAAATAGTGTTAAGAGTGAAGAAGATTTATTGAGTTTTAATAAAAGCTTTGTTCCAGTTGCGGTATTGTTAGAAGGAAAATTCAATTCTCTTTTTGCTAATCGATTGTCGCAAAATATAATGGATTCGGTTTTAAAAACCACTGGTAAGAATTTTCTTCCCTCAGCAGCAAAAGCAGGAAAGCAAATAGTTGTAGCAGACGCAGATATTGTTACCAATTCAATTAATAATACAACTGGCCCTATTCCAATGGGAATGATTTCTATGGAAAATTATCGTTTTGCCAATCGCGAATTCTTTTTAAATAGCGTAGACTATTTATCATCTGATAAGCAATTATTTGAAAGCAGAAACAAAACAGTTGTATTGCGATTGTTAGATCGCGAAAAAGTAAAAGAGCAGAAAATTTTTTGGCAATTAATGAATATTTTATTGCCAGTATTTTTTGTTTTATTAATTGGCGTATTATTTCAATGGTGGAGAAAACAAAAATATTTTATAAAACCGATTTAGTATCATGAGCACACATCTAATTGTTTATTTAGTTTTTGGCATTATAGTAACAATTGCATTAATTTTTGATCTTGGATTACTGAGTAAAAAAAATCAAACCATCACCATTAAACAAGCGTTGATCCAAACTTTCTTTTGGGTGGGATTAGCAATTGCTTTTTTTGTTTTTTTATGGTTCGAAGGTGGTTTGTTGGCACAAGAAAACCCTGGTAAAACTGTAAGTTCTTCTCAATTGCCTCTCGAATTTTTGAGTGCTTATTTAATGGAGTGGAGTTTAAGTATCGATAACATTTTTGTGTTTATTCTTATTTTTAATTCTTTTAGCGTAAAAGAGCAACACTATTCTAGGGTATTATTAATTGGAATAATGATGGCCATCGTTTTCAGAATCATCTTTATCACTTTAGGTGTTGCTTTAGTATCAAAGTTTGCTGTGGTAATGTATTTTTTCGGCGGATTTTTAGTGTATACAGGGTATACTATGTTTACTGCCGATAGTGGTGAGCAATTTGATCCACACAACTCTAAAATATATAAATTCCTTAAAAAATATTTGCCATTGGTTAATCATGATGGTAATGGCAAATATATTCTTCGCGAAAACGGGCGACCAGTTTATACAACTTTGTTTGTGGTGGTTGTATTATTAGCAGGTATAGATTTGGTATTTGCATTAGATTCTATACCAGCGGTAATGGGCATTTCAAAAGACCCAATGATTATTTATACATCCAATATTTTTGCTGTTCTCGGTTTGCGTTCATTGTTCTTTTTATTAAGAGGTGCTGTTACTAAATTTGACTATCTACAACAAGGAATTGCTATTGTATTAATAGTTATTGGAGCAAAAATGTTGGGCGAGCATTATATAAACGAATGGATTGATAAATCAACTCAAGTATTTATTTCATTGGGAATAATTCTAGTATGCATTTCTGGTTCAATTTTCTATTCTATAGTAATGAATAAAAAGGGCACACCAGAAGATGTTACTGACAGTTCAGTTAATTAAATGATCATGAATTATTCATTACAAAAAATTGCGACCATACTTGAACTTTCAAGTAGTGATTTTAGTATTAATTCAATTCAATATTTAGTTACAGATAGTAGAAAAGTGGTGTTTCCGGAAGCAACGTTGTTTTTTGCAATTCGTGGGCCCAGAAGAACAGGTGCATCATTCATTAATGAAGTTTATAATAAAGGGGTAAGGAGTTTTATAGTTGATGAGGCTATAAAAAAACAACTTTATCCAGGTGCCCAGTTTTTACAAGTGCTTGATTCAATTAAAGCGCTTCAGCAAATTGCAGCATATCATCGCAATCAATTTAATATTCCTGTTATTGGTATTACAGGAAGCAATGGTAAAACCATTGTAAAAGAGTGGTTGTATCAATTACTACAGGCCGATTATAATATTGTTAGAAGTCCACGAAGCTACAATTCTCAAATTGGTGTTCCTTTAAGTCTTTGGCAAATGAATGAACATCATACACTAGGTATTTTTGAAGCAGGTATTTCTACAAAAGGAGAGATGGAAGCATTAGCAACTATTATTCAACCCACTATTGGCATACTTACTAATATTGGTGAAGCGCACAGCGAAGGCTTTGTTGATAAAAATGAAAAAGCTACTGAAAAATGTTTGTTATTTAAAAATGCTGAATCATTAATTCTTGCAAAAGATTATTATAACCAACCCGTTTCAATAAATAGAAAAATAATTAGTTGGGGAGCTGATGCTGATAATGCATTGCAAATTATATCAGTAACTAAGCAGTTGAATAAGTCGACTGTTGTTGCAAAATGGAATGGGGCTTCTATAGAGTTGATTATTCCTTTTAGTGATGACGCATCTATCCAAAATGTTATTACCTGCTTTACCACGCTGTTACAAATGGGGTATGAGCAGTCTGTTATTCAGCAAAGAATTTTGTTATTGGCTCCGGTAGATATGCGGATGCAATTGCGTAAAGCGGTAAACAATTGTTTTTTATTAGATGATAGTTATAGTAACGATAAAATGTCGCTGGTATTGGCATTAAATTATTTAAAGGAACAGTCGGGCAAAAATGCTACCACGGTTATTTTATCAGATATAGTAGAGTCGCAACAAGAAGATGAAGTTTTATATAAAGAAGTAATAGAACTATTAGTAGGTAAGCAGATTACTACATTTTATGGAATAGGAAATTCAATTTCAACCTATTTCAAGAACCAAACAACGCTTCTTTTTAAAGTCCATTTATATCCAACAACTGCTAGTTTTCTTCAGTATGCCAATCACCAGTCTTTTCAAAATGAATATATTTTATTAAAGGGAGCACGTAAGTTTGAGTTTGAGCAAGTTTCTCATTGGTTAGAAGAGAAGGTACACCAAACAGTTTTAGAAATCAATCTAACTGCAATGGTGAATAATTTAAAAATCTACCAATCTTTATTATTGCCCAATACAAAACTTATGGCAATGGTAAAAGCCTTTAGCTATGGAAGTGGAGCTGGGGAAGTGGCTAGAAGATTGCAACAGCAGCAAATAGATTATTTAGCAGTTGCTTATGCCGATGAAGGAGTGGAGTTACGTAAAGCTGGAATAAGTTTGCCTATAATGGTAATGAGTGCCGATGAAAATACATTCGATACACTTATTAATTACGATTTAGAGCCAGAAATATATTCCTTTCAATTGTACCATGCTTTTAATAATTATTTATTAAAGCAAGGGATAAATCGTTATCCGATTCATCTTAAAATTAATACAGGAATGAACAGGCTAGGTTTTGAAGCATCTGAAATTCCTGCGTTAATGCGATCAATTAAAGAGCAGCAAACAATGATGGTAAAATCTCTAATGAGTCACTTGGTTGCTAGTGAAGATGCTTCACAAGATGAATTTACAAAAAATCAAGTAGCATTATTTAATGATACTTGTAATATTATTGAACTTGTTTTGGGTTATTCGGCAATTAAACATATTGCTAATACAGCTGCTATTTTACGGAACCCTAGTTATCAATTTAATATGGTCCGTTTAGGTATTGGGTTATATGGGGTTGATACTGCAAAATCAAGTGAGCTTAATTTACAAACTGTGGCAACGTTAAAAACAACAGTAGCGCAGATTCGTGAGGTTAAAGAAGGTGAAACTGTAGGTTATGGAAGAAAGGGGTTGGTTAAAAACGACAGTATTATTGCAATTGTACGAATTGGCTATGCAGACGGATATAGCAGGAGGTTGGGTAATGGCATTGGCAAGATGCTTGTTAATGGTCAATTTGCTCCTGTTATTGGAAATATTTGTATGGATATGACCATGTTAGATGTCACCAATATCCCGTCAGTTAAAGCAGGAGATATAGTAGAAGTTTTTGGTAATAATATTAAAGTGCAAGATTTGGCATTTGCAGCCGAAACCATTCCTTATGAAATTATGACTGGTATTAGTCAGCGTGTTAAGCGTGTTTATTATGAGGAGTAATTACTGTGTAATTAAATTATTCTTTAATGCCCATAGTACCAGCCCTATTCTAGATTTTGTTCCTGTTTTTTCAAATAAATTCCTGCTGTAGTTGTCCACACTTCTAACAGCTATTTCCATTTGATCGGCCATTTCTTTATAGGTAAGTTCCGAAGCACATAATTGCAAAAACAATATTTCTTTTGGGGTAAGTTTTAATTGTTCGTTCATGCCTTCGTTTTTTTGATGGAATGAGCGTATCATATTACCAGAAACAATATCATTGGTGTAAAATCCTTTTTCAACTAATTGAATGATGGCTGTTCTTAATTCAGATACTTGAGATTCTTTTAAAATATAGCCGCTAGCTCCGGCTTTTAGCATTTTAATGATAGATTGGTCATCTTCATTCATGCTTAGGGCCAATACTTGAATTGCTGGGTATTTTTCCTTAATCCATTTAGTTGTTTCATAGCCATTGAGTACTGGCATATTAATATCCATCAATACTACTTCTACACTTGGGTATTGAGTAATTTTTTGTTGAAAATCGGCACCATTTTTTGCTTGAAAAACAATATTAATGTCTTCGAATTCACTTAATAGAGCTGCAATTCCCGATCGGAAGA
>Ga0209702_10005234_pt1 | contig 17889 bp, 17 predicted proteins | sample FRY01_FD_187210 | JGI IMG/M metagenome (GOLD analysis project Ga0209702, IMG submission 187210) | Freshwater microbial communities from Lake Fryxell liftoff mats and glacier meltwater in Antarctica - FRY-01 (SPAdes) (version 2) | ecosystem: Environmental > Aquatic > Freshwater > Ice > Glacier...
CTGGGCATCGAAGTGGACGAAGAACTGTTGCGGGCAACGAGTGGCGAAGCCCACTGGACCTTTGGCCTGGACCTGGCCGGCGTGCTGGACCGCACCTCCGCCAACCGGCCTTCCGCGGAGAAAAAGTGAACCAACCGTCTGACGCCGCTCGCTCACCCCTGGCCGCGCTCCTGCAAAAGGTCCATTTCTTGCAGGGCATCTCCGGCGCGGCCCTGGACAAACTGGTGGGCGGTTCTGTGCGACGCAGCTACAGCGCGGGGACGATTCTCTTTATGGAGGGCGACCCGGTTATCGGCTTCTATCTGATTGAGTCAGGTCAGGTGAAGGTCAGCCGGGTCTCCCAGGACGGGAGGGAACACATTCTGCTTCTCCTGGGCGAGGGGGAATCCTTCAACGAAGTGGCCGCGCTGGATGGGGGTCCCAATCCGGCCACGGCCACAGCCCACGCCGATGCAATCGTCCACTGCGTCCTGCGCGACGAACTGCGCCAGACAGTCAGCCAACACCCAGACCTGGCCTGGGCAATGATCGAAAGTATGGCCCAGCGGGCGCGCCATCTTTTAGGGATGGTGCAGGACCTTTCCATGCGCAGTGTGAAAGGGCGGCTGGCCCGGCTGCTACTGGAGCAGGCCGAGGCCAACGAGACGGATGCCATGCCCCGGATGCTCACACAGGAAGAGATGGCGAGCCGCCTGGGAACCGTACGCGAGATGGTGGGGCGTGCCCTGCGCAGCCTCTCCGCTGATAAAATCATCGAATTTGACCGCCACCGCATTGTCGTTCTGGATGGGGAACGGTTGCGTAAAGAGGCCGAAGTGTAGTAACGCAAGCTGTTAGCTTGCGCTCTTTCGCAAGCTAACAGCTTGCGTTACTATTGGGGTGACTTTTGTCGCAGCACGCCAACCCATTGGCTGGTATTGTGGATAGGAACAGATGACGATCCGCTGTTTCTATCATCCCGGACTGATGCAATGCCCACCGATCCGCTTCCCACTATCGACCACAATCTGTGTACCGGATGCCGTCGCTGCGTGGAAATCTGCCCTACCCAGGCCCTGGCCCAGATCGACGAAAAGGCGCACCTGCTCCACCCGGAATTGTGTACCTACTGCGTCGCCTGCCAGGATGTCTGCCCGGAGAATGCGATTGCTCTGCCGTTCGTCATCGGTTTTGGTCCGGTTTCACCACCAACGCCACCCCATCCAACAGAAAGTGAATGACCGATGAGCAATTCTCATATCGCCATCCCCGACGTGCGCGCCCTGCTGGGCGATATCGCCGAAGAAAGTATCGTCAGCCGCAACATTTACAACGAATCCACCAGCCGGGCCATTCTTTTTGGCTTTGCCCCCGGCCAAGAATTGAGCGAACATACGACGCCAATGGCCGCCACCATCCACATTTTGGAAGGCAATGCCACCCTGACATTGGGTACGGAAACGATGGAAGCCAGCCCAGGCACGCTCGTATATATGCCGCCCAGCCTGCCCCATAGCGTCCACGCCCACGGCCAGGTGGTGATGCTGTTGACGATGATAAAGGATAGCAACAAATGAGAAGCACCCTCCGCTGGGAGCGTGCGCCGCTACTGGTTTTGGCTGTGGTGACACTTCTGCTGGCGGCCTGGGCGGGCATTGTGCGCATCGGCTGGAACTGGCCAGTTCTTTTCACTGCCCTGCCAATGAGCCACGGCCCACTGATGATCGGCGGATTTCTGGGTACGCTCATCGGGCTGGAACGGGCTGTCGGCGTGCAGAAACGCTGGGCCTACGCGGGTCCGCTGCTCACCGGCGTGGGCGGGCTGGCGCTGATTGTCGGCGCGCCCGCGGGCTGGGGCGCGTTGCTGATGCTGTTGGGCAGCGCCGTGCTGGTGGCAGTCTTTGCCGCAATCATCCGCACAGTCCCCGCGCTCTATACGGTCGCCATTGGCCTGGGCGCGCTGTTTTGGACAATTGGCAACGGGCTGTGGCTGGCGGGCTGGTCGATTCCCCAAGTGGTGCTCTGGTGGGCGGGTTTTCTGGTGATGACGATAGCGGGAGAACGGCTGGAACTGAGCCGCCTGCTGCGTTTGAGCCGAACAGCTTCCCGGCTTTTCAGCGTCGCCACTGCTCTTTTTCTCGCCGGGTTGTTTATTTCATTGGCCGATTACGCCGTCGGTGTGCATCTGGCCGGGCTGGGAATGCTGGCTCTGGCCGGATGGCTGGCCCGCTATGACATCGCCTGGCGGCGGCTGAAGGCGGGCGGCCAAGCGCGTTTTGTGGCGATCTGCCTGCTCAGTGGCTACGTCTGGCTGGCGATCAGCGGTGTGCTGGCGCTGGTCTATGGCGGGATGACTGCCGGTCCCTACTACGACGCCATTTTACATTCGCTCTTTCTCGGCTTCGTCCTGGCGATGATTTTCGGCCACGCGCCGATTGTCTTCCCGGCGGTGCTGGGATTGCCGATTCGCTACGCGCCCTGGCTCTACAGCCATCTGATTCTGCTCCACCTCACCCTTCTTCTGCGCATCAGTGGGGACCTGCTGCTCTGGATACCAGGCCGACAGTGGGGTGGGCTGTTGAATGGGGTGGTGTTGCTGCTCTTTTTGGGGAATACCGTAGCCGCATTGAGGCAAGAACGCCCTATCAATTGAAGGCAAAAGGCAAAAGGGGAAGGCAAAAATGTCACCCCACCTCCTGCTATATTCCAACTTTCACCAGAAACGCTTATGCCATTTCTCACCCGGCTTTTCGTCAAAACTGCACTTGTCTATTTTATCGCCGCGCTCGTCGTCGGCGTTTTGGTGATGGCGCGACCGATTCTGAATCTGCCACCGATTGTGGCTGGTCTGAGTCCGGTCTACTTTCACCTACTGATGGTGGGCTGGGTGACCCAATTGATTATGGGCGTGGCCCACTGGATGTTTCCCAAATTCAGCCGGGAGGAACCGCGCGGGCGGGACTGGCTGACGTGGACAATTTATGGCTTGCTCAACGCCGGTCTGCTTCTGCGGGTGATTGCCGAACCGGCGCGCACGGTCAGTGACGCCAGCCTGTGGGGTTGGCTGCTGGCGCTCTCGGCCCTGCTCCAATGGCTGGCGGGAATGGGTTTCGTCGCCCATCTCTGGCCGCGGGTAAAGGGGCATTGAGATGACCCGTCCCAGCCTCTGGTTTCTCCGTTCCGCGCTGATCCATCTGGCCTTAGGCTTCACCTTTGGCGGGCTGCTGCTCTGGAACAAAGGCGTGCCCATCCACCCCCTCCTCTGGCGGCTGCTGCCCGCACACATGGAATTCCTGCTGCTGGGCTGGACTGTGCAGTTGGCAATGGGCGTGGCCTATTGGATTCTGCCCCGCTTCTACACCCAGCGGGGCGACGTGCGGCCTGTTTGGTTGGCCTTTGTGTTGCTCAACGGGGGCGTCTGGCTGGCGGGGATGGGCGCAACACTGGCCGCGCCCGCTTGGGTAATTCTGGCTGGACGGCTGTGCGAAGCGGGGGCGGCCGCGGCTTTTGCCTTCAACGCTTGGCCGCGGGTCAAGCCGATGGCGTTGGCCGCGAGTCATCGGGAGTAGAACAAAGTTTGTAGGGCAGGTTTCTTAGGCTATTCCAAAGAAATAGGTATCCACAGATGGCGCAGATTTTCACAGATGGGAAAGGGACAATCTGTGAAAATCTCTGAAATCTGTGGATAGTTTATTTTCTTGAGTCGCCTTACCTGCCCTACGTTTTCATTGTTTTACAAACGGTAGATGCCCTGATAGTATGTGAAGCTATGGCAGCGATAACCATTCCTGATTCTCTAAAAGCATATTTCCCAAAAAATATCGAACCCGAACAGCTTTGGGTAAATTACAATCCCCACGCCGATTCTCTCACTGTCTATTTCAATGGCGCACCCACGCCCAGCGTTTGGGATGATGTGGATGAGCACGCGTTCATTGGCTTTTCCATTAACGACGACACTCTGGTGACAGGTGTAAAGATCAAACAGTTCACAACTTGGCTGCTTGTGCCAGGTCAGTCCGTCCGCGAGCCAGTGCCCGCCTGAGCCGAACGCAGACTTAACAGCCACACAAGCGCGGCCACGCCCACCGGCACAAGACTGCTCCACGCGGCGGCGCGCAGAAGGAGGAGGGCGGAGATCGGCACGAATTGAAGCATCCCCAGCCCCAGCAACGCCAATAGCATCACCCCCACCCCGGCAATCCACACCCAGCCCAGCCAGCGGCCCCACTGCATTTTTCCCAACCCCAACTGATCCAAAATCAGCGCCAGAAGTGTGCTGCTCATCCACCCCAGCAGAAGATTGTGCAGAAAATAGATGCGCAATTGAGTCTGCGCGGCCCACGCCCACACGCCGGGCCAGAGGACGACCAGCGCCATCAGCCCGTGGACGGCCAGCATCCCCACGCCGAAGCGGATGAGCCAGGGCAGGTGTTCCCAACGGCGAATCAGCGCGGCCACGTGCCAGAAAATGAGCAGACCGGCTAGGCCGTTGGCGATAGCCGCAATCCAAAAGAGGGGCAGTGGGACCAGTGCGGGGGAGATACCCAGGAAAAAAGTGGGCGCAATCGCCAGGGCCAGAGGCAGAACCGGCAGGCGCGCTGGCACTTGTTTGACCCGCTGGCCCAGCCACGCCCACAGCAACCCCAGCAGCGCAACCGTAAACCAGCCCACGCCAAAAAGATCGAGGAAAAGATGCAGAAATGCTTGCTGCAAAAAGAGGCTTTGCGTGCCAGTGACGACCATTCCCACCAGCCCCAGCGCGCCGCCGGACGAGAGAAGCAGGAGGAGGATCGCCCAATCCCACAGTTGTACAGGCAATGGACGCTGGGACAGCGGGCGCCGAGCCAATCTACGGCTCTCCCGGCGGTAGAGCCAGGCGAAGTGAAACCAGGTGAGTCCGTTGAGAGTGGAAACGATTGCGCCCAGGGGCAGGGATGCAGAGCCGATTTGGGTCAGGCCATAGCCGTTGATCCAAAAGGCGGGATAGCTGAGCAGGGCGAAGAACGCGCTCAACCCCATCTGCCAATGCACAGTGCGCGGCAAAGGACGGCCCGTGTACAGGGAGAGAAAATGCCAGATCAGCGCCATCAGCGCCAGAGTAGCCCAGCCGAAATACATCAGGTGGCTGTGGGCGTGGCGGATGGCCGTGAAGTTGGCGGCCCAGGCAGGCATTCCCCAGCCCAGGCCAAAGCGGAGAAGCGAGCCGGTGGACGCGGCGACGAAGAGGGCGAACAGGGCGATGGAAAGATAGGGACGGACAACACGTTTTTGCATAGGACAGCAGCTTCTTTAATGGGTGATATAGACCCGACAGGATTCCATTTTAGCGCAACTCTGCCCAATTATAAGTCCTGGATCGGTAGCCGATCCAGGACTTATGTCACGTCATTTGAGTAGACCACAGACGACGGACCGCGGACCGCTGGCATCCCTCAATCACCGCTGTCTGCCGTCTACCGTCTACCGAAACTTCTTCCTTCAATCCCCCGCGCTGGCCGAGAAGGAGACCTCCAACCGTTGCAGCGCTGACCGGCTGATTGTACCGATCTCCCAGGCAATCGGCAGCATTGCCAGCACAAAGAAGGCGTAGCCCAACCCGTGCAGTAGTGCCTGCTGTTCCGTGAGAAAGATGCTGGCCCAGATCAGCCCGCTGCCCACATTGACCGCCAACAGACTCAGCCAATTGCCGCCCAGTCGGGCTGTCTCGTCACCGCCCAGGAAGCGGCTCACAAAGTAGGGCAGCAGCGCAAAGGCAAACTGTAGCACCCAGCCGTAGATCAGCGCCTGGGGCGCGGTGGCCTCGATGCCTGCGCCGGGAAAGCCCGGCACACGCAGAATAATCAGCGGCGCCACCAGCACCGGGGCGAGAATCCACACATACGAGAGCAACAGATGCCACGCGCCCGCCGTCCTCAACAGCCCGGCCCGCTTGATGCTGGCGGCTGTCAACCCCAACAGCCAGATCGTAGCGCTCAGGTGCAGCACCAGCCCAGGCACGGTTGCCCAGAGCGCGCCGCCCAGCCAGGGGCCAATCACCAGACCCAGCGCACCCACGCTCATCATCCAGAAAATCGCATTGATCACCCGGTCAGAAGCCAACTCCCGGCGACTCCAGCGGGGCACGACATCCACCAACAGCCCGGCAAAAACCAGGGACATAAAGCCCCAATTGTTGGCGTGGATGTGGACCTCCACAGGAATTTGAATACGCAGAGGACCGCTCCAGCCCAGCCACAGCCCCGTGCCGATAATAATGCCCAGCAGCAGATAGGCCAGCCCCATCACATAAAACTGAACGCTGACGCGAGCCGGAATCGAGGGGCCGCCGCGCATCTGCCAGAGTTGTAGGGCGAGCAGTGTAGCGGCCACAAAAATCAGTGTGCCGCCGGTGAAGATCAGCGCGCCGTTCATAATCGGAATGCCCGCCAGCAGGAGTACCAGACCGGCGTTCAGGGTCAGCCAGATGTCCCAGCGGGTTTGGGGGCGGGGCAGGCCGCGCCGGGCCGCAGCCAGCCAGGGCAGCACACCGAAGAAGGCTTGGGTCGCCATGCCCAGTGTAATAAAGTGGACCCGCAGCCAGCGCAGTCCATTGAACCAGCCCAATAGATTCAGACTGGTGAGGGAGGCATCGGCCGCGGCCAGAACCGCAACCAGCAGATAGAGCAGAGTCATCAAAAGATAGGGATTTAACATTTCTCGTCCTTTATAGTTTCAGGGTCCGGCGCGGGTTATGCGCCGGTCATGCGTTTGTAGCCCGCGGTCAGGGTCGCTATCACAATCACCCCAGCGACGACGTGCAGAAAAGCGGTTACAGTGCTGGGCAGAAGCGTCTTGTGTTCCACGGGCAGCAGATAATCGGGAATGATACTGAGAATCAGCACCACAACGGCGATGCGTACAAATTGGCTTTGGGCCTGCGGGCTGCGTTGCGCCAGTCGGGCAAAAAGCCACGTCGCGCCGATGACGGGTATGACGACAAAGACAGCACTGCGGACGTAACTGTCCAACGGCTTGAAAAGGGCAATCTCCGGCCAAAGTTGCAGGGCCAGCATTTGCACAACCAGCACGGCCACCACAGAAAGAACGGCTGCGACCAGGCCATTCTTCAGCCATCCGCCGGAGGTTGGGCTGTGCAGAGCAGATGAGGATACAGATTTGTTCATCGGGCGTTCTCCTTTGCTTGCGTTTCAATAATTATACCGGTCTCGGTGCGATGCACTCGCCACACCAAACTTGTCATTCCATTCCTTCCTGGCGAGTGCGTCGCACCTGTTTCTAAGCAGGCTTGACGGCCAGGAAGGCCAAACGGCTCTCGGCGACGAGACCCCGTGTGGAGCCAGCCGGTGCGATGACCGTCGAACCGGGCTTGACAGCGAAGCTCTCGCCGTTGACGGTCATCGTGCCTACGCCTTCCAGAAAGTGATAGACAGCCTGGGATTCGGGGTGGGGGGGCAGCCGGTGGCCCTGTTCCAGCCCGGCCAGAATCACCTTCACATCCGGCCCATCGAGCAGAATTTGGGGTTGGGGTCCATCGGGTGCATAGGCCACGGCGGTATGCCAGTCGGCCAGAAAAACGAGAGGGGTTTCGAGTACAGCGTTCATTGCATTTCTCCTTGCGTATTGTTTGAAAAAACAGACTACAACGCAAGGATAGCAGGGACGGGGCGGGCTGTCGTCGACTTTTGTCGGGTTTGCGCGAGGGGTTTACAGAACGAGTTGTGCCCGTTGACGCAGGGCGGGGATATCCAGAATCTGAATGCGCTGGCGATCCACGGCAATCAGACCGGCGTCGGAAAGTGTGCGCAGGGCGCGGCTCAGCACATCAGGGACAGTGCCCAGGCGCGCGGCCAGCTCGGATTGGGTATTCCAGCGACGGCGCACCACTTCGTCGCCCGTGGCCTGCTCCAACAAAAAGCGGGCCAATCGGACTTCCACACTGTGCAGGGAAAGGTCGGCCACCAACTGAACCAGACCAGTCACGCGGTCGGCCATATTTTCCAGCACACGCAGGGCCACGTCCGGATGGGTCAGGAGCAGGCGGCGTATTGTGGCCCGTTCGATCAGCCAGAGCGCCGCGTCTTCCAGCGCGATGGCTGTGGCCGGGTTGGGACGGTCGGCCAGCACGCCCACTTCGTTAAAAGTCTCGCCGGGACCCAAAAAGCGCAATACCTGCTCCCGGCCATCCGGCGAGCTTTTGACGACTTTGAGCCAGCCCGTATGCAGATAATAGAGACCGGCAGCTTGTTCCCCTTCCCAAAAGACGGGCGCGCCAGATCGATAGGCGTACCAAAGCGCGGCAGCAGCTACTTCTTCCAAAATGGCGCTATCCAAACCGCGCAGGAAAGAAATTGTACTGAGCGTCCCGATCAGTTCTGCGTGGGGCGGCTGGATCAGTGGCATACATTTTTGTCCTGAGCAGGGGAATAAACCAGGCGCGACCCGTCAATGGGCCGCGCCTGATTTGCGCGTATAGACGACGACAACAATTCTACTTCAGTGCTCGGATATAGGCCACTACGTCGTGCAACTGCTGTTCGGTGATGGCCGGATTGCCCCCTTTGGCGGGCATCCCCACACCGGTGGTGTTGAGCGGATCGTCCGGGGTGCGGCCCGCCAGAATGAACTTGACCAGTTCGTCGTCGGTCTTGCCGCGGATAAACTCGCTGTCACTGGGGTGCAGGCTTTTGCCCAGTCCCGTTACCCCTTTGGCGTCCGGCCCGTGACAGGCGATGCACGTACTCATATAAACCGTTTCGCCCGCGGCGGCATCGCCGATAACAGCCGGGACTTCGGTTGCTTTGGGCGGTGCAGGCGTGGCCGTGGGTTCGGGATCATTGCCGCCGCAGCCAGCCAGGGCCAAAATGAGAATGAGGAAAATCCCTATCAGTGTGTGTCGTTTCAACATTGGGAAAGCCTTTCAGTCAAGAAATGAGAAGATGAAAATCGTGCTGCGTATTGCGTATTGCGTATCGTTTGGTTCGTATCAGATGCTTGCCCTGTCTACTCCGTACGGCAAAAAGATCGACGTCAAGAGCGTTAGTTGCGCTTTTCCTCTGCGTCTTTGCGCCTCTGCGGGAGATTTTTTGTGGCTCTGCCACCCTATGCAATACGAAATACGCAATACGTCCGTTTGTTATTTGTGCATACCGGAATCCATCGGCTGCATACCGCCCATTTTTTCCGCGGCCTGGGCAAAGGTGAGGACCTCGCCGCCCCACTCCTGGGCCAGCGCTTGTGCCTCCAATTCCTGGGCAACAGCGGCGATGCCAAAGCCCATTGGCGTTTGCAGAGAGTCAGCCAGTACAAACCAGGCGGATTCCGCGTCCATCCACTCCCTACTATTATAGTCGTGTACAAACCAACTGGCGATTTTCGACTGGCCGTTATCTTCAGCGACAAAGGCGAACATCTCGCCGGCGTCGTCAAAGAGCATCTGCTCATAGTCGTTGGCGGCTATCTCCACCACCAGCGCCGAAGCAAAGCGGTCGTCGCTGATAATCATCCCGCAGCGGGCGCAAACGTCCTCGCCGTAGAGGATATTCGGTGGGGTATTGGGATCGATCTGTCCGCCACCACAGGCGGAGAGAAGAAAAAGAAGTAGTGTGAGTAGAATCGTTTTGTGGTGCATTGGCGTGTCTCCGTACTGCGTACTGCGTATTTCGTTGTTCGTCGGCAGCAACACGCCCTGCCTACGCAACACGAAATACGCAGTACGTCCTAAAAATCCCCTTCGAGCCGAAAACGCACATACGCCCCCACCATCGGCAGCCCCACCCAGACGGCCAGCACGCCGATCAGCAGCCCGTTGAGCGCGTCGCCGTAGGTGCGGGTGGCGTAGATGCCCGCGGGGCCAAGAATTTCCAGGCTGGCGCGCAGGCTGTTGACGGTGGCGATTTTGAAGACCTGTAGCGGATTGAGCAGCGTCAGGCTAAAGAGCGTGCCGATCTTCAATTTCATAGCGATGGCCGTACCCATCAGCCCCAAATCCCCCACAAAGACCAGCAGCAGCCAGGCAAAGAGGGCCAGCCCCACTGCCAGCGCACCGCTGCGGCTCCAGGCTGAGATAAATATGCCCAGGCTGAGGGTGGAGAGGGCCAACAGCAGGGAGAGGGCGACCAGCGCACCGTAGCGTCCGGCCTCCACAGCGCCCCCCTGCCAGGCGATGACCGCGGCGGAGAGGCCGAAACCCAGCAGCAGCGCGGCCAGCAGCGCGCCGCCCAGCCCCACCAGTTTGCCCAGCAGCACCTCCACACGGCTCACCGGCTGGGCGAGAAGATAGGCCAGCGTGCCCTGCTCCCGTTCACCGGCCAGGCTCTGTGCGCCGATTGTTAGTCCCATCAGCGGCACAATCAGCAGCACCAAATTGATCAGACTGGCGGCGGTGCGCCCGAAACCGGCAAAGCCGAACATCCCCGCGCCACTGAGGGAGAGGCTGCTCAGGGCCACGGCCAGGAGAGTGAAGGCCAGGGCGTAGAGGGCGAACCAGCGGTTGCGCAGGGAAGCCCGCAGTTCGTAGTTGGCGAGGGTGGCGATGGTTTTCAGGTTCATCGGATGGGTTCCTCGACGCTGAAGGCGACGGCGGACGGCGGACGGCGGACGGCGGACCGCGGGTGAACGGACGTAAGCGACGGGATTCGCAACGGGTCTGCTGTCTGTGGTCAGCCGTCCGCGGTCGAGTTGGGGCCGTCTGCCGTCTGCGGTCTGCTGTCTCTGCAAAACTTCTGCTGGCGCGCCGTCGGCCACCAGCCGCCCGTCGCGCAGTACCAGCACCCGTTCGGCCAGCCGCTCCACTTCATCCGCGTAATGGCTGGTGAAAAGAAGGGTCTTGCCCCCGTTGCGTAGTTGCACCAGCAGATCGATGAAATCGTCACGGGTGGCCGCGTCCAGATTGCTGGTCGGCTCGTCCAGCAGCAGAACCGGCGGATCGGCCAGCAGAGCTAACGCCAACGCCAGCCGTTGTTTCATCCCGCCGGAGAGTGCGCCCACGGCCTTCTTCTCCTGACCAGTCAACCCCACCTGGGCCAGCACAACGGGGATGCGGGCGTCGCCTACGCCCTTCAGCCGGGCATAGAAGCGACAACTTTCCGCCACGCTCAGGTCGTTGTGGAAGGCGAGTTCCTGGGGCACATAACCCAGAAAGCGGCGGGCCGTGCGTCCATCCCGGCGCAGGTCGTAGCCGTTCAGGTGCAGTTCGCCTTCGCTGGCAAGCAGGCCGAGCAGACATTTGAGGACAGTCGTCTTGCCCGCGCCGTTGACGCCCCACAGGGCAATCGACGTGCCTACGGGCAGATGGAAGCTGAGATCGTCCACGGCGGTAATCGTCTCGTCGCTCCACCAGGCCCGGCCCGGACGGGGGTAGCGTTTGGTCAGACTTTTAATGGAAAGCATAGGGTGGCCCTTCAGAATTGGGGTAGAAGGAACTGGAGAATGGAGATTGGGGGATTGGGAGATTGGGGTAGTGGCGCTGGTTCGGAATCTCCCAATCGCCAATCTCCAATCCCTAATTTGCCCACTGAACATCGCCAGCGCGCCAATCAACAACCCCGTTGCCAGCCAACCCATCCGGCTCTGGAAGGGGGCGGTCTGGGGCAGAACAGCGGGCAAAATCGGAGTCATTTCGGGCACTTCGTCGGTCAGTTTGGGCTTGGGTTTGATGACCGGAAAGGCTTTGGCCGCAAAGTCGATGGCCTGCTGGGCCGGGCTGAAGAAGAAAAGGCGCAAGTTGGGCTGGCGGTCGGCGATATTCTCGAAGAGGCTCTCGGCGTGATAGGGGATGTCGCCCACACCTTCGCCGGTGGCGTCGTAGCCCACGTAATCACTCCAATAGTTGCCGTCCCAGCCGTTGCCGCCCAGTTCGTCGCCGGGACGACTGCCGCCGCCCTTCACGCCCACCTGTTCCAGATTGTCCAGAAAGGTGTTCTGGCGCAGGATATTACGCTTAACCGCCGGCATCATCAGCACGCCGATGTCGTTGAAGGCGAGGACGTTGCGCTCGATGGGCTGGCTGATTTCCACATTGCCGGGGGAGTTGTCAAAAAAGAGGCCCACCCGGTTGTCCAGATAATAATTGTCCTGAACCGTCACCCCGTCCATATCCTTCAAGGCCACGCCATAGCCGCTGGGTCCCCGGTTCTGCTGGAAGGTGTTGCCCTGAATCCGCACATTTTTGCTGTACATCAGATACGCACCCACGGAATTTCCCAGCATAAAGTTATCTTCAATCGTCATACGATCGGTGTACATCATATGCACGCCGTAACGATTGTACTGGAAAATGTTGCCCCGCACAGTCGTGCCGTCGCTGAACCAGAAGATGGCGTCGCGCACCCGCTCGACGGTATTGCCTTCGACAATGCACTCCTCGCTCTGCCAGAGACGCAGGCCGTCCCCCCGGCGGGCCATGTCCAATGCCTTGCCGGTGATGTAATTGCCCCGGATCACCAGCCCGTGGGCGTTGATGCCCCGGATGCCGTAGAGCACATCTTCCAACCGGTTGTTGATGAGCTGCACGCCTTCGGCGTCTTCGACGGTAATGCCGCCGTCTTCTTTGTCGATGACATTGCCGCTGTTGCGGATGACGAAGTTTTCCAGAATCACCCCCGGCGCGGTGATGACGACGACAGTGCCCTCGCCCTGGCCGTCGATGACCGGGCGGCTGCCGTCGGCGGCGATGGCCCCGCGCAGGTGGAGCGGCTTGTCCACGGCCAAATCGCCGTAGTAGACGCCCGCAGGCACATCGATCACCGCGCCCGATTGCGCGGCGGCGATGGCTGCGGCCAAGTCAAAACCCGTTTCTTGGGCCGCGCTTGTAACCGCAAAAAGAAGAAAGAATAGGACGCAGATGAACGCAGACAAACGCAGATTTTTGATGCTTCGGTTGAATCGAACTGCTTTGCCAGTCATACAGACGACGCCTTTCAGTCGGAAAAATAACGAAATCTTATCTCTTCTATCAGTGTTCATCAGCGTCTATCCGCGTTTATCAGTGGCTACCTTCTCCGCGGCTTGGCGCGCCACCCGCCGGTAGTGGAGGCCCAGCCCAGCCAGTACCGCCGCCACCAGCGCCAGATACCAGCCCGCTTGCAGGACGGCGGTGGTGCTGAACTGGCCGACAACACCCGTGCCCAACACTGCCGGGGTAAAGGGTTGGATGGCCCCGGAAAGGGCCGCTGTGGGGTCAAGATTGTTGCCGTAATACCAGAGCCAGACCCACAGGTCAGCGATAAAGACGATTGGGAATGTCATAGCCGGGATGGCAAAGAGCGCCAGCCATTTGCTGTGGATAAAGGCCACGCCGATGATCATCAGGCCGATGACAACCATCGCAATCGGCGCAATCGCCCGCTCGATTTTGGCCGCATCATTCAGCGGGGCCATGCCGATATAGTGGTTCAGCCCGTCGATCTCGGCCACGTCGCCTTCCATGTGGTTGACATAAACGGTGACGAACAACCCACTGGGGTATTGGGGCGCGTTCAGCCGCATCCGCCAATAGGGGACGAAAGTAGAAATCGCCAAAAAAGCCGCTGCCGCAATCAACAGGCCGGTGCTCAGGCGGAAGCTGGGCTGGCGGGAAATCTGTGCAATGGCAGAGAGTTGTTCGCTCTCGTCGGATTGGGGCGTTTTGATGGTCGAGCCAGTGCTGCTCATTCTCTGCTCCGTACGCTATGGGTGCGTTTCCGCAACCTTCCCGGAAGCGGCCAGACTCACTTGGCTATGTCCTTGATTTTGTGGCCGCTTCCGGGAAGGTCGAGCCGTCGTTGGTTTCAGTGTAAAAGAATAGGCGTGTCTGTGCTGCGACTTTTGTCTCAGCTACAAGACCAGAATACGCGTAAGAGGACGCCATTTCTAGCGTCCTCTTACTTTTCAATACTCACTTCAAATGCGTTCGCCGAACCGGAACCATCTCCACTACCGGTTCACGCGCTACGCACTACGTACCACTTCCTACTTCTTCGCGCTGCTATCATCTGGCTCGATCATCAGATAGCCGGTCATCTCCAGATGCAGGGCCGAGCAGAATTCTGTGCAGTAGTAGCTGAATACGCCGTCCTTATCGGCCACAAACTTGAAGGTGGCTGTCTCGCCCGGTTCCAGGCTTAGGTTGATGTTGTAGGCCGGCACCGCAAAACCATGCACAGCATCCACGGCCCGCTCCAGGTTGGTGATGTGCCAGGTCACATTGTCGCCCTTTTTGATGTTCACGTGTTCGGGCGTGAAGTGGCTGCGGATGGCAGTCATATAGACGGTCACATTGTTGCCGTCCCGCTCCACCCGCTCTTCACCCGACTTGGGCGCATCCGGGTTCACAGCCCACTTCTGGGGGTCCCAGCCCACTTCCGGGTAGACCTGAATTGACTTCAGCCGTTCGGTCTTCATAATTTGGGCGTAGTGGGGTTCGCCAAAGCCAACCGGCATATCGTAGAGCAGTTGCAGGCTGGCCCCTTCGCCGCCAATGTCGATGAGCTGAAAGTTCTGGGGCAGCAGCGGGCCGACGTTGGCAAAACGGTCCACCGACCACTTGTTCAGGCTGACCAGGAAGTCGCCCGCCGGTGTCACGGTGTCGCCCTCAGCAGCGGCAATGTGGCCCACATTGTAATGGATCGACTCTTTGTCGATGAGCGTCCAGCCCTCGCTGGCGCGGGCATAGTCGCCGCCGCCCAGTGTCCAGCGGGCCACCATACTGTCCAGATAGAGGCTGGTGTAGGCGTAGCCCTGATTGTCAAACTGGGTGTGCAGCGGGCCAAGACCCAATTCGATTTGTGCTTCCAGCACGCTGTCGAAGTCCAGGATCGGAATCCCGTAATCGTCCAGTGTCCACTTCTTGTCGGCAATCGCCTGTTGAATTTTGTCGAAGGCAAAGATCGTCACGTGGGGGTCCAGCTTGCCGCTGACCACCATATAATCCCCGTGGGGCGCAATGGCGATGCCGTGGGGGGACTTGGGTTCGGGGATGAAGAAGAGCAGATTCTCGGCGATGGCGGTCTCCATCGTCACGTAATTCATACCGTTCAGTTTGTTGGTATTGGCCGCGGCCACCTGCTCCAACTTCTTCAGGTCGATGACGTGCAGGTAGTCCATATCGTTCTGGCTGGCACCGGACTCGAAAGGGACCGCCCCTTCCACTGCGCCCAGGCCACCCGTGGCGCGCTCGGTGTTGAAGCTGTTGCAGAAAATCCAGCCCTCGCTCACCAGCTTGCCGCTATCGCACAGATCCTGCCAATAGGGGGGCAACTCCATCGCAAAGGATTCTTCGGGGATAATGCGCCCCTTCTCCCGGTCAAACTTCCAGAAGGTGATCATCCCGCGCCACTTCTCGTTGTATTCGCTAATGTCGGCGAAGCTGCCCACAGGCGGGGCCGCGTATTGGCCGCCTTCGATCACCCATTCGGTGTTGGGGGTGACAAACGCGCCGCCGTGATCGTTCATCGCAATGGGGTTTTTGATGATCTGTTTGGTCTCGAAATCGCGCAGATCAATCACAGCGATACGGGCCTGGGCTTTGTCGTTAACAAAGAGCCACTCGCCGTCGTAGGAGCCAGCCGTCTCGGAGAGAGCCGGGTGATGGGTGTCGCCCCAAGTGACCGAACTGCCAGCCACCTTGCCCTCGTCAAACATCTCAGCCTGCGCCACATCGCCAAAGCCATAGCCCTGCCAGGGTTCCGGCGTGAAAACGGCGATGGTGCGTAGCAGACGCATGGAGGGTACACCGATGACGTGAACCTGGCCGCTATGGCCACCGGACGCGAACATCATAAAAGGGTCATGCTGGCCGCTGGGCATATAGGTTTTGAGCGCAGCGGTGACATTTTCCGGGGTCAACCCCCGGGCGGCAATGACGCCAGCAGCGTCGTCGGCCAAGCCTTCAGACGTTTGCTGGGCGGGTGCAGCGGACTGGCCGTCGCCCTGACTGGGCGAGAGAACCAGCGCCGCCAGGACGATCACCACCAAAGCCATGGCAGCAATAATCCCATAAAGGACGGAGCGCTTCATCTGTTTCCTCCTGTTGGGCCGCGTATGCGGAGACTTGTGAGAAATGACACAATCGATAGCGAGACCGCGGGGTTGCGGCTCAAAACCAGTCTACGGGAGGGGCGCGGGGAGGGATGCGACTTTTGTCACATGGGGGAAATTCAAAACACCAACACCGACAAACACGCCTGCGGCCAACGGCCAACGGCTACTACTTGCGGATCCGGGCCAAATCTATGACAATATCAATAGTTCAGGAATCTCACGCGGAGGAGCGAAGAGAACAATACAATTCGTGCATACCTCCACACAACAGAAGTGATAGTGTTCACGTCCCCACCCACCCACCCACAAAAAGCAGGCAACCCAATGGACAACTTCCTCTATCGCAACGAAAAGACCAGCCAGATCAGCTTTCCCCTGGGCGGCATCGGCACGGGCTGCATCGGGCTGGCGGGCAATGGACGGCTGATCGACTGGGAGATTTTCAACCGGCCCAGCAAAGGCAGCGTCAACGGCTTCTCCCATTTCGCCATCCGCGCCGAACAGGAGGGGCAGACGGTGGACGCCCGCATCCTCCACGGCGACCTGACCACCCCCTATCAGGGCGAACTGCGCGCCTCCAAATTCAGCAGCTTTGGCTGGGGACCCCGCCGGGAGTATATGACCGGTCTGCCCCACTTCAAAAGTGTGGACTTTCGGGGCGAATTTCCCCTGGCCGAGCTGCGCTACAACGACGACACTTTTCCGGGTCAGGTGCGGTTGCACGCCTTCAACCCGTTCATCCCCACCAACGCCGACGATTCGGGCATTCCCGCCGCCTTCTTCGAATTCAGCCTAACCAACACCAGCGACGCCCCGCTGACTTACGTTCTGGCCGGTGCGCTGACCAATCCCCTGGCGGCCCGACGACTGAATAGCATCGAAAAGACCGCATGGGGTCACGCCCTGCACCTGCGCTCCGAGAGTCTGCAACCGGGCACGGTGGGCCACGGCGACCTGACCCTGGCGACGGATGCGGGGCTGGCCGACGACATCGACGTGAGTTGGCAGCAGTTCTGGTATCGGGGCACCTGGTTCGACAATCTGGAAGTCTATTGGGACGATCTGAACCGGCCTGGGCCGCTGAAGAATCGGGTTTACACGGAAGACGAGCAGAAGGCAGGCATGCGTTTCAGCGAGCAGGACACGGGTGTGCTGGCCGTGCATGTGCCTGTCGCGCCCGGCGAAACCCGGCGTGTGCGCTTCGTCATCAGTTGGAACTTCCCCACCTGCGCCAACTATTGGAAGCCAGACCCGGCCAAAGCCACCTGGCAAAATTATTACGCTACCCGCTGGACGGATTCTCTCGACAGCGCCAGGTACGCGCTCGGCCAGTGGGATCGCCTGCACGCCGAGACGGCTCGCTTCCACGACGCGCTCTTTGCCACGACGATTCCCGCCGCGGCGCTGGATGCGGTCTCGGCCAACATTTCCATCCTGAAATCGCCCACGGCCCTGCGCCTGGAGGATGGCACTTTCTACGGCTGGGAGGGGCTGCACCCGGACGAGGGCTGCTGCGAGGGTTCGTGTACCCACGTCTGGAACTACCAGCAGGCACTGCCTTTTCTCTTCCCCGCCCTGGAACGCTCCATGCGCACGGCGGATTACCACTACAATCTGCTGGAAAATGGGGCGATGCCCTTCCGCATCCAGCTTCCGCTCGGCTCTGAACCCTCCACCTTCCGCCCCTGCGCCGACGGACAGTTTGGCGGGGTGATGAAAGCCTATCGGGACTGGAAGATCAGCGGCGACGACGGCTGGCTGGCCGACATCTGGCCCGCGGTCAAAAAATCGCTGGAATACGCCTGGAGCGAGGAAAATATCGACCGCTGGGACCCGGACAAAAGCGGCGTGCTGACGGGTCGCCAGCACCACACGCTGGATATGGAACTC
>Ga0209702_10005237_pt1 | contig 17887 bp, 17 predicted proteins | sample FRY01_FD_187210 | JGI IMG/M metagenome (GOLD analysis project Ga0209702, IMG submission 187210) | Freshwater microbial communities from Lake Fryxell liftoff mats and glacier meltwater in Antarctica - FRY-01 (SPAdes) (version 2) | ecosystem: Environmental > Aquatic > Freshwater > Ice > Glacier...
TCATCGAACATGCCAAGGCTCTTGCGCCAGTCTTTGGTGACAGAACCTCGCGGCGGAGATGATTGAACACTTTGCAGAACATCCCGCATTTGTTGTTCAAGCGTTTGAATTCGCTGTTCAATTTGTGTGTCGGACATTCGGCAAACTCCGGGACAATCGCACATAATGCGTTTACGCACTCATGAGCAGAATACGAAGATCTACCGGGCACGGAAAGGCAGATCTGCGGAACTTCAGATTTCCGGCCGCTTCAGTCGGCAATTCCGCAGATCGCGTTGATTCTCAATCGCTGGCCTCAACGCAGCCAGCCCAGTCTCCATGTGATACTCACCATCCACAGGAACAGCATGAGGTCTCCCGCATCAGGATTCGACATTGCCAGGTCGATCAGTGGCAGGACCAGCAGAAAATACGGTAATGCAGTCATGAATCAGGCGGCCTCCTGCAGTGTTGAGTCCGGTGATTCCGTCGCTTCCGGGCGCACACATACCAGCACCGGTGTTCGCCGAAGTTTCAGAACACTGTGGTTCAGCAATTCAAAATTGTGTTGCTTGCGGCGTTCGTTGACGGCTCGCAGGATGTTCAGCAGTTGCCGACGTATCGGCGCATAGCGGGCGAATGGGATGCGGGCGAATTCCCTGGCAAGGTTCTCGGCCGATCGATGCGTGGCAAGATCCAGCAGATGGTCTCGGAGCTGGCGGTAAGTGTCGTCGTCGATCCGGACATGGGCGTGCCACTTGATGCTGGCTCCGCAGGTTGGCGTTACGCCTGATCTGCGGTATGAGATGGAATACCCCTGAAACCGGATTGGTTGTCGGCGGCAGTCGCGCAGATACTCACCCTCGCCGCCCTTGGCTGCCGGTTGTTTCAGAGCATGATGCCCTTCGCTGACCAGCAGGATGAACCAACGCTGGTGTCGCAGGTAATGAGCGTTCGCAACGCCGCGCTTCTTGCGATGTCGATGTTCCCATTCACTGACGTCGATGCCGTATTTGGCGATCAGTTTTCGATCAATCACAGCAGGATCTTTGCCGTCAGGGATTGAACCGGTCACATACCAGTAGAAGCCGTGACGCAGATAACTGGCCGCGATCAGTTGCACGACCGCTGCCGGAGATTGTGCTTCGCAGGGATAGGCCATATTCACGTCTGACAATCCGTCAGAACTCAGAACGGTTTTCCACGGTTTGGCACCGTCTCCCAGCAGATTCACTGACAAGCCCTCCCCTACCTGTTGCGGTTGGGCCTTTCATGGTTGAGCTATTCACGGTCGAATGTTTGGTTCGATCCCCGAGGGTGTCAGCCCCGGTGTGGTCTGTCGCCAGACGCACAGCTCCCCACGTCAGCACGGTTGAACGAACTCGCCATGACAGCAAGCCCATGAGCCCCCGTGACGGGATTCGGCATTCCTTTGCCACACCCGCTTTGTCCAGGACCGACTCAGCTCGATGCTCGAAGAGCGACAGCCAGGAAAGGAAGCGATCCTTTCATCTCTTAGACCGGCTGATGAAGCCGATTTTACCGAGACCTGTCCGCTCCATCATCGAACGTCAGCATGTTGCCCTTAGCCGATGAGAATACTTCGACTTCACCGTCAGTCGCTCGTGGAAGACGTCATCCACCGGGAAAGAAGGCTATTCAAGCAGCTTCTTCGTCCGGAATGCCGAAGAATTGCAGGCCGTGATTCAGGAAGCTGCCGACTGGATTGAAAGCCAGCAAGCCAGCCTGCAGGAAAGCAACGAGTTCAAAGCTCAGACGATTCTGCAGAAAGCGGCGTGAATTCAGAACGGTCGCGATTCCAGATCGCGACCAATGTTCAAATGTTTCGCACGGAAACCTCGCCCTCAGGAATGAGCATCGTCCGGACAGCCCATTATCTCCACGGTGGCACGAAGATAATCGCACTTGCAAGTTCCAGAACAAAACGGACAATCTAAAGACCGGCAGGTGTGTGTTTGCGGACAAAGCAGTACCATCAGAACATTGCCAAAAGAATCAAGGAACGTTGCCATGCATCACGACATTGAATTACTTACAAGTCTTAGCGACGAAGAACTTGAGGCATTGGCAAACAGCACACTCGCCCCAGCATCTCAGACTCGCCTGGATGAGTTGTTGGATAAAAACACCGAGAATCGACTTGATGCTGATGGTAAGGCAGAGCTGGAATGTTTGCTGGCAAGAGTCGATCAGCTGACAATCGTCAAAACAAGGGCGCGCTACACCCTTCGTCAGCAGACCGAGTCGATCGGCTGCACTTAAATAAATGCTTCCAGCAGTTTCAGGGTCCTGGCAGGCCCGACGGTTTGGCAGACTGGGATTCGGCGACACTTGTGCCGAAACCATCTTGAAAGTCCCGGCTAATCACTGAAAATGCACGTGGCTTCACGAAATGAAATCGAAGCACAGAAAGTTGTTTATGTCTGTTGTCTCGACAAGTCACATCTGGCTCGATGAACGCAACGTTGCGTGGATCGATCAGACGAACATCAAAGTCATCGAAGTCGCACTGGAACGTCTGGCTCATGGTTCCAGTGTGGAAGAGATTGTGGACCAGCACAAAGGTATTCTTTCGCTGGCTCAGGTGCATGCGGCGCTCGCTCACTACTACGATCAGGAAGCAGAGTTCAATGCAGAGATTGAATGCCAGATTGAGCGAGCTGACCAGCTAAGAACCGACTCGCTTGGAAGTCCCGGCCGCCTGAAACTGAAACAGTTGGGACGCCTTTGATGGCTCTCCGGTTCTATATGGACGTACACATCCGCCGATCAATCACCGAAGGACTGCGTAAAAAAGGTGTTGACGTTGTCACGGCTCAGGAGGACAACTGTGCGGAACTGAATGATCCAGAACTGCTTGCCCGAGCCTCTGAACTTAGCCGCGTTTTGTTTTCAATGGATGACGATCTTTTGTCTGAGGCGACCCTTCGACAGACAGGAGGTGTCCCATTCGCGGGTGTCGTTTACGCTCATCAGCTGCGAATCACCGTCGGTCAGCCAATTCGCGATCTCTAATTGATGTCTGAAGTCTATAACGCGGACGACATCGCCAACAGGGTCGAGTTCCTGCCGCTATAGCGCCGCGTCCGTCAGGAAACGCCAGCCCAGAGTGATCGGACTCAGGCGGGGCAACCAGCGTACCAGCGACGTTCGTTTTACCTGTCCACTTTGAGCGCGGTCGCTATCGTTGACAGTGGCAACACAAGAGTCAGGGGAGCGTCTTTGAGGGGGATGGCCCCGTAAGACGCATACCACTTCGCAGCCCGAGTGGACTTGGCGTCAATCAGAATGGCGACGCCGCCGACTTCGGTAGCCGCCAGCAGGCATCGTCGGCCAGCCGCAAGAATCAATTGTCCGCCAAGCCCCTCTCCCTGACAGGAAAGATTGACCGCCAGACGAGCGAGTCGAAAAACGGGCACATCGTATCGTGCCAACCCTTTTTTCAGAACATCAGGCGTGATCGCATACTCCAGCGAAGCCGGACTGAGACTGTAGAAGCCAAGAATCGTTTTGCTGTCCGAGTTCGAAATCGCCAGAAACGTTTTGGAAGCCCCCCGGTCGTGGTTCTTTCGAGCGTGCTGCTGCAGAAACTCGTTGAGGGCGGATTCTCCACAGTCAAACGAGCCACGATCATGTTTCTTAGAAATTGGCTCTTCGTGCCATTCAGAAACATTCATGGCAGTTTCGGCAGAGCACGAGCCGCCTTACGCAGTTTCGCATTGGGTGCCGGAGGATTCTCCAAAAGATCCAGGACACGCCGACTATCGCGTTGCGTCAGTTTGACGTTTTCATGTTCCTCGATGACGGAATGAGCTTCGCGCAATGCCGTACGAAGAATGAAATCTGTCATGTCAGTCTGTGCCAAGGCAACGGCACGCATAATGACCGCTTTGTCTTCTGAACGAATTCGCAGGGCGACTCGACTGTTTTCACTCACGGCTTCTCTGGGCATGGCAATCTCCTTGTTGTACGTTTTGAAAGTGTACAACGCATTGCAGCCATCGTCAACGTTTTATTTCGTGGCACCAATATCGCATTGTTGTCAATCAGGGTTTCTCAGTCCTGTTCGTCTCAGGTTCGGCGTGTATAGCCAATCCATGCGTTCGCTCAAACTGATCCATCAACACCATCTGTCGGTAAATCTCAAACGCCTTGCCGCCTTTGCCACTGGCTTCGAGGTAGAGCCGTTTCTTCATGACGTCGGCTGCTTCGAGTGATTCCGTTTCGAAGGCGTCTTGATCCGAGGGTGACAGTGCTTCCCAGAAGGCGGTAAATGCCCGCTGTCGTGAATTCTGCTTTTGGATTGCCTGACGTTCGCGTTTGGTGCTTGCGCGCTGCTGTGCCTGTTTTTGGGCTTCTTTGGCCTGTTGACGTTGCTGTCGCTCAACGGAGCTTTCAAAGCCCGGCGGAAAGGCAATCATATCGGGCTTTCTGAGGGCCTGTACAAAAAATCCTGGACCGCGGGGTTGGCCTCGGCTGTTGTACCAGTCGTAGAGTTCCACCATTTCACGAATGCGCGTCGCCGGCTGCGACAGCGACAGCTCTTCCGCTGATGCGGGGCCGATGCCTCGCGTGATCAGTTGGCGTTCAAGTTCCTGAGGATTTGACCCGGTATTTAGGAAAGACGTAACCTGTCCTGTGGTTGCGACGCTGCTGCTGATGGATTCCACGGTTTTTAGGCCGCGTTTGGATTTCCGCTCGAAGGTCGCAATCCATTTTCCAAGTCCGTCTTTGCGAAAGCGCTCTTCCGGCGACCGCTGCTTCAGATCCCAGAGGCGTTCGAGCTCTTCAATGCCCTTCTGCAACGTTCGCTTCAACTGGGCTATGTTGTAGTTGCCAGACAGTCGCACTTTCCGCAGTCCGAGTTCCACCAGATCAATTTCCACACGATTGCTGTGATAGAACCGTTTATCCAGGAAACGGTAAAGTCGCTTGGCCACCGGGCTCGTCAGTTTGCAGTACAGGTTCCAGTCGAGTTGCTTCAAATATCCTGACTGGAAACTGCGGAACAGCACTTCGTTCCAGACGAAACGCGAACAGCCAGGAGCCGCTTTGCCCTGAATGACTTCACGCCGATAAATCACCAGATTGTCGAAGACTCCGAAGTCTCGATTGACCCAGCTCTTCTGTTCATGATCGTAGAACGCCCGATCGGAAAAGATCGACAGGCCCTTCCAGCGTCGCAGTGACGTGGCGACTCGATCGTAGTTGCGAGTTTCGTCAGCCCAGCCCAGCAGCCGCAGGATTTCATACCGGCTGAAGGAAACTTCCCGCGAGTTGAAGTCGTTCAGACGGCTGAGCTGAATACAGGCCAGCAGGACGTCGTCATCTTTGGATGTCGGCAGCCCGTAGCGGTCGGAACCCGATAGGGTCAGACGTCGCGGGAGGTGTCGATTCTGCTCGCGATCAAAGACCGTATCTTCCAGCACAACCGTCTTGGTTCCATCAAGAAATCGATCGGAAATCGCTGCCAACGGAAACTCGGCGAGGTTCATTTCGTCCACGGCGTAGTCCATGGGACTGCGTTGGGTATTCTGGCTGCTGGTCTCTGATGAGTTTTCTTTCACACACTTTTCACATTGAACAACAACCCGTTCCTGTTGTTGTTTATTTATTTAAATAACAAATTAGGGGGTACAAAATCGCCAGTCGTTTCAGACACTTGTCACCGGAAAAAGTGTTTCAATGTCCGGTATTCGGGTCTCAAAACGTGTTTCGATGTCCGGTAAACCGTGTTTCGTTTCACGGTAATTCCGATTGCCGAAAGTGTCTCATTGTCCGGTATTCCACGAGTGTCCCACGGACTTGTTTCGTGGACTTCGAACCCGGCAAACACCAACACGATTTCCCCTATAGCTGAGCATCTCAGGTTCCTGTGTTTTGCGCAAGAAAATTCTGCAGACTGTCAGGCAAGCATGTTGGCTGGCTTGTAGGTCGATCTGTCTCAGATCGACGAGGGAGCAGTTGCGATGATCTGAAATTCCCGATCGATCTAAACTCACGCAACTTGGCATTGCCGACCGGAGGACAGGTCGGCCTACAGATAGGACCAGCGGATAGCCCAAAAAAAAATGCTTGCCAGCAGACCGGCAATCATGCTTTATTGCGGGCATGATTATTTCATTGGTGAATTCAAAAGGTGGAGTCGGCAAATCGACGCTGGCAGGCAATCTTGCTGGCTGGCTTGCCAGTCATGGTCGATCTGTGATTCTTGCCGACTGCGACACTCAGCATTCGTCCAGCGAATGGATCACCGAAGCCCAGCCGGAGATTACTGTCGTGCGACTCGGCAATGCCGATGCCGTGCTGGATCAACTGCCGGAACTCGGAATGGAAGCCGATTTCGTGATTGCCGATGGACCGGGCAGTCAGACAGAAACCAGCCGAGCGCTCCTGATGTGGGCCGATCTGGCGATCTTGCCCTGTAAAGCCAGCATGTTCGAAGCACGGGCACTCGACAGAAACACGGCCTTTGTCAGACAGGCTCAGGCAATTCGGAAAGGTCCGCCGGAAGTCATCGCCGTGCTGAATATGGTCGGTCGTGATTATCGACTGACGCGTGACATGCGGGACGCGGCCGGAACACTGGGACTGAAACTCGCGGAAACGCCGATCACTCTGCGGCAAGCTTATGCCGATGCACCAGGACAGGCGACATTTGTCTGGAACATGGGATACGCCGCGAAAGGTGCCGCGGAAGAAATTGATCAACTGTTTCAAGAACTGTTTCCGGAGATCGCCGCCAAATGTTCGAGCGACACGGATCGCATCCAAATCGATCGCAAACTCTAATCACAAAGGAGGCTCAACGAGTATTCAAATATGGCAGAACGCAGAAGTCTCACCACCGCCGTCAATACCATTCCACATGCCGATCCTGATGTCGTGCGAGCCTTTGTCACGCAAGAAAAGACGCCGCCCGTTTCTCCGCCAATCGCTGCATTGCCGAAACCTGCACCGTCTTTTCAACCAGTGGGACTCATACCGATCACAGTACGACTGCGTCCAGAAATCGCCGGAGCCTTGAAGCGAGCCTCGCTGGAACGCCAACTGGCCAGTGCCGAATTTTTCAGCCAGCAGGAAATTGTCGAACGTGCGCTTGCCACATGGCTGACGGAAAACGGCCACTTCAATTCATAAATCCTCGTGGCGTGATTTTTTATTCTGGAACGGAAACGAGTGAAATTGAAAACCTCATGAATGCAGGGCATTCCGAGAGCATCATTTCTCGCGAATCCGCCCAGGCAAGTTTCAACCACGTTCGTTAGATTTCAGTGGGGGAACGGCTCACACTGCCATGAATGCCTAAACATGCCCACTTTTCCCCGTCGATCGTACGGGCTTCTTTGCCTGAATGAATTCTCAGGCAAACAGGCCCGCACGACGCGCGTCACGAAACCCAATTCCGAATTCCCCACCGTCAAAAGGAACGAAAACAACCTTCCATATTTCACTCGTCTCCGTCGAATGCAGTGCAACCCCATTCGGAGCAGACGAACTCAAAAAACGTTATGGTGACGATTCTGGAATGTGTGCTCGTTATTCTACGGCATCGCATGGATCTTTTTTCGTCGCCGCGTTCAAGCGCCCTGAACCGCGGCGCGGTTCAGGCTGAGTCTCCAGATCCCTGCTCGAATCGTGCATTGGGGGACGCAACAGAGGATTCTCGACTGGGCTCCAGGCGGGACCCGTGAATTTGCGGAGCGTCCGCTCCTGACGGCCGTTGTCCCGCCCACCCAGCCCAGACGCGAATTCCCGATTGCGGAATTCACGTCTGCCCCGTGGATCGCCCCTGCCAGAAGCAGGGCCTGACAATTCCTGGTCGTTTGCTCAACTGCTCGCCGCCGTTGAGCAAACTCCGCCCTGAACGGGCCGCGCCGACCGGCTTGGGAGCCGGTGCGGCTTTTCGGGCTGAACGCCCTCTTCGGTGTTCGCTGGGGCGAACACCTGGATCGATGCCGCTGGGGCGGCATGCGATCCTCTGGCTCCGCTGGACGCTCCGCCCCCACACTGCGCTGTCGCTTCGTGCGGGGCCGCCTGCGGCGGCCAGTATTCAATCCGTAGCAGTTGTTGTTGTTTTGAATCTTAATGGCGAGAAGACTTACCGTCCTGTACGATTTGGCTCTGGAGAATTCCTGATTTGAGGAGAGCAGCCCGTGGATGAAACATCGTTAGAAACAGATCCGGTGAGGCTTGAGGTTGATTTGGCGGGGCGGCGATTTCCCCGCACACTTAACTCACCACGCTGGGCGACACCAAATCGCGTTCGCGAACTGAAAACGCAGCCAGCGGAAGAAACGCTGACACAACGGTTATCCACGACCATCGGACAACGGCTGAAATGGCACGAAGTGCAATCCACTGAGAACCCCAGTCGAGATGCTCTGGTGGCTGCATATATCGAGAGTCTGAAACAACTCGATGGGTTTCGTACCGATGTCCAGCGCGTTATAGAGGAAGCCTGTCGAGCGAATCTTGAGTTTCGGCAGGATGCGGGAGAAACCCATGTCGAAACCCGTGACGCGGTCTTAAATGACAAATTAAAGGAAATGATCGCCGAGGCATCCAGCGATTGGCTTCCGTTCAAGAACATCGCGGGAGCCGCCCTGCTGTCGCAGCCGATGAAGATTTACCGCCAGAAATTCGATGCCTCCCTGTCCTAGGAAGTTGCCAAATTCTCAAAGCAGTTTTTCGAATCGCTGGCGCGACTGGTCGATCGGGAATTGTGTGGACTGGTGGAATGGCTGTACCCATTTGTTGATGTCATCGATGGCCAGATCGTTCGCGAACGCATCATCGAACGGGATGTGAGCATGGAAGACTGGAGCAAAGTAGTTGTGCGTGATGTACCCATTATCGGAGGCGACCCCAGTATTGTGATCGGTCCTTTTGTTCTGAGTGGCTGGGGGCCTCGTGAAATTCAGCAGGAACAGGAGCGCCGTCAGTCGATCGAGAATGCGGCGCAACAGAAATTCAGAGAGCGACTGGCTCCTGTGCTTGTAGCGGCGGCCATTTTCCTCAGCATCACTTCACTGTGGCTTTTGACGCGCTGGTTGCAGGGGGATGGTGGGTTGTTGCTTGTTGTCCTTGCAACAGGGACGACCGTCGCGGCGCTGTGGCAGGCTCTCTTCGACATTGCCGTCAGTCGTCGATATGCCGCTGCTGCGTTCTACGCCCATTGCATGATGGTCAGTGGAGCGCTGTCGCTATTCCTTGCGGAATGGATCGTGGCCCGGATGTTTTTTCCGCTGTCGAGGCTTACCCCGGTACTTCTTGGTGGCGGTGCTTTTCTGAGTTAAACTCAAGAAACTGCAATCCGAATGGGCCCCCCTGGAAGCCGCACTGTTGCAAAGTGACTCCGGTAAACGGATCGCAGGCAATTCTAAACAATTGCAGTTGGTGTTTGATATCTGGCAGCGCGCGAGACCTTCAGCCGAACAGATGGTGCAGTGGGAACGTCAACTGACAGCGCTTACCGAGGTCATTGATAACAATGCTTCCGACGAAACCGTGATCTCAATCACCGATGAGCACGCAAAACTACTGAGTGACCTGGGTCAGGAATTGGCCACGCAGGCAGTAGAGTTTGAACAGCAGAAGCTGCTGCTGGAATCTATCCAACGTGAAACATCCGGTCTGAAGCCAGGCAAGTCGACTGAGCAACTGCTGCGAGTGCTGAGCCGGCTCAAATCCGATGCGTTTCCACGAGTCGTGGAATGGCAACGGAAGCGTGATCAGATTGATGTCGCGCTGACGTGGATCGAAGGCATCAGTCTAGCCGACTATCTGCAGAATATTCGAGAAGGTCGGCGACCGCCGGTCGATCCAGGACAGGCACTGCGGCTGATGAATGGGCTCGCCAATTCGGTCTGCCATCTCCATCGTCGTCTGCAGGTGGCCCACGGCGACCTGCAGCCTGCGAACGTCCTCGTGACGTCTCATTCCAGCCGTTTGCAAGTGATCGATTTTGGCAGCTCGTGGACGACGGACTGGACCAGCCGCCGCAACGACGGTGACGGACATCACCGCTGCTACGCCGCACCGGAACTTCAGAACGCCAAAACCCCGGTCAGTCTGGCCTGCGACCAGTTTTCCGTGTGCGTGTTGTTCTTTGAGCTGCTGACGCTGCAATTGCCGTATGGTGGATTGGGAGGCAAAGCCGGACGACCTGAGTTCATTGCGCGGGCAGCGGATACTTTGATTCCACCCAGTCAGATTTCGAAGACCTGCCAGAAGTTACCCCGGTCATTACGCGACAGACTTGACGCACTGGTCGTGAGAGGTTTGGCGATCAACCCTGACGAACGCTACCCGGATCACAATACCTGGCTAAACGACTGGCAGGACCTGTCCGCCCGGTTCCGCATCACGCCAGACCTACCACCCATCGAAAACGCACTGACCAAGGTCATCGGCTGGTTTGTGAAACCGCACGACAAGGATTGATGCTCCGATGGCTGATGAATTACTCGCTCTCCAGTTGCCAGTTTTGGACAAGACGCTCAATTATCGGCAGCAACTCGAATGATTTCGAAGCACCGATGACATCCGAAATTGGAGAGTCGCAATCGCCGTCCGATGACAAGTTACCTCGGAGTGTCGGAACGAAGCAGCGATGAGGTGAGAACGGACGTTTTTCCGGCAGGATGACATGCACATACCAATGCACGGAATTGGCCCGTTGAGACAAAGATCGCACATTTTCAATGTAATGTAAGTAGGAGTTGCGGATAGTTCTGTCTGAGAAACTCCAAAACCGTGGCGCGCAGATTCTTTGCCGTTTGAATCAGCACGTCGGCATCCTTCTCTTCGACGACGTCTACGTGGTCGTACATGGCCTGACCTCGTTTGCGTGAGGCAATCTCAATCTGGTCTGAGACATTACGCAGATCCAGACCAATCGTCAGCGGAAGCGATTCGATAGCTCGTTTATGATGTCCGCTGCCTTTGGTAACTCTATATCCACGTGCCCTGAGTGGTATCATGCACAGGATGAGCCCCGCGTCGTATGCATGCATGAATTTGCCATCGACACTAATGCCCTGAGTGGCAGCGTCGGACAGTTCGCGATCAACAACTGCAATAAGCTGAGCTATCTCTGCTTCGGTTGTGTCGTTGCTAATTAACCAGCCGTTCCTGCGCCATTGCTCTAAGCTCATTATTAAGATCCTTCTCGGTCATTAAAGTTCCTGCCCAGCAAATTGGTAGTTTAGGCTCTCGGACAACAGTCGTCACAAAGTGGTTTCCTTCCTGCACCTTGTGTCGAAAACGCGATTCGGTATAGATCGTGGGATTGATCTGGCGGCCCAGGATTCGCTCGGCATTCTTGAGCACGGGACTCACAACATCCATCGTTACGTCTCCAATCATCATCACGTCAATATCGCTGTCTACTGATTGCTCGTTTCGTGCAATTGAGCCGAAGACGAAACAGTATTGAAGCTTGTCTGCAATGGATGCAAATGCACTCGCCAATGTTTCCTGCAGGTTGATTCCACCTCGGGACTCACGCGCCTCAACCAGGGCCGTCAATGCTGACAACACGTGCGGACATGGTTCTCCGAGCCCATCGTCTGAGCCAATGCGTCGCAACACATCTTCCACCATCCGGCTGATGGAATGATCCCAGGCGATTTCCCCTTCGGCAAGCGAGCGAGCCAGGATTTGGCAGGTCACACGTGCCTCTGTTCCCTCTCCGTTTGCCCAATCCAAAAAAGCTTCACGCACATGCGGATACGGTCGAATGCACTTTCTGAGGGCGTGAAGTGAACTGATTCGAACGGACTTCGCCTGATCCTGACGAGCCAACTGCAAAATCGTATCAGCAAGATCGGGATCCCCTGCAGCGACATCAGTGAGTGCGAATGCGGCATTTCGACGCACCTCGGATGATTCATCTGCATCGCACAACAGATTTTGCAGCCTCTTTCGAATATCTTCGTCGCTGTCAGCTACGCTCCCGAGAGCCCACGCCGCTTTGCCTCGTATTGGTTCCGGCTGCGAATCAGCAAGCAGGCCCGTGAGCAACTCCACTGCTTTCTCGTTTCCCTGGGCGAATCGTCCGATCAATGAGATAGTCAGCACTTTCAGTTCCTCGTCTGGCTCTTCTGCGATGACCCTTGCCAGTACGGGAAAGCAATTCGTCCGCACGTTACTTTGCATTGCCATCTGCACAATGAGTGAGTGCTTGACTTCATTGGGAGTATTGGCATCGAGTAACCGGCGTGTCGCATCCTTCTGCCAGGTAGGAAAGTCATCTTTCAACAACTTGAAATTAGGAATGTAGATAACCTCATCGGAACCATCAGCAAGCAGTGCCTTTACAATCGCAGACGGCTTATCGAATTCAGCAGACAGCCGCTCCATGTCAATTTCCGGATCGTCAAATTTCGCACTTTCAAGCTGTTCAACATCGTCAGATGAAAGTTCCTTCATTGCGAGACTAAGAATCCGATTGACGGCCTCACTGGCATGAGCGGCATATCGAGAACCCTCAAACTGACGCAACATATTTAGGCATCTCAACGTGATACCCAACCACCGTGATGCCCCCAGACGATCCATTGAATGAAATAGTTGATCCACAACGTGTCGGTTGGCGATTGTGGACCCGTCCAGCAAACATCGCATCGCCAACAGAGGGCCGCGATGCAGAAAACGTCCGGAAGGGTCCGGATCATCCAGCATCAGACGAACAAGCCGCTCTGCTCGCGGGGGTGTTATGCGCGCAGTTACCAGCCGAATCGTTTCGTCCCACTCTGGATGAAATAAATACGGCCGGACTAAGGTCTCAAGATCGGTATGTTTATCATTGTCGGCTTCATTGGTGAGGCCGACTGCCGCAAAAAATTCCTGCAATGTTCTGTGGGAAAATGCGTAAAGATCAAGTGACCGCTCTTCGAATATCCCGGTTCGCCCTGAAACAAACCTTAGCAGTCGAGCAGTCGCGTCCTTAGCTATTTGGTCATCAAATCCCAGTCGGCTTGCCAAAGCTTCATGCCAGCATTGTTCGATCCACCAACGTTTCGCGGTCACCACTCCATTTCTCTGCATCTGTAGGGCCAAATCCGCAACGAGCCACTCCAGATCGCGCGCGTCGAGATCGATTCCGAGCGTTTCGGAGAACTCTCCGGACGGTCGCTTACTCGCCTCCCATGTTTCCAGGAAGACTTCCGCAACTTTTTCGTACAGATCCACACGCCGTCTGGGCAAAACGTAATTGCGGCTGCGACAAAGGAAAATCAGGATGGTCAAAATTAAAGGATTGGACGCAATTTGACGGACTCGGGAATTTTCCCATATTGCCTTTTCGAGATTCTGTGACACTTGGAGATCGTCGCCAGATTGCAGCAGAGGAGTCCATTTCGAAATGGTTTTGCGAATCTGCGAGTCGCCGTACTCCAGCAACCGGACGACTTCAAATCCGAGTACTCTCCACGGCTCGGGATCGAAACCAATGGGGCGCGACGTGATGCAGAAGCGATTTGAAGGAAACTCCCCAATGAAACTCCTTGTTGTTTCTACTAAGCGAATACGTGAATCGTCATCGGGAACTTCATCCAGACCGTCCAGCAAGAATAGTAACCGCTTCGACGCATCCTCCGACCATGCCTGCAACGTTGCTCCAAAGTCGCTTGCGCCAAGTGATTCAACCCTCGCTTTGATCCACCCAAAAAAGTTTATCTCAGGGTCCAGATCCATCGCTGCCGCAAACTCAGGAAGTCTTATGAAGACTGGAAGACAGTCATGCTGAAAATAATCGCCTCGTGACGTCATCACCGTCGTGTATTGCATGAACGTTGTCTTTCCCGACCCGGGACAGCCAAGAACGACGAGTCGTGGAAACGCATGGATCGCTTCGTCAGCATTTAGTCGCTCGTTCTCGCGTAGAGCATCAGCATACTGATCTCTCGCTACCCTTGCTGCCATCACACCTTCATCGGCACAATCACTGTCGACTTGTTCGTCAAGGCCCTGACGGATAGCTTCAGGCATGACGAAAATCGACTCCAAGCGCTGAGGAGCCAAATCCGGAAATCCGAGACCTGCGAACGACTTCCTGCCGAGTTTTTGCTCAATGAGTTCTCGGTAGCGTTCTCTTGCCGTCAATTCCTTCGAACTGACGTGCTTGGACGGTCGCTTGTGTCCGTCAGCCACAGCGCGCCGCAGAAGTCGCAGTGTTTTTTCCGAAACCGTGCCGACCCGGCCATTCGCAATCCGGCTGATTTGCACGCGGGACACCCCTGACAATTCCGCCAAGCGTGTTTGAGATTCCCCAAACTCGATGATCAGTGACTTTGCTTCAACCAAGGGGTTTTGATCCGAATGAACGACCATCATACACTCCCAAAGATTTCTCGAAATATCAGAAATGATACTCGAAACTGCAATTGACAAAGCCACCTAAGATACAAACGATACATCGCGCAGCCTACTATGACACGAACAATTGTAACACATCACTGAGAAGCGAAAACTGTGAAGCAGAAGAATTAATCCAGTATTGGATTAGTTTTTCGAGGTTGTCTCAGCAATTCTCGCTGAATGTGACTGCGACTTGTGGAGCATTTGCACTCTGGTTGCAATCCGGTTGCAATCCTCAATCACAGTCGAAAGATACAAGTGCGTGACCTTACGCGGATATCAGTATGTGTCATTCTGAATCCCTCAGTTCCCGAAGATGTTGATCGATCGGCGGTTCTGGAACAAAGTCAGAGGTGAGTTACCTAGGACTCGCAGACTCCACTAACGAAATATCAACTGCAAGCAGGCTTTTCCATGTACCTTTCAGACGAATTCAATATCTCAAACGATCTGCTCGCATCTGAAAATGTTTTTGACATCTCGCTGGTGAGCGACCTACCACTCTTCATTGATCCCTTCCTGATTTTTGACAGTGACAAGCCGGAGTATCAGCAACTACACAAGGATGTCGTGCGCTATGTTTCGTTTGTTCGAAACAAAGTTGTAGCGGGAAATGCCACTTCAAATCAGGAGCAGGAATGGTTGCATTTTTCCGAAATTCCGAACAATTGGCTTGGCTATTCTGTCGGCAGCAATGCTGGGCGGGGAATGGGTCGCACATTTGCAAAAGGAGCTGCCATCGGTCTTCGAGGGCCGTTGAAGGACTTTGGAGAAGAGAATTACTCAAGAGGAAGTCATTTTGAGCGGTTGTTTCTTTTCTCGAAAGGCTCGGGCAAGGATGCGTTGAGTGATTTTGTTACCAATCTGTGCCACGAATTCCTTTTGAGCTTTACTCAGCAATTCGCCCTGAAGCATTTGACTCCCGAGCAATGCAGAGTATTCGATGTCCGCCGGGTTAGCTTTGACTACGACAAAGAACTTTGGAGCCACAAAAAATTTACGCTGCCGGTCTTCAAGTCGCAGTACGTACTACTTACCCCAGTCGATTTATTGACGCAATCAGTGCCGTGGATCAATCGAATGGATTTGTTCGCCAAGTTTGGCGGAATACTGGAAGCAATCAGCGATAGTCAGCTACGTCAAAACGTAAACCGCTTTCTCCTTCAAAGGTTAGCGCCACCGCCAGACCATCCGAAAGAGAAAGAGTATTTACCACCGAAAAAGGACATCCAATCTGCTCATGAAAGAGCGATTGAGTTGTTTCCGGAATTGGCCAATATGTATGTCGCCCTCAAAGAAGAGGCTGGCGATGAGGCTGTGATTGAAAGCAGGAAACGTGTGTCACGGGCTGATGAATTCTACCGCGCTCGAGTTGTTGATTTTGTTTCTTCAACATTGAATGCATCCGGGTTCTTTCAAATTGATGTGGCGGACACAGGGAAACTGTTATCGACTTTTGCACGATTGATTGAGCAAAACGGCGAAGAATTATTTCTCGGAGATGATGGGCTTGTCGGTGGGCTATCCAGCAACGACGTGAAGTTAATTTGCACGCTGGCTTGGAGAGCGGATGGGAACGAGAAGCGGCGGCTTCCACAGTTTCGATTTGTTTCTGACTCGAAAGCGGCTTTGCAATTTGAGTTGGGCTCACATGTGACTCGAAATGACGCCGGCATGCTCGTAATTACTACGGATCGAGCAAAGAAGTCCCGTGTCGAATTCATTGTGCTAAACGACAAACTCGATGGAATTTTGGTTTCTTCAATTACAGGTAATAATGTGGAGAATACGAACGTGGAGAGCATTTTTATAAGCTATACGAAAACTGACGAAACCTGGGCTCGATGGGTCGGCAGCGTGTTGCTATCCGCAGGCTACTCAGTAACTGTTCAATACAAGGACTTCCTGCCCGGTACGAACTTTGTGGAGCAGATGGATCTGGCGATCCGAAACACAGACCGAACGATAGCAATTCTGTCTCCGGAATACATAAAGTCGGACTTCGCGGCATCCGAATGGCAGGCTGCATTTCGCCACGATCCGTTGGGGCACAAACGAAAATTGATTCCTGTTCGAGTTGCAAAGGTGAATTTAACTGGACTCCTCGGTTCGGTCGTTTACGCCGATATTGTTGGACACTCAGAGAAATCGGCAACAGCAATACTATTGGGTGCGATCAGCGCCGGCAGTCGCCCAACGCCATCGGAAAAGAAGTCTGTCTTTCCTGGCGTATCTGATGGTGTTCATGACTATCAGATTTTCTTCGACCGGATCCCCGCAGAGATTGAAAGAGGGGGAACCATTGATTCTCCACGGCGGCTACAACTTGCAGTTGCGATAGCCAAGCTAACAACGAATCAGGTGAATCTTCTCGTCTTCGCTCTAAATCCGCCTGACAACGAGATTCCGCCAGTCAGCGCGCCAGCAAAAGACCGGGCCGCTGCATTATTGGACTGGACAACACGCGAAAGGATTGACTTGCCAACCATCGAGAACTTGGTCAGTTCGCTTCAAGCGTAAATCCCGGACGTCGCAGGTCTTCGGGGGTGTCTACGAAATGCCGAGTGACGGGTGCGTCAGCACGAACTTGCTCATGAACCTTACCGTTTCTTGAAATCGCAGAACCTTTTACAACCTGCTCCGTTCACATCGACCGACGCGGGGAACCGCGAACACCGGGTGGAACAGTTTTGGTTTACCCTTCATCGAGACGACGAACCCAACGAACGCTCCATCTTAGCCAGAATTTGGTTTCGCGATTCCCAGGTTGACAGCATCCTTATGCGGTGGGACCCATTTGAAGCGGTCGCCACAGGTGCAGTGAAACGTGCCGCGTAGTTTTCCGTCGGAAGGTCGGACGCTGTTAGTGGTGTAGGGAGTGACCGGCTTTTCATTGAAGACGGATTCTGATTTCCCGCGTTGAAATTCCCGAGGCTTGCCGTATGGACAGCCAATGCAGCGTTTGTCGGTGGGTGCTGCAGGAATGTGAGTGCCGCGAGCCTGAATCTCAAGAAACTCCTGGACACTTGCCAGAGCCTGACGACAGCGTTGCTGCATTGCTGGAGTGTTCGGGATGATGACGCACTCGGTGGTTCCAGCAAACAGGATCACGCCAAATGGGGCTGATTGGTTTTGGCATTTTTCGATGAGATCGCAATACGCCGCGATGCGGACCTCATGCTGCGGTCCCCAGTCTGAATTCCCCTGGTGTCGCCGAATCACGGGAACGCCAATCGGGTTTCCCTTTGTGAGCATCCTCCATGGCTTTCCGACAAGATCACCATCCGGAGCGGTAAGTGGATCCGGCGGTTTCTGACAGTCGAAGCCTGCCTTACGCAACGACCACCAGTTCAGACGCCGCACTGCCGTCGGATGCAGATCAATTGTGACCTCTGCGTAAGCGTCCGGGGAACCCATTTGGTCCAGCGGCGTTCAGTTGCGAGCGGCGTCCGCTGGGCGGAGGTCAGCTGCTGCGATTTTGTCGCGGCGTTTTTGGCGATCGTCGCGTTTGCGGTTGGCCACC
>Ga0209702_10005238_pt1 | contig 17883 bp, 9 predicted proteins | sample FRY01_FD_187210 | JGI IMG/M metagenome (GOLD analysis project Ga0209702, IMG submission 187210) | Freshwater microbial communities from Lake Fryxell liftoff mats and glacier meltwater in Antarctica - FRY-01 (SPAdes) (version 2) | ecosystem: Environmental > Aquatic > Freshwater > Ice > Glacier...
AAACACTTCCAAGACGCGAAGCTAATCTTTAGGGCACACAACATTGTACCACAAGGGCATAATAACTTTGATATAGAATAGTAAACATTGTAATCAAGGTCAACTTTGATGGTTATTCAGCGTTTCCTATAGTAATATTATATGCTATAGTTGTGGGTTTATGTGCAAATCCCGAGGCACATATACCAAATTATATTACACTTCAATGACCTCAGCGTTTTTGATGCGAGTAGCCATGGATCATGTGCCAGTATCCTTGAGATTGTTGCCTATAAATCCTGCAAGTCCAGAAATAAGTACATATACTCACGTAAGTCTCATTATATCACTGAGAAATGTAGTAGCGGTATTTGGATCAACTATTATATATGCTCCACATAAAACAATAATAATTCACAATGCACTGAGAGTAATTTTGGGCTTATTGAGGTGATATCAACCTATGGTACTATAATATCATGTAGCCAACAAAAGTAGTCATAATACTACTGCTACGATGATTTCTTGTCCTTGAAAATCAGCAACAACGGTAAGACGATTTTGAATCGTGAGTACAATCAGATAGATCAGTACTCCTCCTATAATCAGACTGGTCATGGTGGGAGCGATGTAACGTTTCATAGTGTGTAAGTGCAAAACAAAGTATGATCTACTCTATGGACTTAGCGTTGAAAATCAACTCAAAAAACATAAGGTTTAATTAATACTCTTACATACGTCAGAAGTGTTGTTTTATCATATGTACACATTATATGCTTCGTCCTGGTTGATTTCCTGAATATTCTCCTCAAGAGCAAGAAAAGTTTGACATGATCACTGATTCTTTACGTCAGCATTTTGAGCGTTGGAATTATCACCATATCTATACGCCTGCAGTCGAGTCACTGGATATCCTCTCCAGAGGAGGTGATGTGTTCGATAAGCAAGTATACTGACTCTATGGACTGGCTCAATGAGTAGAGGATGTTAAAGATTTTGGATTACATTTTGATCTGACGATACCGTTTGCTAGATATGTGCTGGACCATCTCAATGATCTTACTTTTCCGTTCAAACGCTACCAAATGCAGCCGGTATGGAGAGGAGAAAGAACCAAAAGAGGAAGATATAAAGAGTTTTGGCAGTTTGATATTGATAGTATCCGAAGATCTGACCAAAATGTGGGAATGTGGTATGACGCTGAGTCTATTATTGTGATCTATCAAGCCCTACAATCAATTTTTACTCTGTTTGGAATTACAAATAGACTAAGTGTCAAAATCAGTAATATTGCTCTGATCAATCATATTGCACAATTTTGGTGATTGAATGAATGAGATCAAAAACAATTATTTAAAATCCTTGATGATCGGTACAAGCGTAGTGATGAAGACAATAATAAGCTCCTCTCTGCTCTCCTCACAGCAGAGCAACACACGATGTTAGTCAGACATATTACTTCTCAATCGCTCGATGGTCTTGAAGAATACGAATGATATCAAGATTTGTTACAAGTGATCCAAGATTGCCAGCAATTCGGTATTAATGTAGAATTTGCATTGCCGATCGTGAGATGACACTGATATTACACTGGTACAGTTGTAGAGATCTTTGTAGATGAGGATATGAGTCTGTGAGCGATCGCGGGAGGATGAAGATATGAGAAACTGACTGATTTTATTTCTTCCAAGCAATCGTTTAGTGGAGTGGGATGTAGCATCTCTAGTCGTATCATGGAGCTGATACTCGATCAAAAAGCTCAGCTTTTGTCTATAAAAGAAAGCTATATGATTATCAATTTTGAAGAAACTCGTAGTGAATCTCTTAAGTTACTTACTCAGCTCCATGAGGAGTGAAAGTCTGTAGAATTTTATCCAGTACCTATCAAGTTGAGTAAGCAATTTGACTACGCAAACAAACAAGGTATTACTCACTGTGTGATGTTGGGTAAAGGAGAATTAGAACATAATAACTATATGATCAAAGATCTTGCTACGTGAGAACAAACAACTTATTCCTTACTCAGTAAATAGTGAAATCACAAAAAACACTGCTGTAATAATAAACCATGTAAGTCAGATACCTACCAATACCCATGCAACAGTTTTGATAGCTTCAAGTGCTTGAGTTTGGACTTTATCATCGTCAGGATTGAGGAGCATTCTGATGCCTTGTATAATCAAGTAGATTAATGCAATGAGAGCCAAAAATCATAATGCTACATTAACTACATTAGTGATTTTTTCCATCGTAGTAGTCAGGACTTTATCATAACTATCTGTCTCAATCTTATAGATTCCTTCTACTTCTCCTATTGTAACATCGGATTTACCTACAAGTACATCACTACCATTCGAGATAGGATTTCATTTGATCGAGGATACATCGATCACTTTATCAGGATCTTGATTGAGCCTATCAACAACATCCTTTCTCCCTACGCCTGCAATAGGCCCCGCTAAGGATATATCTCCCATATTGAACACGACAAAACTTACGATCATGATCATTATTCCTACTCCAAGTTTGGTAAGTAACTGCTTCATTGAGTCAGACAAAAATACTATTCATAATTATAGTGATCAAAGTTAAATTATGCAAGTATCACTAATGATTTTGGTACTAATATTTTCATTTAACTCTTATTTCATTTTTTTAAATCTATTAAATTCCTCGAAGCTTGCTTCAAGTGGCAAACTATAACAAAAAGATACTTACAAAATCTGAATTAGAGTTAAAAGAAGTACATTCTACTCTGTATATACCGCGTGTGCTTGCACCACGGTAGTTAATTGTCTTCCAAGTTAGGAGGTGTTTTATGGAAGTATAAGTCTAGCATGAGAGTGGAATAGGTTAAAGAAACGCTGAATAACCATCAAAGTTGATCTTGATAACAAAGTTTAATATAACACATCAAAGTTATTATACCCTTGTGGTACAATGTTGTGTTTTAGAAGCGTTCACCAAAGATACTAGCTTCGCATCGTCCTCGGGGACTATAGTGCCGTATAACGGTGAACACATGACAGCAAACCTTCTACGACTTACTGGATTACAATAATTATTGAGAACATTGTAAGGTTTTGCTTGTTTCCTTATCTTATTTAGAGTTGGTAGCAGATCATCTCAATCGAAGTTTATCTATAGCGCCATAATAATATTTATCTCACTCCATATAGCGTATTGAAATAATTCATCTTATCTGCTATGACTCATGTAGGTAGTGCAAGTTTATTTTGGTACCAGTATTGGAAGTGTTCAGCGTAATCTTCTTCAGAACTAGTACGAGCATAGTCAGTGACAAATTCTGACTTGAGACAAGATTGCTTGCCACTTTTCCAGCAGATAGCTTCGTAGCTTGCACGCGTAGTATCTTTGATATAGTAGACATAGTGAGCAAGCTCGTGATAAACAAGATCTTTGATATGTTGATCAAAATTAGTCAGATATGATGGATCTTCACATACATTGATATTAAATGACATACTTTGTAGCGATGTACCAATAATCTCGTTATTTCTTTTTGAGATGATTACTTTGATTAGTCCACGTAAATCGCTACATTGGGTCACGTAATTAAACTGAATGCGTGGTCATATTTGTTCGATGTCTGACTGATTGATGATATTGTCTTGGAGAAGATTGTTCATCGCTTGAGCAATAATCCCACGATATAAAGTAGTCATTTGGACTCCTACTCTTTTGGTGATTGGTTGATACTTCAGTACTTCTGACCTATTTGCTACTGCTATTTTGAGATGAGGTTTGATAGCTGCAGGTATCTCATAACGGTTGAGCTTGGTCAGCGTGTCGAAAAAAGCGATACGACGAGCATAGTTTGTACGTATAGGGTTGGTAGCTACTGCACTCCCCTGCTGTACTTGGTAAAAACGGTATTGGAGCTGATATGCTGCTGTCTTAAAGATACAGTAATTTCTCATTTGAGTATAAGTATCCGCACTCGTATGCCATTGTTGGTACATGAGATAATATTGTTTGGCAGAGGTCTTGGTGAGAGTCAGTCCTATCTCAGCCAGTGTCTTCTGGACTTGCTGACTTGCATATGCTTTATCGGCATCGCTCAGGGCACATACATAATCCACAATCGACAATGCATCAGGTATAAGATTTCACTGATCGATACTACCTTGCTCCATCTTGTGAGTTGTTTCTCGAGTAGCAATATCAGTTTTACTCGATGCAGCAAATGTTTCAGACATCACCACAACGCCAAAAAAACTTATCAAAATGATTCCCCAATGTCCTAATTTCATATGATATATTATTCAATAAATATTCTATATAAGAGCCTAAAAATACCATAACTTGTTGTGATGATCGCAATCCCAATAAATGCATTTTTGATCGCCTTACCTTTGTCTTCTTGAGTACCAAATGCACTCATTGCATATTGATAACCAGAATAGATGATAAATCAAGCTCACACAACGAGTCACAAGCTTGATATAAATTGTATTACGACGCCAGCATATGCGATAATCGTATCCCAGTTCATTACTCATGTAGCGAGTTGCTGATTAAGTTCGAGATTTTTAGCCTTATCTCCATACACATCCCAAAATTTATGCTTTGTACTGTTAGCTGACAATTCTTTGTATGTTTCAGTCAACACACTGTCTTTTACCTTGGGGATAAGTTCAAAAGTATCTTTATCTCTATTATAATCAGGAAGATCTTTTTCTGGAGAAACAGCAGGACCTTGTGCAAAAACTGGCGCTGCTATAAAGCACAACTGTAGGACAATACTTAACACAATTCCGCTACGGAATATTTTGATAACAGTCTGATTCATCAACAATAAATAACTACTACTGATATTATACTCAAACAATTCAAATTATGCAAAACTTATCGCATAAAAATTAACGAGATCTGACTTTGTCGTGTACATAACTCATAATCATTTGAATAATCTTCCACATCATGACAAAGCTTACCCAAAACTTCGATCGATTTTTACGTGGATCACTGATGAGTCTCCAGATTGATTCGAGCCATAGCGTCCTTACTCGTAGAGGAGCTCTTGTTTCTCTACCAGCTCGATAGTCAATTGTGGCTCACTGATTACATGCGATGATACCGTACTTGCGAAGCTGTTCGCGATGATGATAGGACCAGATCTCTTGTCTTGGTACTCCCCTACATACCATCATGAGCGTCGGTATAGTAGGATCACAGGCACGTGACATTGCATCTCGATCCCAGTTATTCATGTCATCGTTGTCATAGTTAGTATCTTGAGCATAAGTCCATCAGATTCCATGCGTGCTTTGTAAGTACTTCTCTGCCTCGCGTAACAAATGTCATTGTCAAAGTCAGAGCTTTTCATCATACACCGCATAACATAGCAGATTCACTGATCCACGAGCCAAATATTGCTCGAGTAAATAAGGAAAAAAGTCTGTACCATTAATATTACTGAGATGTGGTACTCAATTCACTATTCAAAGACGCTGTGCGATACGTCGATATGTTCTCAACGCTGCTCCATCAGGCAAAATTATATCACTTCATACGAGTGATTTTTGCCAATCAGTATTAGGAGTGCTTGTATCGTGATCTAGTAGATTATGTCTTACAATCACTGCCCCATAGACGTAGCTTACGACACAGTATCACTGCTGCTGGTAGATTGTACTGATTTGGTCCAATGCTTGGATAGAATTTCACTGAAATAAATACTGAGGTAGTAACATCTCGATAATTGATACGAGAATAAAATTTTATAGCAGTAAATATATTACTCAAAACATATTACTCAAAATATACCAATGATTACTAGAATAGCTTCGCAATACTATCTACTACATAGCTCCGAGCATCTATAATTCTTCTTGTTATACGCATTAATATTCACTGACGAGGAATTGACTGAATAGCAACGACTTGGTCAGTAAGAGCATTATAACTCAGCGATCCTTCCAGTTTGATCAGTCTCATATAACTACTTCAAGATAAAGTAAGTCAAGATATTACTGACATGTTGGATGAAGTATCATATCACACGGCTCACGATTGTGATATAATATCGAAAAATTGATTTGGTGAGAGTTGATAGATAATACTTGAATCTATTGATCCTAGTATCGACACAGGAAATTTTAGATTGATTTGAGAAGGTATTGTTGTTGTGATATAATACTCACGATCATACACATTCCATCAAGATAGATCTTGGTCTCGATCAAGATCTCCGTTATTGTCTCCGACTAAGACATATTGTTTTGGGATCAGTGGAATAGAAGATTCGATCCTCACCCCCATCTTGTTGATACTTGTAGTTTGGTCAAGTTTAAAAAGTTGGTCTTTACCGATTCAGAAAATATGATTTGAATAATCTTTACCTGATGATGCGGTGTTCCAAATACTTGACCCGTCAGACTTGACATAGATAAAACCAGTTGCTTGAGTTATTGAATACTTTATCGCAAGATAGGTCTGGATAGCACTTGTATCATAAGAGGTCTTAGGGTCAATATAGATCATAACTTCTGCTATATTACCATCAAAATCTCATAATATTGTATCTGTAATTCATATTCATCAGCTATTGAGCACTATTCATGTGGCTGTAATTTTGCTACTATTGATACTCATATGATTGATTCCATCTGAGGTATACAGAGTACGTAAAATATATGGATCTAATCAGATATCGTTACTAGTATTGACCGAGATAAATTTTGATCAGCTATATAATGGATTTACTAATTGGTCGATATTATAATACTGAGTATACCATGGACTGTTGGTTCACTTATTTTGTATTACTGCATAGATATCGATCTGTGTACCCAATGAGTTACTTACTAGTCACTGTCACATTAGATAGCGCCCCTGATCAAAACTAATTACTGGATGTCAGTTGATCAGATCCTGAGTATAACGAGGCATAGAAAGCTGTTCGCCCTCAAACTGATTTTGTAATAAGGATTGATCGTATCGGTATGCAACAAATCAGCTCTCTACCAATATACCATCTCACGCGGATAATCGTAATCTTAAGGCTGGATAATCAAAAGTCATAGGTGAGATCAACGCACCGTTCGATTGATTTCAAGCTCTGTCATAGACATACAGCACACATCACTCATAGATTCAGTGTTGATTGGCATAAACAGCCACACTTGTCGTACCGTTGTGATACTTCACCGGACTGAGCGCTATACTCGAACATCATATTCATCAAGTCAGAACAGCTTTTCATCATCTTTGAGTGATCAGCGTGTCATCTTCTTCTCAAGAGAAGTAGCTATTTTCTTCGATAGTAAAAACGATATTATAACTCAATCATACATTAGATCATGTGACAGTCACGTTACTAATTAGAGGTACGCTGGTATCATTTTGCTCTTGTCAATTCAGCTGAGCAACTTGAGCAAGCGGTGTCTCGAGCAAGGCATAATTAAGATCATCACGATCAAAATGATTATTGTCTACTGATAAATAATTGAGGAATTTCAATGATGATAATTCTGATGGTAGTTTTCATATCATCTGGTTATGACTCAACGATAGGTCAGTCAGCTCAGTACATCTCTCAAGCCAGGCAGGTATAGTGCTGGTGAGTATATTATAGTCCATATTTAGTTGAGTTAGCTTACATTGACCTAGTATTTGAGGTATGCGATTCAAAAGATTATAACTCAGATCAAGCTTGACCAAACCAGTCATCAATCATACTACATCTGCATCTTTAAGGAGATTTTTAGATAAGTTAAGGTGGGATAATTTACTAAGCTGACTCAATGTTGGCGACACTACTCAAGCAAGGTTGTTGTTAGACAGATCAAGTTCAGCAATATGTCATGATACTGCATCTACTCCATATCGATCATTGATGTTTGGTGATCTTAGCCAGCCTTGTTGATTATGTCGATTAGTTCAATTGTTATTTTGATATAAATCTATCAACCCTTTACACTCATGCTGAGGTATATCTACTAGCTCACAGATAGTTCCGAAACGAATCCCTTCAGACTTGGTGGATGTTTGTGTCGTGAAATTAACAAATCCTACAGTGGAAGTAGTTGCTGATGTGATAGTAAAAGCATAATTTCAGTCTCATTTATGGATGAGTGGTGACAATTGACCAGCACTACTAGTAACTTGTGTCATACCATATGATGTGGGATTATTCCAAGCATCACGGCATTGTATCAATCCTAGTGCTGATGATTTACCGTCAGCGATTAAACTCGTTGGTGATAAGTTAATGATTGAGTTGTTAGCGTCACAAGGTCACGCTGTATACTTAATAGTTTGCGTCTGTAACAACATGGTATTATTCAATCTGACTTGTATGGTGGCGGATCATACTTTGTTTGGGGATAGTATCTTTGCCATATATCTTCACGGCACTCCAGGATACACACTTAATCATGTAATTGACCCAGCACTTATGGAAAATTGTAAATCTATATCTCAAGTATAGATCTGATTATTTACATCTCTCAGTTCGATCACAACTATAGTTGATCTTCATCATACTTGTATTGATCAACTAGCTAGTCAGATGTAAGTATTGTTAAACGATAAGATTGATTGCTGATTTCACAGGAGAGCAATCCCTTTTGCTTGTACTCAGTCCACTATCGTAAAGTCTCACCTAATAATATATTGTCCATCAACCAACACCAAGATAGATTCTATTGAGCCATTTACCATCGGACCATAATTGGCATCCAGCACTCACTGGCTGGAGATCATTGCAATGTTGTTGATCGGTTTGTTATTGATTGCATCAAATGCTCCTACTAAGATATAATTTCCGCTCAAAGACTGTATTTGGTGTACACTTCCACTGACACGCACCTTAAATGTCAGATCAATAGTACCATTTGTGTTGATCTTAATGATAGAATTTACTCAGGTATCCGCTGATTCCATGTCATCACGATAGGTACTTACGAGTAATTCATCACTAGATGTTACTGCGATTGATTTGACAGGATAAGGGAGAGTGCGAGATGGTACAAATCCAAAATCGAGTCTGCCACTGGGGCTAATCTTGGCAAGATATTTCTCGTTACTTGATCCATTGATAGAAGTAAATTCTCAGCCTACTACGTACGAACCGTTACTCATCTCCACGATCGTGTTGATAGCTCCATCGACCTTCATATCTGGAAACGAGACATCAAGTGTACCATCAGAGTTGATTCTCGCGATGCGAGTTCTGACCTTACCTCATATCATCGTAAAGTCTCCCACAACCATATATCTACCATCACGTAGAGATATAATAGAGCTTATCTGACCATTAGTACTTGTGTTGTTATTAAATGTTGTGTCTGCTTTCGCATCACTGGAAAGCTTCACGATACGATAAAAGTTTTTGTTGATTAAAGCATCAAACTGACCTGCTATAATATATCCTCCATTAGCAAGAGGAGTTACAAGCTTGACTGGATTGGAGACTGAGGAATCAAGCAACATCATCCCAGTGACTGTGCGTGCAGCTGCAAATCACACCAACATCGTTGATAATATCAATACTACCAAGATATTCTTCATTTTGCTTGGGCATATTCTCATGCGGCTTATACTAATGGATAATAGAACGTAACTATTTGGATATAGCCAATGACTGGAACAGCTCTTGAGATAACGGAGGAGGTGAAGTGAAGATTCACACGTTTGTCACGATCTGTAATGAAGCACCATCAATCAATTGCTTTCTTTTATGATCTTGAATATCAGATGATCATTCTTTTACATACCAGTCTTTAATCACTGATCTTCTATTATTGACCAATGGGCTGATATCATTACTCATTATTATACCTTCTACGATCAATCTTCCATCATCAATCCATTTTGTATTCTGGTCGTTGTTTTTGAGTGGAGGTAGCACATATCATGATGATATAATAATACCTTTATATCTCTGGGCTCAATTTACCATATTAGATCACAAGAAACCAACATCTCTTCTGGTAATCACAAACAGATTTCTTTCAACAAGTGATTTGTAGAAGAATACATTAGATGATGGAGCAATAATTGTTACACTTTCCGTATTACCCACACCCAACATATTCTGCAGTCATACATCACTAAGATACAATGCATTTGTTCATGTGTAGATATAGATCTGGCGATCTGGTATTTTTTTGAAAGTATAAATCCTTTGATTAACTATGGCGGTACTTAAACCTTGGAAAGTCTCTGTATATGTTGTGTTATTACGAATCGAACTGGATAGTATCACATACCTGTTTACGATTTCATCAACAAATTTTTGTCCTCTTAATGACGGAACATATGATCCAATTTGAGTTACTTGCGTAGCAACACCACTACCATACCTTGTGGTCAAGGTCTTGTTAGCTCCATCAATATACGCAAAGAAGTTACTGAAACTTTCGTTGGGTCTAGTAGAAAGTAAGCCATTATCTTGGATCAAATATGGCTTAGTAACTACAAAGTTTTGCTGGCAGATCGGCTGTGCAATAGTTCCAGATAGTACATCAACCGTATTTGGTAGAGAATTTCATAGGATATCCAGTTGCGTCGTAACCCTACATAAATTATATGTCATTCTATCGAGTCTCACTCTGTATTCTCCTAGTTTTCCATCAGTAAACCCAGACATAACGATCGCATACCATCACTGAGCTCAAGACAAGTTGTTGGTAAATGTGTTAAGTGAATTGAGATTGTTACTATTCAGAGGATTAATTCCAACATCTCATAATTGATTCCCTGTAAGATCATTGACATTAAGAAGTTGATTACCACGCAATAACATAGCCTCAGCATTAGTTATCGATGCTTTTCTACTATCAAAAATCGGTTTATTTTTAAAAGTATTGGTAGTAATTGCACTACTAAAACATGGTACAGTAAATGACAGCAATGCATCGTTTACAGTCCTTCATGCAAGACTATTATAAACACCAAACGTACATTGAGGTGTATTACTTGGATTGATGATGACTTTACCTGAATCAGCCGGACCAACACACTGAGTCGTGACACCAGTAGAGCTTGCTGATACAATATTCCACCAAAATGGATATATTTCACCTTCTTGGATAGACTGTACACTATTTGAGTTACAGGCAGGAAGTTCATAGTAACATGATCTTGGCAATGATTTGTTATACGAACAAGTCAGTGAACATGAGTTACCATTAAGAATTCATGCTTCGATGTAAGTAGGTCATGATCAGTTGTGATTATATTTTGGTAAACTGGTATTGTTGCCATCATCACACTGTTCACCTACTTGTAGTACTGCATCTCCACATCTTGACAATCCAATATTCTGCCTGACACTGATCAATGGAGTACATTGAATATCTTGGAATACACTACATTGCGTAGGACTTCATAGATTACGTCATAGACAAGTCCAGGTCTGTGCTCCAGTATTTACGGCAGTAACTCATGCGCCAAGCCCATCGCCACAGGTCGCGAAGTTTTGACCACAGATACCATCCTCAGAAATACATGCTCCGTTGGGGCGCATACAATAACTGATACGTGGAAGAGGACTTAATATTGATGATCTACACGATCGCGTCCTAGACATACCACATGCAACAGATCCAGTAAGATCAGTAGTTGTTCCGGCGAAACAACCGCCCGCTACTTGAGTGTTACACAAAGCACAATCTCAATTAGATTTGATACAGCTCGTAGCTAAGTTCGTCACAGTATTGGTACAAGTCCAGCTTCAAGTCAGACCACAAGCAGTGATTCAGTTGTAATTACTTGCGGTAGAGCCAGCACTACAAGCTCCCTGTGATCCACAAGTAGGACATTGATTGATCGTTGAGCAGATCGCAGTTCTACCATTGTTGAGTCAATTGCAAGACCATTGTCTCAGTGAGCCGCAAGTCATGTTAAGATTATCTCAGGTTACTGTTCATATATTACATGTTCATCTCACTACACCACATGAAGAGTCCTGTGCTGATGCACAAGTCAATGTGTCAAGAGCTGAGACAGTGGGATTTGCATACACCATACTATTAAATCAGCTGTTTGGCTTATAGAAATCAGCTCATGCACTAGGGTTGTATAGAGCAAGTCATCACGTAATTAGATTTCACGTGGAGTGTAGATTCCAATTTCATGAACTATTACAAGTAAAGTAATTATATAACTGACATGATAGTGCGCCTGACGTAATACTTGTGCAAGTCCGTGTCATGGATCATGTATTGATATTTCATACCAATCATCCATCGCAGTTATATGCGAATGTTGTACTACATCTACTCTGAGATGGTGGATACAGTGCACATGTAATATCAGCCGGTTTGGCTGATCCTGAAGGCCTAAATACTTGAGCACCATGCAGATAAGTAGAGGGAAAGGGTTGTATGAGTGGATAGAGTAATCATTGAGTAGTACTCATACCAGTAGCTACCGTAGTCCACTGTCAGGATCCACTATTACACTGATATCGATCATGGGTAAATCCGATCGGTACCATGATATCACTACAGTTGTTAATTGCTGGTGCTCGGTTTGGGTTAGGATTACCAAAGGCATCGTTTCTATTAAACTGCTGTATCTCATCTTCAGATGGTGCGAGACAGGCTCTTGCACGTATCTTAGAGCCTACGACATTGCTTGTCACACGGTAAGAAAACCTAACTACGCACGATTGACCATTAGCTATCACGCTGCTAGGGACACTGGGATGTCAAGCATTTCTAAACTGTACAGAATATCACTGCGTAGGATACCAATAACAGTTTTCGGCCGATTGACCGAATCATGGTCATGCCCACAAGCTTAACTCAGATGCACTATTAGGAAATGGATTGTTGGGTTCGACACGAGTCTCATGATAGGGGTATGAACAACCAGGGTTAGGGTTGTTGATAACTGATCTCCAAGTAAACAACATACTATTAAAATACGGAACTCTACACGATGCTCACTGTCGTGGCTCAGAAGCTGTAGGATCACAGTCATTGTAATCATGCCATCATACTACCCATTGCGACCCTCTCCGATTACGTCTTGTAGGTACCTGTACTGTACCTATAAATTCTCAGCCGATAAAACTATTTTGTCCACAGTTGCCACTATATACTTGAGATCACGGTATAAACTCTAATCATGTCAATACAGCAGTAGTAACTGAAAGTTCCCTTACTGTCCCAAAGCCGCGATTAGCTACTGTATACTCAATATTTACAATATCTCCACTCATATACCCTAATGGTGCACTCGCAATCCTCGTGGTCAGACCCAAATCATTATTAACACCTACATTACCAAATACTGCTACTACTCTTTCTCTTACCGGCATCGTAAACTCTACCGTATTGGCAAGCGTAGATAATGCAGTATCTGTCAACGATACAAACCTACGTCCGGTACCATCACGCTGGTGTAGATTCTTAAACGACGACTGGAATCACTGCTCCGGACTGACTTGTATACGATACTGTCAGCTACCATCTACTATGATTGGCACTTCAGTGGTACCTTGACATCATTGAAACACAAATGATGGATTGTAAGGCGGTAGACTTCCATCGTCATTGGGATTGCGTGGACATCAGTTACCAGTAAGTTTCGTCCTAAATGTTTGATTAAGCACTCGAGATGCTCATTGTCTTCTAGACACGGACACAATTGCTGGTACTCAAGTATTCTCTCCATTGTCCATCATATTGTTACCATTGACATCTCTACCGACTTGTACGATAATTTGATTCTTTCTGGAGCAGTTGCCACTTGGACAGAAGTAATCCATCCTTGCATCGACGGTACATGTACTTGTTCTGACCATCATCGAGTTGGATAAGATCGATGTGGTAGTGACTATGGCGGTCTTGATGGTTGCATAATCTCGTTGGAGATAACGATTACCTGCTACTCGCCCACTACCGATATCTAATACTCTGACGATATAATTGGTGTTAGCTGATACACCATTGAACTTGACATTAAATCACTCATCGATACCAGTAGCAATCAGTACAGTACCAGAAGCATTGTACAAGCCAAATAGATGATATCTACCATGCTCTCTGGTAGTACTATTACATCATGCAGCAGTGCTAGCATTACAATAGTTAAACTTAACGTCGATCTGCGGTGCACAAGTACATGATGGCGTAGATCATGCCATGCTACACTTGTAGAGATAGGGACAAGGTGTATTGGTTGTAAAGCTACTACAATTACCATCAGTTTGATCATGAGCTATAGCAGTAGTACTTCCACACCTAAAGTTGCTTTGTTGTCCAGCAGCAGGACAGCTAATACAGGCTTGAGATAGATTAGCTTTGGGTCATGGATTACATCTTTGACCAAACGGACAGCTTGCCGTAAAGTATCCATCTACACAGCTGATGATCTGTCTATAGCCATACGTTTTATTCGTCAGACAGCTGATATCTCTTACACTGTCGGTTCTTGAGTTGTTAGTCTGAGTAAAGTTTTGACAAGCATTATTACATCATCCACAACTTCAGCATTGTTGAGCACTACAAGTATTACTATTTGCTCATCAGTTATCACATTGCTCACCTGACTCTATTCTTCCATTACCACATCTCGGCGTACATTGTCCATCACATACAGGGTTGGTATACTGTCACCCACCATCAAGCCTTAGGTTGCAAGACACAAAACTACAGGAATATGTCAATGGTATATCAGATTTTTGACAATTAGCATCCTGACCTCCGTTTGGTGATCTACAAGTTCGAGTTTTGGTATTACCATTTTGAGACTGGTTGGCTACATTACCAACCGTACATCATCGATCTTGTTGTTGGTTACATTGACCGTTGGTAGGGTTGCTACCACATGGTAACTCTTGTATCAGACTAGAACATGCTGCACCGTTTCATTCTTGTGGGGTAATAACCGTCCTGGATTGAGTCTGTGTTCATCCACCAAGCGGTCTCGAGCATGCTGAAAGTGGTCACCGACCGCTCAACACACAGTCTACATCACGAGTACATGCCTGCGGATTGCATCATTGCTCCATTGTGAGAGGTGTAGGACATGCAGCGCCGTTTCATTCTTGTGGTGTAATGATAGTTCTTGTTTGAGTCTGAGTTCATCATCCACATCATCTATTACAAGCACCCCATCATGATCGATTACTTACTACACAATTAACATTGCGTGTACAGGAGTCAGTGTTACAGGATTGTGATTCTCTAAGATTAGGGCAGGATAGTCAGTTTCATGCTTGTGATACAGTGACGCTTCTATCTCTATGCTGCGTACCTCATCAACAAGATCTGTCACAGCTCGATCGTGATCATCGGCCACCGACTTCACAATTACGATCAAAAGTACAAGGTTGAGTATTACAGGATTGTGATTCTTCTAATGAGTCATTACATGATCAGTTGTTCTGTGCTGGTACGATGACTGATCTGTATCTTTTTTGGTTACCTCAACCACAAGCTCTATTGCAGCCTCATCGTCATCATCGATTACCTACTTGACAATTACTTGCAACTATACATGCTTGATTGTTACACGACTGTGATTCTGACAGAGAAATATTACATGATCAGTTATTCTGTGCTGGTACGGTGACTAATCTGTATCTTCGTTGAGTACCTCAATTGCACTGTCTATCACATCATCATCGACCTCCTCGACCGCCTACTTCGCAGTCGACTGCAGTACAGTTACCATTATATCTGTTACAGCTTACTGAGTTGACATTATTACTACAGGTCCACGATCTTGATTGTCCGCAAGAGTTATTATAATTATCATTGGAAGAACTTCCCTCATTGCAAGTTCAGGGATTGCCTCCACAACTCGCTCATGGTGATGTAAAACAAGTGACATTGTTTGGTTGATAGCTCGAACACACAACATTATTACCATAATAAGTAGTTGATGGATTGTAGTTGAGGTTGTTACAAGTACCATCATATGCCCATCGTCAAGCAATTTGACATTTATATTGAATATGGGTCGGCGGAGGATTGTTACAAGATCCATCACTACAACCAAATTGACACTCTCATAGATCTACTCGTTGCTCACCACCACACTCATTAGTTTGCCTTTGTTGTCTCATATTACCTGAGCATCTCAAACTCGATGGAACAGCATTTACCCGTTGTGTAGAGCAAGCGCTAGGACATATACCATTTTTAGGTGCAAGGTTTCAATTACAACACAGATTGCTAATAGTCGAATTATTATAATTATAACTATATTCACCATTAGAATATTCTGAACAAACTCTATCCTCACAAGCAACAATTAAGGAAGAGCCTTGACAATAATAAGAAATAATTCTACAAGAATAATCCTGTGCTGCATAAGAAGGAGAATTTCTAAGAGGACAAAAAGCACTTAATTCACTACATCTTGCTCATTCCACTACTTGGTTAGTGGAACACTGTACGCAGTTATTATTACACTTCACTCATCATATGCTAATATCGATTCCGTTAAAGACTCAATTATCACATTCTTCTCATGGGTCTGGAAAGCCGTTTATATTATAACAAGCTGAAAAAGTAAAAAAAGGAAAAAAAATAACAAACAATACTATTATAAATTTTAGTATAAATTTCCTCCAAAGAAAAACTCACATATTATCAAAAAGATTTGATTAAATATAACGAGTTTATGAATAGTTAAAACAATATCAATAGAATTCAATTCAAGTTTAAATACTTAAGCAATAATAAATAACAATATATATAAAATATATCGACTTATTAACGACCTAAATTATGGAAACTATCTCTTTTCTGATAAAAATTCTCTTGGTTTTCGATTGTTATGGCTCCAGCTTCAGAAAGTTTAGAAAAATTAGGAACATATACACTACATGATACAAATACTTCGTCTCCAGGACGATACTCTTTCTCAAGTAAATCATTAGATCAAGATATAAAGACTTCCATATCAGAAGCTAATATGTCAGACGAACTGAGTAACTTTTCAATACCAATCTTAAACCATTGACCTCATTGACTATTTGCAACATTTCTAAATGAAATATATAGTTCCAAATCACCAATAGGAACTCACGATGTTTCAGAGACTGATTCAGCCATTTCATTTATTACTGAGATATTAGGTTTAAGATTTGGCTTAAGATAATATCTTCCATCATCTCAAACAACTACTTTAGAAATAACTTTTACTCCGAGAGCATTACCATTTTTATCTTTTAGGTCAACTTGAAGATTAATGTTATTCTGAGCAATCCATTGATCTACTGTCAAACGCTGAATTTCAGTTCTTACTACCTCTCAACCTGGTTTGATTGTTGATGGATCACAACTCATCATAAAGAAACAAGTTGCCAAAATAACTGCTGCTGCTCGACTAAAACCCCTTGAAAATAATGTATCTGCTTGTTTTTTAATAGTTGCTTGCTGTTCAGTAGATAAGTCATTAAGTTTAAATTCACGATATGTAGACAGCATATCTGTCAAATAATCAGGATTAATACTTAACTTAAGTTTTTGTGCTCAATTTAAATCCAAAGCTTCAGCTATCATATCTAACGCATATGGATTAGATTGGATTTTAGCTAAAATTTCTCCTAACTCTTTATCTACACCAGAAAGAATCATTTGAGTTTCTAATCTAGTGTTTTGATCCCCCAATAGTGCTGTAGCCGGATGTACGATAACCTCTGCTCCAGTTTCTGGTTGATTTTTAACTTCTTGTATTAGATTTTCCATGACTAAATATCATAATAATATAAAATATCTACTATGAATATAACACAAAAATTCCAAAAATCAAGTGATTTTGCAATCACCCACGAAAATAACCTGCTAGAACCAAGCACCGACCAGCCGAAAATGGGTCTGTCGCTACGATATCATAGCTATCAATAACATACTAATTGTGCGAAAAATAACCGTTTTGCTACCCTTTTGGGTAGTCCGACCCGATGCCGGA
>Ga0209702_10005240_pt1 | contig 17881 bp, 16 predicted proteins | sample FRY01_FD_187210 | JGI IMG/M metagenome (GOLD analysis project Ga0209702, IMG submission 187210) | Freshwater microbial communities from Lake Fryxell liftoff mats and glacier meltwater in Antarctica - FRY-01 (SPAdes) (version 2) | ecosystem: Environmental > Aquatic > Freshwater > Ice > Glacier...
AACATCCTTTTCAAGTGGAAATTGAATCCTCGGGCGGATCGGATGGAAATGAAATTCAGAAACAGCCTTATCCGATGGACTGGTGTTTCATTGGAGCTGCTGAAGATTTGGTGCATAGTCCGGACGAGAAAGTGCATAAATCAGACATTGCTTCCATGTTAAAAGCATATCAGATTTTGCTGAAGGAACTTTAGACGAAATACTTTTTAATAGCCTCAATGAAATCTTCAGGCGCTTTACAGGGTCTACCGGATTCCTTATTAATAAACACCAAAGTAGTTTCGGCTTCCGATATTTTTTCTCCGCCTTGATTAAATACTTCATAGGTAAAAACCATTCTAGCTGTCGGCATTTCCGGAATTTGTGTTTTGATCGTCAGCTCATCGTCGTAAAATGCAGGTTTTAGATACTTTATTTTATACTCCATGACAGGCAATAAAAAGCCTTCATCTTCCATGTGTTTGTACGACATACCCAATGATCGCAAGGCTTCCACACGAGCTACTTCAAAAAAGGAAGCGTAATTACCATAATACACGTAGCCCATGCGATCTGTCTCGGCATAACGAACTCGTAAAGTATTTTCAAAACTAAACATCCCCTAAATTTTTACGAAGATGAAAAAAAATGCTCGGATAAAAAATCACATCAAAAAAAATCAATAAAACGATTACCTTTGTCAGATGCGCGGAAAAATTGCAACCCTCCTCCTATTCTTATTTACTCTTGGTTTTGGCTTCCAATGCAAAACAAAGACTCCCGTATACAAAACGCAAACGACGCAATATCGAGTTCAGCAGGACGCGAGCACTTTTTCCAATGGCAATTCACTTTCCTTCATTCAGCCTTACAAGGACAGTTTAAATAAAAGCATGAATACAGTTCTTGTGTTTTCGAAACAAGCTTTGACCAAAGAATTGCCCGAGGGGAACTTAGGAAACTATTGTGCCGATGCTTGTTTACGACAAGCAGAAACCATCTGCAAGAAAATGAATTTAGAAAAACCAGATTTCTGCTTTTTAAATCACGGTGGATTAAGAGCATCCTTACCAAAAGGAAATATTACCATTGGAAATGTTTTTGAATTAATGCCTTTTGAAAATGAAGTGGTCTATTTGAAAGTTTCCAAATCAATTCTGGATTCCATCTTAAATTACACGGCGATAAAAGGCGGCGCTCCGGTTTCCGGAATTAAATTCCAATTAAAAAACAATAGTGTTGCAGAAGTCGTCATTCGCGATCGAACCATCGACACCAACAGAGAATTTTTAATTATTACATCTGATTACATTGCCAATGGAGGAGATGGATATTCCTTTTTGAAAACAGAAAAAACAATTAGCTTAGGAATCAAGGTACGCGATGCACTCATGAGTGATTTGAAAAATATTGGCGATAACAAGGACAGTTTATTTGCAGAAAAAGATGGACGAATTATTAAAATTTAATCGAAGATCCTTTTTAGGAAATACTTTCAAAGCGATGGCCTTTGCCGGACTCGCCGGAATTCCTATAGATGTATTTGCAGATAAAAATTTAGAAACGCTCGTCATTTTACACACTAACGATACACATAGCCGCATTGATCCATTTCCTGATAACGATCCTAAATTTGCAGGCATGGGGGGAGTCAAACAGCGTTTAAAAATCATCGAAGAAATCAGAGCGTTACATCCGCATGTATTATTATTAGACAGCGGCGATTTTTTTCAAGGAACTCCTTACTTCAATTTGTTTGGCGGCGAAATCGAATTAAAGGCCATGAGCGCATTAAAGTATGACGCGAGCACTTTGGGCAACCACGACTTCGATAATGGCGCAGAAGGTCTCGCAAATCAAATGAAGCATGCCGATTTTCCAATACTCAATGTCAACTACCAAATTGACGATTCGCCCTTGCAAGGAAAAATCGAGCCTTACAAAATTTTCCAAAAAGGAAATTTGAAGATCGGAGTCTTTGGCGTTGGCATCGAATTAAAAGGTTTGGTCGATGAGCGACTTGTTAAAAATATTTACTATCTTAACCCCGTTCAAAGGGCAAATGTCATTGCTGAACGATTGAAAAAAGATTTGGATTGTGATTTGGTGGTCTGTCTTTCTCACTTAGGATTAAAGTACGACACCCCTAAAATGAGTGATGTAGTTTTCGCTGAACAGAGTAAGTATATTGATTTAATCCTTGGTGGTCACACCCATACCTTTTTAGATGAACCCTTAATAGTAAAAAATTCAATACAAAAAAACATGATTATAGCACAAGTTGGTTGGGGAGGAATTAAGTTAGGGAGAATAGATTTTCTCTTTGAAAAAAAGAGTCGGAGAATCAAGCATTCAGCCTCTACAATAAAAGTTTCTAAAAAGTCAAGCTAAATAAATTTTTTTTTAAAATGTTTTTAAACAATATTTGCCGAATAGTACAGAAGTAAAATTTCATTCATCAATTCAGTCACAAATTTCAAATGCCTAAAGCGGGTATGCAAAAAGAAAAAGATTCAAGTTCCAAAGAAATAACATGCGAACAAGTTTGGGAAAATTGTTTAAAGTTAATTCGCGATAACGTTAACCCGCAAAATTTCAAGACATGGTTTGAGCCTATCAGAGCAGTAAAGCTAGACGACAGCACGCTCACCATTGAAGTTCCAAGTCAATTCGTTTACGAATGGCTTGAAGAACACTATATTGGATTGTTGAGAAAAACAATTAAAAGAGAACTTGGACAAGAAGGTCGTTTAGAGTACTCTATCTTAATGGAGACATCTACACAAAACAGTAAGCCTTATACTGTTAAATTACCGGCAAAAAGCAACAACGGATTGAAAAATCCTTCGGTGTCTATTCCCCAACAAATTAGCGGCGGAATTAGAAATCCTTTTATCATTCCAGGTTTAAAAAAGATTGACATTGATCCTCAGTTGAATTCAAATTATTCCTTTGATAATTTAGTAGAAGGTGATTGTAATCGTTTAGCTCGTTCTGCAGGATATGCTGTAGCACAAAAGCCGGGTGGAACTTCTTTCAATCCATTACTTATATATGGAAATGTTGGATTAGGAAAAACACATCTTGCTCACGCAATTGGAATCGATATTAAAAATAATTTCCCTGAAAAAACTGTACTTTATGTACCGAGTGAAAAGTTTATGCTTCAGTTTGTTGACTCTGTAAGAAACAACAGCCAAAACGACTTCGTTCATTTTTATCAAATGATGGATGTTCTCATCATTGATGATATTCAATTTTTCGCAGGCAAGGAAAAAACACAAGATGTATTCTTCCATATCTTCAACCATTTACATCAAAACAACAAGCAAATCATTTTAACTTGTGACAAAGCACCTGTTGATCTTCAAGGTATGGAGCAGCGTTTACTGTCACGATTTAAGTGGGGTTTAGCTGCTGATTTACAAATTCCGGATCTTGAAACACGCATCGCAATTCTAAAGAAGAAAATGTATGTGGATGGGATTGAATTACCGAATGAAATCAGTGAGTATATTGCACTGAGCATCACCAACAATATACGTGAATTGGAAGGCGCTTTAATTTCCATTATCGCTCAATCTTCACTGAACAAAAAGCCCATCACACTGGAACTTGCCAAACAAATGATTGACAAGTTTGTGAAAAACACAGTGCACGAAATTTCAATTGACTACATTCAGAAAATTGTTTGTGATTATTTTGAATTAGCATTGGATGTATTGAAATCCAAAACCAGAAAGCGTGAAGTAGTACAAGCCAGACAATTGGCGATGTATTTCAGCAAGCAATTCACAAAATCTTCTCTCTCTAATATAGGAATGCATTGCGGAGGAAAAGATCATGCTACTGTTTTACATGCATGTCGTACCGTCAATAATTTAATGGACACCGACAAAAAATTCAAGGCGCAAGTAGTTGATTTGCAAAAGCGCATCAACCTATCAAGATAAAAAAATTCAGAATAATATAGAAAGTCCCGTTCATTGATCGGGACTTCTTTATATAAAGCATATTTCAGATGAAAATACTCATGGTTTGCTTAGGCAATATCTGTCGATCTCCACTCGCTGAGGGAATACTTGGGACAAAGTTGCAATCGTTGAATGTGCCGCATCTAATAGATTCTGCGGGCACCATTGGATTCCATCAAGGTACTGCACCCGATGAACGATCAATTCAAGTAGCACTTCGCAATGGAATTGATATCAGCGGACAAAGAGCCAAGAAATTTGTGAAAGAAGACTTTGAAAATTTTGATTACATTTTTGCAATGGACCGTAATAATTTTAAAGATTTGCAAGCAATGGCACCAACAGAGCAGCTTAAAAAACTGCATTTATTTTTAGAATTTGCTAATTTAGGAAAGCAAGATGTGCCGGATCCTTACTACGGAGAAATGAAGCAATTTGAAGAAGTATTTGCTCTGCTTGAAGGTGCTTCAATTACAGTCGCAAACAAATTACTATTAGTCAAATAGTTACAGGCCTAACGAATAGTTTAAAAGGCTTTCTATGGAAAGAAAAATCTATTATCTTTGCCCTTCTAAAAAAAATTAATCTTCCTTAGAAAATGTCAGGAGATAAAAAACAAGGCTTTGAAATAGCCCAAAGCATCGATAAAGTAGAACATTACGTTCAAGACAATAAAAAAAGCCTAAGTGTAATTGGTGGCACCATAGTTTTAGTGGTACTCGCTTACTTCGGATATAATCAATTCATCGTTAAACCACAGGAAGAAAGCGCTAGAGAAGATATGTTCATTGCTGAACAATATTTTGGACAAGACAGTATCGACCTTGCTATTAAAGGAGATGGATCTTATCCTGGTTTTGAAGAAATCGTTGATAATTACGGATCATCACCTTCAGGCAATTTAGCTCAATACTATTTAGGTATGAGTTATCTAAAAAAAGGTGAGTTTGAAAAAGCCATTGAAGCATTGAAAAATTATGATGCAGAAGATGATATTACAGGAGCATTAGCACTTGGTGCCATTGGTGGTGCATATATGGAATTGGGTAAGTTAGATGAGTCCATCAAATTTTTAGACAAAGCTGCAGACTGGGATAAAAATAATTTTACTTGTCCTTTATTCATGAAAAAAACTGCTTTTGCTTATGAGCAAAAGAAAGAATTTAATTCAGCCTTGGATATTTACAAAGAAATCAAGAAAGATTTTCCTTTAAGTACAGAAGCTAGAGACATCGATAAATACATCGGTCGCGCTGAAGCTGCACTTGCTACCGGAAAATAATTCATGTCATCGGCTCACCAATCACTTTCTCAAATTCCTGCTAATTTACCTGATGCATTAGCATTCAAGTTCGGCATTGTAGTTTCTGAATGGAATGAGGAAATCACCGGGGCTTTATTAAATGGAGCTTTGGATGCTTTACAAAAAGCAGGTACAAAAAAAGAAAACATTATAATTAAGTATGTACCCGGTAGCTTTGAATTAACGGCCGGAGCTTCCTATTTATTAAACAAGGAAGGTTTTGATGCCATCATTTGTTTAGGGTGTGTGATACAAGGTGAAACAAGGCATTTTGATTTTATTTGCTCGGCGGTTGCACATGGAATTACTCAATTAGAAATTCAATACAATAAACCTGTCATTTTTGGAGTATTAACTCCTAATACCATGCGTCAAGCTTTAGAAAGAGCAGGAGGTGTTTATGGCAACAAAGGATTTGAAGCAGGAATTACAGCGATTAAAATGGCTGATTTTTTCAAGGGCGCTTAAGCCCAAGTATCTCCCACCCGATTTACAACATTTTTTTTAATCACATCAAAAAGATCTTTTGTTGTAAAAGGTTTTCCGATGTGTGCATTCATCCCAACCATCATACTTTTCTCAATATCCTCTTTAAAAACGTTGGCAGATACACCTATGATGGGAATTTCATAATTCCTCGATTGACGAATAAACAGAGTTGCTTGATGACCATCCATTACCGGCATCTGAATATCCATTAAAACTGCATCAAAAGTTTCCTTCTCTAAAAGTTCAACAGCCAACTTTCCGTTTTCTACAATGACTACTTCACAATTTAAACTCAACAAAACTTTCTTAATTAAAATTTGATTGATTTGATTATCCTCTGCCACTAGAAGTCGAGGGGCGTTTTCAAATCTTAACAAATTCTCGTTTGTTGAATTCTTGTTTTCAGGGACAATTTCTTTTCCTCTTTTAACTTTAATCGTAAACCAAAAATCGGAACCCGGTTGCACGTCTGTTTTCAATGAACCCGGACTTTCAATTCCGGTGACTCCGCCCATCAATATTGCCAATTGCGCATTGATAGCTAATCCCAATCCGGTACCGCCAAATTTTCTAGTGGTTGAATTGTCTGCCTGAGTAAATACCTCAAAAATAGAATCCTGCTTTTCTTTGGGTACACCCATTCCAGAGTCGGACACAACAAACTTTAACTGCAATTGATTTCCATCCGGAATGCTCATGCTACTTACCGACACATCAATATTTATTATACCAAATTTCGTAAACTTAATTGCATTGGAAATATAATTAATCAATATTTGACGTGTACGATGTGGATCACCAACAATGAAAGCCGGAATCTCAGGAGAACAATTAATTTGCAACTTCAATCCTTTTTCATTCGCTTGAAGTACATAAGGAGTACACGACTCATTCACCATATCACGAATAGAATAATTCGTTTCTTCAATGGTCAATTTTCCAACTTCAATTTTATTAAAGTCGAGAATGTCATTTAATATATGCAATAAATTATCGCTTGACTTTCTTATATGGTTTAAATATTCGTGGTCTTTCTGTTCCGCTTCTTTCAATAAAATATCGGTAAATCCAATTATTCCATTCAAAGGAGTTCGAATTTCATGACTCATATTAGCTAGAAACATACTCTTAGAACGATTCGCTAATTCGGCGTTGTTCTTTGCCACCTCCAAACCTATTTCAATTTTCTTATATTCTGTAGTATCTAAAACTGTCCCGGCAATCAATATCGATTGCCCACTGGCATCAAACAATGGAACCGTTCTGGCTTGCAAGAATTTAGTTTCACTCATTGAATTCACGATTCGAAAAGCCAACTCCTCTTCTGTTCCAAAGCGAATCGCATTTTTCAATGATTTAAATACTGCATTTCGATCATCAGGATGTATGCATCCAACAAATCGTTTTAGACTGAATTGAGCAGGATCAATTTCACTTTCAAAAAATAGATTGACAAGATATTCGGAACACGTAAATTTTTTTTCTGAAATACGAAACTCCCAACTTCCTAAGCCGGCAATTTTTTGGGCTTCCTTCAATTGAAATTCATTTCGATTCAATGATGAATTAATTTCCAATAAAGTTGAATTGATCGCTTCAATTTCAATATTTTTAGATTTAATTTCACTGTTCTTAGATCTTACTTCTTTAAATTTCTGCATCAACTCACGATTCACTCTTCTCTTATCACGATATGCCTTATAAATAATAGCGCCCAAAATCAAACTAAAAGACAAAGAAAGAACGAGTCCATTTCGCATACTAATCAAACGCGAATTATAATACACCATGTTATTATGGTTCATTTCTATAGATGCAAATTCTGTTTCAGGACGCAATCTTTGCAGTAAGGATAGCAGATTTGTATCACGAACTTGAATATCATTTTTAGCAAGTTCTTTCGAAAGAATTTTGAATGTATCGATATAAGCCAATGCAACGGAATGTTGTCCTTGTGCCCTATACAGCTCAGCCAATTGTTTTGAAATAGCAATCGAAAGAGATTTTTGATTCATTCTTTTCGCATTTTTCAATGCCTTGTGCTGATAAATTAAAGCCTCTTGAATATTATTTTGACTATAACAAATCATTCCAAGCAGATGATTCATCCAAATACTGGATGTAATATTTTCTTCTACGTCCCACTTTTCCAAATCAAGTAATATGCTTTTTGCCTCTGAAAAATTTCCCTTTTTGTAATAGACCATTGCCCTATCCGTTTGACTTTCCATCATGCCGAGAATTTGACCACATGATTTGTTCATCGCAACAGATGATTCCAAATAATACAAAGAAGAATCATAATCACCATTTCTCAATTTAATTTTACCCAAACGACCTAGGTCTCTGGCAATTCCTGACTGCTTATTTAGTTTAATATTTATTTTTAAGGCACTTTTTAAAAAATGCTCTGCATAATTTAAATCGTTTAATTCATAGTAAACCCATCCAATATCACTTATTGCTGAAGCCAGTTCCGAAACAAGCATATCATCTTTCGCTGCTCCAAATCTTTTTACGTTTTTCACAAATGCGCTTAGCGCTTTGATGCTTTGGCCATTTGATAAATAATAATTCCCAATTAAATTTAATGCTCTCGCCTGACCATAATTAAAATGCAGGCTATCTGAAATCCGCAAAGCCTCCGAAGCATCTGCAAAGGATTTTTCAGGATCTATTATCAGTTTATTAAAAGCAATATTTTCCAGAAAAAGTACTCTATTCGTGTCGTTCTCGTTATAAAATTCAAAAGTCGTTCTGCCAAAAGCTGTGTAATGACTTGCATAAATAAGGAGAAAGGTCCCTATCCAAATGAGGAATTTCACTTTAACCAAAATGTTTAAATTCAATGGTTTATAGAACATTGCCGGATCTAACATATTTAAAACATGAATTATTACGTTTTTTCCTTTAAAATGTTTCTACATTTCTTCAATTCATAGAGGAAAATTCTTACTTTCGATTACACAAAAAATAGTAATATGTCTAACGGATCAAAATACTTAGTTCTCTTCTTATTCTTTAGTTGTTTCACCATCACCTCCATTGCACAAACCGCGAAAAAGGCTCCGCTTGCAAAAAAGCCGGCTGTTTCAAAATTGAAAATGTGCAATGTCCCTAGTGATTCTAGCACGTCTGCAAAAATCACATTGGAAGAGGCGCAATTTTGGGCTGATAGCCTGCCATTGACAGTCATCTGTAATGATGGAAAAAAGTATACTCTGAAGCAATTTATTTTCACAACCATTTTGATGAATCCGCTTCAAACTAAAGAATATGGTTTAGCGAATAATGGCATTCCGATTCTTGCAAAAAAGGCGATCAATCAAATGAAACCGGGCGATACTATTTTCCTTAAAGATGTAATTGGTAATGACCCTGAAGGTTTAGAAACCAAATTGCCCGGAATTGTATTCGTAATAAAAGAATAATTCTTTTATAGAAGTGTTTAATATTTCTAAATAACTATTGATTCGCAGAGCCGAAATTCTTTCGCTAAAACTTACTGAAAAATTTTAACTATATCGACCAAGTAGCAAAAGCGGTTGGTGTTTCCTGTAGTCTCACTTCTATTAATTTAATTTTTTCAGGGATATGTTCTTTTAGTCTAAGAACAATATCGACCAACATGTTTTCACATGTTGGCGTATAAATTGTTCGATAAACTTTCTCATTTGATGGAAATTCCATAGTTGAATACATGCCACCCTGCTCAATCAACAAGGCATGATCAAATAAATTTAACACTGCCATTTCCACCCACTTTTTCATCTCTGTAAAGTCTATAATCATTCCACGATACGGATTGCCTTTTTCATCAATTATATTTCCTGTTATGCTAACAAAAAGATGATAGGTGTGCCCATGAATATGTTTGCATTTTCCGGGATATTGATCTAAAGCATGAGCTGCATCAAATGAAAACGCTTTCGTTAAGGAAATTTTCTCCATAAAATTCATTTCATATCCATTGAATTCATGTTAAAAATTATTGAGAAACCAAGTGTCTTTCTAAGGGTGTAAAATGCGCTGTGAAGTGCCTAAGGAATTTCGTTTCCTTGGTGATTATAAAGCCATTCACTTTTGATTTGATTTGCATTAAATATTCGAATACTTCGATGACATAATCCAAATGACTTTGTGTGTACACGCGACGAGGCAATGCTAATCTTACTAATTCATTTGCAGCTGGAATTAAACTCCCTTGAGCATCGTATTTGCCAAACATCACTGAGCCTACTTCTACTGAGCGAATTCCTCCTGCTTTATATAATTCACAAACCAAGGCTTGCCCTGGATATTCATTCACCGGTATATGCGGAAACATTTTTGCAGCATCAATGTACACAGCGTGTCCTCCCACCGGTAAAATAACAGGCACTCCTAATTGGTGGAGATGTTCTCCTAAATAAGTAGTACTTACAATTCGATAATGCAAATAGTCCGCATCAAAAACCTCTACTAATCCAACAGCGAGTGCTTCCATATCTCTTCCTGAAAGTCCCCCATAGGTGGTAAATCCTTCCGTGATGATCAACAAGTTTTTACAGGCTGCCGCTAATTTTTCATCTCTTAATGCGAGAAATCCACCCATATTTACCATTCCATCTTTCTTCGCACTCATCACAAAACCATCGGCCAACGAACACATCTCAACAGCGATATCACGATAAGAATATGTTTCAAGACCTTTTTCATAATGTTTGATAAAATAAGCATTCTCTGCAATTCGACAGCCATCTAATATCATCAAAATACCATTTGCTTTGCAAATTTCACTGACCAAACGGGCATTCTTCATCGATACCGGTTGTCCACACCGCTATTATTTGTAACTGTTAAAATTACAGCAGAGATATTTTCGGCACCTTTCAATACGATTAATTCCTTCAACTTCTTTACATCCATATCTCCTCTGAAATGAAGATCGCTTTCCGAAATTTCAATAGGAATATCAAATGCTTCCGCACCCGAAAATTCTATGTTAGCCCGAGTGGTATCAAAATGTGTATTACTAATAAAAATTTTGCCAACTCCACCGATCGTACCGTATAAAATTCGTTCAGCGGCACGACCCTGATGGGTTGGCAAAATGTAAGTCATACCGGTAAACTCAAAAATAACTTTCTCCAATTTATACCAACTGGAGGCACCTGCATAGGACTCATCTCCCAACATCATCGCCGACCATTGTGTATTACTCATAGCAGAAGTACCACTATCGGTAAGCAAATCAATAATGACTTCATCAGCACTCAACAAAAAAGTATTGTAGTGAGCTTTCTTTAGGAATTCCAATCTCATTTCCGAGGTACTCATCAAAATCGGCTCTACCATTTTTATTCTAAATGGTTCGATAATCGTTTTAAATTTCATATTTTTAAAATATGTAAGAATCCACCATTGTTGTATACACGCTATACGGATTCCAATTTCATTGCAAATAAATAGAAAATTGAAATGATCAAAACTGACGAAAACTAAAACGAGAGATGATACATCTCATGGGAAAAGAATTTATATTTTAGTTCTCCATGTAGCGGATAGAGAGAACAAAGCAAAAATCAAAAGGCTTAACCAAATTCCGGGGAAAACAATCATCCACCAGGCTTCAATATTATTTTTCCCTTCAGCAATGATTCCACCTAAGGTCACAACTGAAGGAGGCAAACCAAATCCCAAAAAACTCAAACTTGCTTCTATGATAATATTCCCTGCAAATGTGTAGAGTAAAAAAACCAAAACGGAGGGCCAAATATTCGGCAATACCTGCTTATAAAAAAGTCGAAACCCCTCAGACCCCGACATCACAGCCGCCTCCATATAAGTCAATTCTTTAATCTTATGCATTTCAGAACGAATCATCCTTGCCAAATCGACCCATGCTGAAATTGCCAATAGTATAATTACCGATAAATAAGATGAGGAGAAAAATTGCATAAAGGCTAATACCAAAATTATACGTGGAATTACACTTATCAATTCGGCAAATCGCAAAAAGAATTGATCGAAAGGAATTTTGATTTTAAACTTATTCATATTGAACATTCCTTTAAAAGAAAGCATCTTCCACAAACAAAAAATCAGAATAGAAGAAAATACAAATGCAATTGCTTTGTCTTGTATCGAGAATAAATTAAATAATATATGAGCACATAGAAATAAAGAAAATAGAAACAAGCCGAATTTCAACAATGAAACTCTAACCGCAGCTGGACCATACCAGCCACTAATGAATCCAAAAAAAGCAGCAATAATTCCGGCAAGTAAAGTGGCAAAAAATGAAACAAATATTGAAATACGACTTCCATATAGTATATCTGCCAAAAGATCTCTACCTAATAAATTTGTACCTAGGAAATGACGTTTTAACAAAGGTGCATTTACCAAACTTCCGTCCATATTCAAATAGTATTGAGAATCAAAAGGGCCTTTAAAATTCATATTATGTGGATCAGATTTTCCGGATGAATATGGAAGCAAAGAATGAATTTGAAAGCAATCTTTTTGAGTGGAAACTTGATGAAAATATTCTTGATTAGCATTCAAAAATGGAAAAGATATTTTTCCTTTGCAAATCTGTACAAGAGCAATATCATTTGAAATTATCGGCGCTAAAAATGAAATTAAAAGCATCAACAAAAGCAGAATGACCTGCCAATGGCTATACCATTTTTTGCTTTTCAATTTAGCACTCATCATTTTGAATTAAATTGCTGTAATGGGTTGATACGACGAACAAATATATCTGTCAAAATAAAAGACAAAATGCTAAGCAATCCTGTTGAAAAAATAATTCCTGCGATAACTGGAAAGTCTTGTTGCAAACAAGCAGTAGCGATCAATGTACCAATTCCAGGCAGGGTAAAGAGAAAATCAATAATCACTGTACCACTCAACAAGAGCGGAAAAACACTCATTCCTGCAACAATTAAGGGAACCAATACATTCTTCATAGCATAATAAAAAATAATTCTTCTCTCCGAATTACCCACCGATTTTAAGGTCAGAACATAGGGCTTTTGCATTTCATCACGTAACAGATCTTCTGTCATTTGACTGATGTAAACAAAAGTAGAATACCCAATGGCAAACATAGGAATAATGAAGTATTCCGGCTGACTGAAAACTGAACTCAACCATTTTCCAAATCCTTCATTCGTATTGAGCAAGGGTGCTACAGAAGGAAAAACATTGAACATATTGGGGTTCGAAAAAAACAATATCAAAGCTGTACCCATCCAGAAAGTTGGAATAGAATATAAAAAAATCAAAATAGGTCTTTGTATTTTTGCCAAAAAGTGATGTTGATGCAATGTTAGCAATGCCCCGCATAACAAGGACAATGGAAAACAAACAATCAACACAAAAAATGAAATCAACATCGTCAATAAAAAGGGATACTTTACAGCATCCACTACATCATTTCCTCTTGACCATGAAACGCCAAAATCGCCATGAATAATTCCATTGTTCGTTTCACTATCGCTTAAAGAAAATTCATCTCCAAAACACCAAGTATTAAATTGATTTTTGGAATTGAAACGAATGCAGGGCGTCCATCGCTTCCATGAATTATTTTCACTTTCCGCTTTCAATTTATTCCACAATTCATTTAAGTTTAAGCGTGTCTCCAATTTTAATTTTGGATCTATAAAAAATTCATCTAAGGATGCCTCCAAGCCCTTCAACTTAATTTCCTTTAATACATGAGGAATATTATTCTTCTTCGAAAACGCCTTTACAAAAATTAAAGATCCTTCAGGGTTACCGGAGTAATAAGCCAATGCGCAGAGAAAGGAACTTTGTTCTTGAAAGGGAACGCGATGAAAAGTATCTGGAACAGCAAAACTCTCAATAGAAAAATAAAACAAGGGTAAATGCAATCCCATCTGTCGATACAATTGTTCATATCGCTTTAAACGACTTTCATGCGACGTTTTGCCTTGGGTATTGGTATTTTTTAAAATATGTTTTGCAGGATCTCCCGGAATCAAACGGCTGATAGCAAAAGAAAATACCACCAATAGAAACAATGCCGATAAAAACTGCATTGCTTTATGGAGTAAAAATCTTTTCATTAAAAACAATTTAAGGATTCACATTTGCTTTTACGCCTACAGAATTATTTTCAATTTGAAATGAGTTAAATAAAACACCAGGACGTTCACTATACAATTCTGCTCCTGAAAAACGACGATGTATTGCAGTTCTGCGTACTAAACCATAAAGAAAAATATATGGTTGCTCCTTATAAATTTCTGCTTGAATTCTTTTCTCCATTCCATTTCGCTCTTCGTTGTTCATCGTTATGGCAATACTATCAATTAGTGCATCTGTACTTTCATTTCCGAATCCTGAAAAATTCAAACCATTTTCCTTCCAGCTGCTGTTTGCCCACAACTGTGCATAATCTTCTGGAAGTGCGGATGAATTCCAGGAACCCATAATCATATCAAAATCATGTGATGTGCCTTTATCTAACCACGTGGGCAAATCCACTGCATTTAAGTTTAATTTAATTCCAGCTTTCTTATACGACTCTTCAATCATCAATGCCATTTCCTTCCATTCAGGCGTGGTTGCTAAAAAAATAAATTCAAATTCCAATCTTTCTTTTTTACCATTCAACTCCTTCATTCGCACACCATCGCCATCTCTCATTTGCCATTGTGCTGCATCCAATACATTATTTGCTGCCAGCACATCCAATTCAATAATTTTCAAATCAGAATTATAACTGGCTTTCATTTTTGCCACCGGACCATTAATAGGTTTGTTGACACCTTTACAAACTACTTCAATAATTTGCTTGACTGGAGTCAACAAACTTAAAGCCTTTCTCACCTGTAAATCACTTAAGCTAATAGCACGGTGTGAAACCTTCGGTTGCATATTCATACCTATAAAAGTGTAACCATACACATCTACAAAACGACCATGATAATTTTTATTAAACAAAGAATCATTCAGCAATTGAATCAAACTACGCGAAGAAAGTGATGTGGAAGCATCCAATTCTTGTTTCATAAAAGCCAACTCAGTTGATACTGCATCTTTATTTACTTTAAAAATGATTTCATCCGGAAATGATTTTTCAGCATATACTGATGACTGATCCGACCAATGATTTTTTTTCTTTTCAAGAATAAGCAATTGACCCGAATTCCAATCTTTTAATCGATAGGGACCGCAACCCGAAATAAATTGCTTATCAAAACCCATTCCCGGCGCATTAAATTTTTCTGACCATAACATCAAATCTTTCTGTGCTGATGCATTAAATGTTGAATCGTTAAACTGAACGAAAGAAAAAGAATTCAAAATATTTTCAGGGTCAAAAAATTTTCTTTGAATAATCGGATAATCTGCCCAGAGTGCGATATTCTGGACATACACTTTTTTCATTCGAATTAAAACTTTAGAAGGTGAGCCAGAAACCATTTCTACCTTATCCACTAAATCGAAATACGGTTTAAAAGCAGCATTATTTGTCAAGGGAGATTTCGCAACTTTGATTGTAAAAATCACATCTTCCGGAGTTACTATCGAACCATCATCCCACTTCACATCATTTCTCAAATCGAAAATCAGATCCAATTTATCGGCAGAAACTTCAGGCAATGCTTTAGACAATCCGGGCTGAATTGTACCGGTGCGTAAATCTGTCCGCAAAAGTGCCGCATGTAAATACAAGAAAATTTCAGATCGAACCTGGGAACTTCCATTGCAGGGATGCAAATTATCCGGTTCTGTTAATTCATGAACTATCACTTTATTTTCCTTGGACCAAGAATCTAAAAAGGTGGAAGGACTCTCCAGCTTAATATATTGAGACGAATCGACCTTCACATTTGAAGTTTTTTTATCGCCGCAAGAATGCAGCAAAAGAGAAGAAAAAAACAGTGTCGTAAGAAGATTTAATTTTCGCATAGTTGGAAGCATTGGGAATCAGACAAAGATAAAATCTACACATTGCAATCAAAATATAAATAAGGTTTGGATCGAGCCTTCCTTTCACTAAATTTGCAGCCGCCGGTGAGGTGCCTGAGTGGCCGAAAGGAACAGTTTGCTAAACTGTCGTACGGGAAACTGTACCGAGGGTTCGAATCCCTCCCTCACCGCAAAATAGATGAAAATCCCTGTTTTATACGGGGATTTTTCATTTTATCGCCGTGACAAGCTTACTTGAGCGTGGTGGTAAAATGAAAAATCACAAGGGCGAAGCTCAGGATTTTCATCGATTTTTGCAGGGACCCACCTGTTGGGATCAGCATAGCTCTACTTTAATTAAGAATGAATAATTCAAAATTCAGAATTGGGAGATTTTAGTTCAGAATTGCTTCTTGAAGTGATTCCATTAATTTATGCAAAATTTCTTTTGGAATTCTAATCCAAAAATTACGGAATTACTTGAAATTGAATTAAATATGGCTAAAGACTTATCCCTGCCTCCAAGGCAACTTGCATCATGGGCTGTAAAGCTTTTTCTCTTTCGTTTGGTGAGATGAAAGCTCCTGAAGGAATCACATCAGAAATTGTTAGAAGTGTTCCTGCCTTTTTGTTTAAAAATTTCGCGGTTGAAAAAAGAGCGAAGGCTTCCATTTCTACTGCAAGACAATTATTATTTGCTGCCATACTAGGTACTCCAGGTTTTGCACGGTAAAAAACATCGCTGGAATGAATGTTCGCTGATTTTAATTTGATATCAAGACTAGAAGCTGCTTCATTGATCTTTTCCCAACAATTTCCTTGTTGTTGAAAATGAGTGTCCAGAAAGTCGAATGCTTCTGAAGCAAAAGTGGATTCAGAATACGCCTTCTCAACATTTACTAAATCATACACTTCCAAATCCGTTGTATATGCTCCCGCAGTTCCTATTCGAATGATAGATTCTACCTTATAAAAATCGTATAATTCATAGGCATAAATTCCGATAGACGGACAGCCCATGCCGCTAGCGCCGATACTTATTTGTCTATTTTTATACATCCCTGTAAAATAAAAAGCGTTGCGAGTGCTACTCACCAATTTCACTTCCGACAAATATAAATCGGCCATATGCTTGGCTCTTAATGGATCACCGGCAATTAATACCACCGGAGCAATTTCACCTAATTCTGCACTGATATGTAAACTCATAATTTATTTTTAAAGGGATGAAGATAGGAGTTTTTGTTAATTCAGAATTCAGAATTCAGAATTCAGAATTCAGAATTATTTGATTTTTTTCGAAGGAATGATTAATTTAGATCAATATATGATGAATATCTTTCTAAAATTTGAAAATAAAGAAAGTAGAATCAAATCCATGAAAAACAAAAAAAAACTGCAATGGGGGGTCAACATGGATCGGAATCTCCAATAGGATCATTACACTATTACTTTTGACTTTACAAAATCCCCTAAAAGTGGAAGTGTTTAACAAACCAGCACGTTTGAAAATGCGCAACCCTTCTTTGAAAACATTAACATCAAGCCTACACAAATGCCCGTTTGGCGTTATTTTATTTAAAATCCCTTTTCTTTGAAGTAAATGTGATTGTATAGCTTTTATTTGGCAAGATGGAGCCATACAGTTCTTTATATCCGAAACAGCTAGCATTCTAAGTTCTTGCATTCGTTCTCTAAATATAATTTCAACCTCACTTAAAACCTTAATTCTATTTTTCATAAAGATGAAATTTATGCAAATCCTGTGCAAATGACAATAGGTTACCAGTTTGCATACTTTTACCATATTGATTTTCAAGTCTTAATAGACAGCAAGAGTAGCTACGCTGATCCTGTGGCGGGGGGAACTAAATCAAAACTCAGAAAAAGTACCATTGGATTTTGTTCTTTGACAAGCCTTTTTCAAGCGAGCTTGAAAGACTTGAAAAAAAAACAAAAAACCCCGCAAGTGCGGGGTTCTTTTTCTGGGTTTTGATTTGTCGGGGTGGCAGGATTAGCTGCGCTGATCCTGAGGCGGGGGAAACTAAATCAAAACTCAGAAAAAATTACCATTGGATTTTGTTTTTTGACAAGCCTTTTTCAAGCGAGCTTGAAAGACTTGAAAAAAAAACAAAAAACCCCGCAAGTGCGGGGTTCTTTTTCTGGGTTTTGATTTGTCGGGGTGGCAGGAGTAGCTGCGCTG
>Ga0209702_10005244_pt1 | contig 17870 bp, 23 predicted proteins | sample FRY01_FD_187210 | JGI IMG/M metagenome (GOLD analysis project Ga0209702, IMG submission 187210) | Freshwater microbial communities from Lake Fryxell liftoff mats and glacier meltwater in Antarctica - FRY-01 (SPAdes) (version 2) | ecosystem: Environmental > Aquatic > Freshwater > Ice > Glacier...
TACTAATCCTAAATCCATAATATTAATTGATGGCATTTCTGGATCGTAAACAGTTTTTAATTCTTCAATTATTTGTTCTCGCATAAACTTTAACCTTTTGTAATATTTAGGCATAAAAAAAGGGCCGCTTTTTTAGGGCGGCCCTTTTAATCTTGTTACAAAGTAACAAATAGCTTACATCAAATTAGCTACTTGTACACGTCTGTAGTATCTGTTAGTATCTCTAGTTCCAATACCATCAATTGCAGCTCCAGTAGAAGCAAAAGGATTAGCCTGTATGCCGTATCTAGTTTTGAAACCGATTTTTGGTTGGAATGAGTCTTGACCAACTGCTCTCACCATTTGAAGTGGAACATATGGGCAATAGAAAATACCAGCGTCATATTGAGAAACACCTTTGTAACCTACTACAAAATATTGTTTTGCAGTTGAGTTAGCACTGTATGGATCAATATACACTTTGTATCTACCGTTTAGAATACCAGCGAAAGTGTTTCCAGTATCGTCAACGTTCAAGTTGTTTTGTAAAGCTGGAGCGTAATCTAATACACCCGCCATTTGCAATGCACTAGCAACATCAGAAGAAGTGATAAGGATGTTACCTTTTCCTCTTCTTGTTTGTTGTGCAATAGCATTAGCTTCTCTCTCAACTTGGAATAGTAACCCTTTGAATCTTTCAACTGACCAACGACCGTTTGAGTCTGTGTCTAAGTCGAAAATTCCAGCAGTAGTTACGTTACCTGTTTGAGCACCTGGTTTTGCAACCGTGTAAATTGATCTTACAACTTCTCTGTTGATTTCCGAAAGGATTTCAGCAGATAAGATATTTGCAAGTTCAGTTTCAGCGTCTAAACCGTGGATTGCTTTTAAGTCTTGAGCAAGTTCCATAGTGTATTCAGCTTTAAGAGCTCTTGATTTAGCAGTAACAGTCGATTTCTCGATTGAGAATGCCATTTCAGCAAAGCTATTTCCACCTGCGTCACCTAATGCTTCAGCAGAAGCTGTAGACATTGCAACACCTGTTGAATAATCTCCAACTGGCGTGTCGTTTAGGATTGCTGGGTTAGTACCACCGTGAGTAGAATTATTGAAAATACCCGCTTGAGTAGAATCACCAGCTTTGTTTCTAGCTGAAAAGTCTGTGTCTGCTTCGTCAAATAATGCTTCAGTTCCGTTTTGAGAATCGTATTTTGCTCTCATAGCGAAAATTAGACCAGTAGGTCCAGTCATTGGTTGTACGCCTGCGATATCGTAAGCGATTAGGTTTGGCATTGCTCTTCGTACTAATGAGATCATAATTGGATCCCAGTTTTGTACGTAAGAAGCATCTGTGCTGTTCTGCGGTGCAGCTTCAGACATAAATGCTCTATCTTCTCTTATTGCTCTTTCTTGGTTTTCCAAGATTACAGCAGTGACCGCTCTTCTATAACTATCCGTTACTTTTGGGAGTTCTGGATGTTCAAGTACGGGCTGCCATTTTTTAACTAATTGTTCTGATAAGTACATTTTTACTTTATCTCCCTATTTGATTGACAATTTAATGTCTTTTGTTTTACTGATAGCGGCCGTGTATGCTTGCATAGCTGATGTCATATCGACATCTCCTGTTTCGCCTTCACTTACGTTATCAATTTCATTGTTAGATGAAATTTGTTTTGTTGATTCAAAGTAAGACTCTTTAATAGTGCTTACTTTCTTTTTGAAATCATCAGAGTTAGAATAATCAACTTCTTCAGCTAATTTATTAAACTTTTCTTTCTGAGTGTCAGTTAATAAAGAAGACGCTTCATCTATGATGTCTTGTTTTACTAATTTTCCAATTTGAGAATTTAATTTAACATTGCTGTCGATTTGCTCGTTTAATTTCTTGTTAAGCTCTTCGATTTGTTGTGCTTGATCTTCTAATACATCATATTTTTCGTCAGGAACATTTATGTAATGATCTTCAAATAATTTTTTAAGACCAGTTATAAAGTCCTCAGCGATTTCGCCTTTGATTCCTCTTTCTACTGCGATCTCATTTTGTGTCATCCATTCTTCAACAACGTAGTTCAAATATGAATCAACTTTTTCAACAAGTTCTGATTTAGTAGTTTTGGTTTCTTCTTCTAATTTTTCAGCAAAGTCAGCATTTAATTTTTCTTTAGCTTCTGCAATTTTTGCTCTTACAGCTGCTTCGAAAATAGTTGCCGCTTTCGCTTTAAATTCTTCTGAAAGGTTTTCGTCACCAATTAAAGCTTTAACATCATCTGAAAGATCAATGTCTTCCTCTTTAATTTCAACTTCTTCAGCTTTAACGCCAGCAGTTGGAGCAATTGCTTTAGTAACACCAGCGTCTGTATCTGGTTGTCCTGAAGAATCACCGTCTTGTGCTTTTGCATTAACAGCGTCTGAAGCTTTTTTATTTTTCTTAGTAGCGTTTGGATTGCTGTCAGTTGGTTTAACAACTGCTGGACCTAAATCTTCTGCCTCGTTAGACAATGATGTTGGTTCAGATGCTACAGCATTCTTTTTTGGGGCATCAGCCATAGGATTAGCAGTTGCTTCAACTACTTCCTCGTACTTTTGCTCTACTACTTCATTTGCTTTTTCTGTAGCCATTGAGATTACTCCTTTATTATTAATTCGAATTAAAAATATCTCTCGTTTATTAGATATTTATAATAATTAAGTTTTTTACTTAAAGTTTTTTAAGAAAATTCTCGAATATTTTAGCTTTCTTTTCAGCTAATTCGTGTTTTTTCGTTTTAATTAGTTCTAATTTCCAAGCTTGTACGTCTTGTTCCATTAAAACACCATTGTTCCATACCCATTCTTTACCTTCCATAATGCCTTCTACGAAAGCATCCGGAGCGCTAGGGTCTGCAACTATGTCGGCAGCAGTAGCTAAGTAGAAATCTCCACCTACATAATGACCGCCGTTTTTACTTTCTAATGAACCCATTCCACGAGAAGAAACGCCTAATTTAGCGCCTTCATCAATAAGACTTTTTACAATCTTACCGTATGGTGTGTCCATTATTTTTGCTTCACCAATAAAGTTTTTACCTTCAGGATAAAGTTTCTTAATCATATGAGAAACTCTTTCCAAATTTACAGTTGGTCCGTCAGGATGTCCTAACTCTCCAAATGCTCTGCTTTTATTGATAAATTCTGTGTTGTATCTTCTAACTTCTTTTGTTAGAATTTCGTTAGGATATATTCTACCGTTACGATTTTTAATATCAGATTGTAAGAATATACCTTTTATTTTATATTCTTTTTTACCTTGATTTTCTTCTACTATGTAAGTAGCTTCGTTAATTTCTTCTCTAATTAATCTCATATTTCCCTCGTCTTTTATATTTATAAAAACCTTTACCTGAATTCAACTAAAATCGTATAATTATCTCCGTTAGCAAAGCTTTTTGTTGATAATAATATATCACCTGTTGGTACCGTTGCATTATTTGCTATTTCATTACCTGCAGTCCTCAAATCCCAAACACCATTGCCTGATAGTAATACAGCAGTTGCATTGGTAGCTCCTGCCCATATTAACTCTACAGCTGATTTGTTATTTGAAGTGTTTATAGAAAAATAGATTTTAGATATCTTTTTATTACCATCTTCGGTCATAAAAGTTGTTGCTGAAGCGTCAACTTTAGTTACATTGGTTTCGCCAGTACCATCTGAAATGTTTGTAAGTTTAGTAACATACTTAACACCAGATGTGTCTGAAATTGTTTGTGTAGTTACTGTATCTGCCATATTAATTAAATCCTAATTCTTTATGTGTTTCTATTATAACATTGTATGCTATTACGTTTGAATCGCTTGTTAATAAAATATCCCCTGTTGGATCTTTTATTTTACTTTCTCCTGGTTTCAATCCGTAATTGCCTCTACCTCTTATAACAACTTTTTTTTCTTCATCATTTTTAAAAAAGATAGTTACATCTCCTGAACCTAATACTTCATAATATAAATTTGCAATTGAAACTTTAGGTTGACTTGAAGCTCCATCTAAATTAAATGAATCTACTAAAACTTGTTCACTTTCTCCACCAACTCCTTCTGATTTAATAATAGCTTTAAAACTATCCTCGATCACTTTAGTAGCGGAGATCGCCATAATTAACTTCTTGGAGCTACTGCTGATACTTTAGCAGCTGCACAAGAGATTCTTTGTTGTATTTGTTTTTCAAGTACAACTTCATCTCCAGCTGCGTGTAGATAAACAGTACCTACAATTGAGCTATCACTATCATCAACTGTTACCGTAGTTTGTCCTGTTGCGACAACTCTAACAAAGTGAGCGTTATTCACATTATCATAACTTGGATTTGTGATTACAGCTCCTTTAACTATAAATGTATTTGCCATTAATTCACTCCTAATTGTTCGTTTGTTTCTTTATCAATATAATGATAAAGTTTTTCTTTATTAACATTATGAAAGACGGATACTTTATTTACAATATCGTCAAATTTATTTAATACGTCTTTTTGATTTATTTCAATTAATTTTACAACATCATTTACTGCCTCTTTCAATGAAGGCGATAAACTATTAAAAGTTTTAGTATCTAATAAATAATTTTCTTTTATTAAATTACTGATCTTGTGTTTCATTCGGCTCCTGAGGTTCCTGTTGCATTTCTGCTGGTACAGTTTCAGGTGATGGATCCAAAACCACAGGTTTAGAATCGCTGTATGGAGTTGCATTAAATAAATTTGCAGCCATATCCTGTCTTTTAACTTCTAATGCGTCACCTACTTTAGTTCGCAAAGCGTCTTTAAATGCCTCACCAGCTTCTGCGTTTGAACCTGTTGCTAATTTGTCTATAAAAGTTTTTACTTCGTCACTCATTTTTTCTCCTTATTATTTTTTAAAAGAATTGTTAATATCACCATTATCCATATCTGTAGATTGAATTAACCCGTTATCCTTTTCAGTTTTAATTTGTAAATCTATTTCTTCAATTTCTCTAGCACTTTGTTTCAATACTATTCTTCTAATGTAATCATTTGAATAATATTTACCAACATACTGTTGTAAACTATCAGAAATAGCTACTCTTTCTCTCATCATTTCGCTTTCTTTTAATTCTGCAAAATGACCATCTTGTATAAAGTCGTATTGTATATGAGCTTGGATTGTACCCCAATCTTCTTCAGCAATAATACCCTTTAATATAAGTTGAGTTCTTAAAATGTCATTAAATAATTCAGTAAATTTTCTTCTTAATCTACCTACAAATTTAGTGAATTTCAATTCATCTCTACTAATTTCAGCTGCTCTTCCTAAATTGAACCCGGCAGATGATTCTAATCTACTAATAGGAACATTTAAACTTCTATAAAGTTTCTTTTGGAAATATTCTATATCTGAAATTTCTCCTAGATTTTGTCCGCCTGGCAATGTAGTGATTTCTGTTCCTCTACCACCTTCTCTACGAGGCAACCAATAATCTTCTAACATATTCATATAGTTTCGATCATCTCTAATCTCACCAGTAGCTGCGTCATACACAAGCTTGTTACGGTATCTTGCCATAACATCTCTTAAATATTGTTCAGCTTTTACTTTAGGTAAATTACCTACATCTATGTAAAAGATTCTTCTTTCAGGAGCTCTAGCAATTCTGTATATTACAACAGCGTCTTCAATCATTCTTAATTGATTGACAGGTTTAATTGCCTTATGCAAATATGATAATACTAAATTTTTATTCTGATCTATTAATCCAGAATTAGTATAAGCGATAGTGTCCACTGCAATTTTAATACCTTGACCTGCAACACCACCGGCAACTCCTTTTTCATTGTAAACATAATATTCTTTAAAGTCGCTTATTATATCTAATGAAGCTTGAGTTCTTTGTTTTCTAACTTCTCTGATTTTTTTAATTTTTCTTGGATCTAAATATTTTAATTCTAACAATCCATTTCTAGGATTTTCTCTATCAATTACTTTTTGATAGTACATACGACCATCGACATACCATCTTCTAAAGATATCGTGGCCCTTTGTATTAAAATTTAATAATCGAAGTATGTATTTAAACTCATCTTCAATTTTTCTTCTTACTTCTTTTCCAAAAGGCAAGCTATTTAAAACTGGTCTTATAGGATCTTTATCTTCCTCCACAACGATTGCTTCATTTACTATATCATCTATAGCTGTGTCACACTCGGGGTGTAAAGATATTTCTCTATATCTTCTAATAAGATCAGCTTCGTTCTTAGCTGTGCCTTCTAAATCCAAATACTGACCAAAGTGTCCGCCAGTAGCAGCGACGGTTGTTGCACCATCGTCCGCTACGGGAACACTAAAGTTTTGCTTTGGATCGTCTTGTGGTTTTACTCGTGTTATTTGAAAACCAAATAGTTCCGCCATAATTTAATTTCTCCTTACTAATACTTATCCTATCGGTTAAGTAGTAGTATTTGTTTCAAAGTATTGATAAGTAAACATAACGTTAAACTGTTCTATAGCAGTTGTTTCGTCATACGATAACTCAATAGCAGAGATATCTTTTGGAAAAGCACCTCTTAACGTATATGATTTAATTGTATTTCCGTTTCTATCTAAATGGTCAATAAAAGCGTCAACTTGATAATCAGCAGGATTTGTTAATCCTTCGTTATCAGTCATATTATTGATACCATTTTGCCATCTTTCAAAAGCATTTCTTAATTTGAAATTTGAGTCGTTATAAACAGTAATCGACCAATCAGCAAATGTTCTATCACCTGCTATTTTAATTGATCTACCTCTGAATTTAACGTCAACTTCCCCAATCGTCATTGCTGGGATTGAGGTACTTCTGCATAAGAATGCTAGTTCTTCTATTTCGCCACCAACTTGTGCGTAACCAGGAAAAGGCATTACTACCTTAAACTGATTGGCTCTTGCGCCACCGCCACTAAGCTTAGCTTTGAAGTCATTAATGTTTGCCATTTTTTTATTCTCCTATTCTAATCTTAGCCTGCAACTTCTTCAAAAGAAACGCCGGTTCTGGTTGCTATGAATTGTAATGTAATAAAATTGATACTTCTAGCAGGCTTCACAAAGATTTCTGCTATAAATTCATTTCTATCAATTACATCACCTGTATTGTTAGTTTCATCACATACTACTAAAAAGTCTGTGATACCTCTACGACCTTGTACTTCTCTAAGGAAAGGCTCTACAATGTTTCTAAAATTCGCTCTTGTGAATTCATCATTGAACTCAAACAATTGGAATTTAGAAGCAGTTGAAATTGCTTTCTCTAGTACAATAAACAATCTTCTTACGTTGACTCTATCAAAAGCACTTGGAGCGCTTAATCCAGTTTTATCACCGAATAGAATAGTACCTTGTCCTGGGAATGTTACCACAGGATTGATTCTTTGTCTATAAAGATCATCTCTTTGGGTTTTAGTCGGGTTGAATGCCAGTTTAACTGCACCTCTAATATTACCACGGTTGTAACCTGCTGGTGAATACCAAGAGTCAGCAATTAAGTCTGTTCTCGCAGCTAAGCCTGCGATATCTCCATTCAATGGAACATATCTATATACGTCACTATATCTGTCGTACATATATTTGTAACCACTGTCAAACATTACATATGATGATGATGTTATACTGCTGTAAAAATCAACAACATTTAATAGTTGTGTATTTGCAGCTGCAACGTTTACTACATCTGATCTCTCTGGAGATACAAATGCTACAGAGTCTTTTCTGTCTTCTGCAATTGCTATAACGTTTGAAGCGTGAACGGAGTTTCCAGAACCTGCAATGATTAATCCTACATCTACTGTATCTACATCTAGGAATTTTTCATAAGCAGTTTTCTTTTGACCAACTGTAACTGTTGAACCATCTGAACCATTAGTTAAAGATTCTACTGTTGGCACTGTAACAGCTGTGAAAGTTAATCCACTAGCCAGTGATCCCCAATTTGATCCAGAAGAATTATGATCCATCCAGTAAACATATTGTGATCTATTGTACAATACATCAACATAATAGTTTGTGCCGCCTTGAGCATCTTTAGCATCAGAAGCTTTAGAAAGCTTTGAATAAACTTCTAAAACTGTATTTTGTACACCTGATAGTAAACCGTCTTCGTCTATAACTACAACGTGGATTTCATCACCTGATCCGCCTCTTTGTGATGTGTATGATGAAGTTCCCGGAGCACCGTTAACTAAGTCAAAATATTTCCAACTTCTTTTCACATTTACACCGTTTGTTAATGCGTTATGTAATCCGCCTGATCCTGTGTCAGCTCTGACAAAAGTTATATCGTTAGTAGATATACCGGTTATTCTATATTTACGGCCATCATAGTCAGCACCGGCAGCTGTTGTTGTAAACTCAACAATGTCACCGACATTAAAGCCTGTGCCTGATGTTAAGGTAACTGTTGTATCTCCGGTTGCTGTTGAAGCATCACTAAGTGTTGTTTTTTCAACTTCTTGGTATGCTGTTGCACTTGGACAAGTTGCTACTAATAATGAATTACCCCAAACCCCTGCTGTTCTACTAGCAAACGTTCCTACGTTAGCTGAGCCGTCAGCAAAGTTATTGGAATAATCTGTTGTGTTGTTAATTGTTACTGCGCTACCACTTACGGTTGCGTTTCTAACTCCAGTATTTGAAGCTCGTACAACTCTTAAAGCGTTAGAGTATTGTAAAAAGTTTGCAGCTGAAAACCAATCTTCAAAGTTACTTGAATCTGGTTTACCGAAAACTTCTACTAATTCTTGCTCGCTTGAAACCGTTACGATTTCGTCCAGAGGTCCTTTTATGAATTGTCCTGCAAACGCACCAACACTTGTTGATACAGCTGGAATAATTCTTGTAAGGTCTCTTTCTTGTACGAGAACACCTGGTGATACTTGAAATGCCATTAGGTCTCTCCTTTAATTAATTAGCTAATTTTAACATATGTATTAAATCAAACTTCGTATTATTCATACGCCCATACTCAAACTTTTCAATACTACTATTTATAAAATAAGTATCTTATACTATGATTCTCCACGTCTTACTACTACAGGAGACCATCTCTGGCCATATTCATCTATAGTATCTTGTTCTTCCTCTGGTGTTCCATCATCAATAAATCCAAAAGGAGCCATATCCTGATCTATTATCTTTTCCTGTTCTTCATATAATTTTGATCTTACGTCCACATTGGTTAATTCCTTAAAATATCTTTGATTTGATACCCAACCAAAAAGAATTAAACAAGTCATTAAGTCATCATTACATCCTTCTTCAGCTTTAAAAGAATTATGCACCCGAGTAAAGGTAGACATCTCTTCCACTATATTAAAATCATTAACAATAAGTTTATCTGATTCAATAATAGTTTTAATATTAGCACACCCTATTTTTTTCACTTGTTTAGTCATACGAACACCTAATTGACTACCTCTTCCACTGAATCCTGCACCTAATATTTGACCTGCTCTTCCTTTTTGAGTTGTCATCATAACGTGGTCATACTCTAATTCAAAATGTAGACCATCTGATATCTGAGCACCTAAATCATTTACTTCAACAAGTATGTTAGCTCGATTATATGCCTTACAAGCTCTTTCTATATTATGAGGAAATAATAAAGGTCTAACTTCATTACTTCTAAACTTTGCAACAATTCTATATGGCATTTGAGATACATCAAATATAATAAAGGCAGAATAATCTTTCTGTATACCTCTTGCTACATCAACCGTGCATACATAATTTTTACCTTTAACCGGCCGTTCAAAAACATCTAAACCTCCGCTAGACTCTAACGCCGTCATATAAGGTATTGTTTTAATTTTTGCTGGAGAAATTAAGGTATCAACAGAACCTAAAAATTCACAATTATGAGATATAACTCCGTTAGAGATATATAAATTATTTAACTGAACATTTATAGGGTCATATAAAGATATTTTTTCATTTACTAATTCATTATATAAAACTTGTTTATCATCTATAAAATCTCCAATTTTTATATCTTTAGATAATCTTTTATCTTTTCCAAATGTGTGTCTAATTGAAACTTTTATTTCAGTTCCATCATCAAATATAATATGTTGATAAAAGTCTTTTTCTATTTTTTGTATTCCATCAAATGGGGAAAATCCATCAGGAGTTAGAATCTTATAATTATTTTGATTAACTCTTAACATTTGTCCAACTTTGTTTTGTTACAACCTTTTTTAATCCTTCTGGAGTTAAATTATATTTTTGATAATAAGTCTTTGAAAATGCTTGTTCATACGACATTTCTTTACCATTTCTCATAACTTTTCCTACTTCAAAATTAACTTTAGGTTTTTGATTAAAAAGATTTCTAATTTCAGTTACAGTTTGTTCATTTAATTTTGATGAGTGTATTTTTCCTTTTCTTACTTTTCTAAACCTTTCAATAGTTTCTTCAGTAAAACAATTCTTTTTACCCTTATTCCAAGGAGTTGTACCTTTTGTCACGCCACCAATTCCTTTTCTATCAACCAATCCCATACAATAATTTTCTCCACCTTTTGTTTTATTCCAACCATCGTAAAAGGTCTTATATTTTTCAATGTGTTTAATTTCACCAATTGCGGCCAGTTTATCATTATAGTAATGGTCCTTTATAATAAATTTATGTTCGGGTTTATCTCTTTTGTGCCATTTCATTCTAACACGTTTATTAATTGTTAAACCAACATACTTAACTTCATCATCTTGTTGTAAGTGGTAGAGATATATTCTTTTCATATATCTATTTATAAGTCCTAAAAACTCACACTCACATTTTTTTATATAAATCTTCTATTTTTATTTTACCTTTTTCTGTTTCCACTATGGTATCTCCAGCTACACATTCAAACTCACTGGAGAATTGTGACGCACTCGTGTTTCTTATCGTTGCTTCTTTCCAAGCTTCATCTCTGCCAGGAACTTCTGACCAATGTACCTCTATAGGAATATAATCATTTTTTTTATTTACTGCGTCTGTCCATAATTTATAGTACATATTCATTCCGTGAGGGGTAGATACAATAATCATTTTTGTGGTTTTACCAGATGAGATAGTAGGATAAACGGAACTAAAAAATTGTTCGGCAATGGTAGCAGGCACGAAAGCAAACTCGTCAAGGAATATTATGTTATAAGAACCTCCTCGAATTGCACTTGAAGACGTAGCAGCTGCAACAATCTTGGCTCCATTTTCTAATTCAATCGAACCTTTGTTCCAATTCAAAACACCTTGTTGTAAAAATTTTGGTATATTTTCATATGCTAGTTGAAGTCTACCTAAAATATCTCTTGCTGTAGATGATTTGTTTGCCAATATAGCAATGTTAGCATTAGGATTAAATAAAGCATAATGTAGTAAGTAAGAAACAATAGTTGTAGATTTACCAGACTGTCTTGGTAATTTACAAATTGTAAACCTTTCGTTGTGCATTGTACCAACAATTTCTTTTTGAAAATTATACATCTTAAACGGCACAAGTCCATCATCAAGCGAAACAATCCTAACATAGTTTTCAATAAAATATAGAGGATCTTTAGAACATTTATCAAATTCTAAAATTTGTTCTTTTGAAAAATCTAACTTAATGTTTACTTTTTTAAGATTAGGATTTCCAAGGTAAGTTTCGGTATTATTCATTAACTATAATTCCTTCTATGTGTGTATATCCCAATACTAAAGCAGCCTGTATTCTCTGGCTACCTTTATGCACTCCATATTCTTTTTCAATATATGGAATTCCATTTGCTCCTACTCTATCAGTAGGACTAATTTTATGTTTTATAACCTCAATAGGATCATTCATTGTTTCGCCATCTAATAATTCTTTTAAAGGATTCATTGATTTAATATAAGTTAAATCGGTTATTTGAAATACCTGTTTTCTAGGATTTACTGTCTTCGCTTTTAATATTTTTATCATTGTCGCCCCGTAACATCTTTTGTAATTCTGCCGAAGAACCTACAAACAAAGCATTCTTTATATTTTGACTAGTTGAAGATTTACCTGGTAAGTCTTTTAAATCTTTTAATTTCTTTTGCAAGTCTTGTAGTTTATCTACTGTACCGGCAACTTGAGCAATCAGCTGTCCTGCAACCTCATAAGCTCTTGGGTGTTGTCCTTCTTTTGCGATATCTAATATGCCTTCAATTGCTTGTTGGCCTTTTTCAATTAAATCATAATAATTCTCTCTACTATAACTATAATCATTATCAATATCAGCTTTGTTTTTATCTTGCACTCTAGGAACAGGAGGATTATCTATTTTGACTATTGATTGCAACGTAGGTTTTATATCTTCACCTATGCCTAATATTTCATTTACTTTATCTTCTAGTTTATCTTTCATATACCTATTTATATCAATGTAAAAACGGTGCTGGTATCTATAACATATCTATCATTTAACAGTTTCACAGTTTGTAAAAGTTATCATAATATAATTTATTCGTCTGTATCTGTTTCTGGATTGTATGATTTGCTATCTGTGTAGTTAGTAATATTTGTGGTAAATCCAAAATCATCATCTCCATCAGCGGAAGAAGGATTAGGAGTAACAATAATTCTTTCTTCTCTAGTAGATTCTGGTAAATCTGTGTATGAATCAGCTTGTGTTTGTCTAATAATTCCTTGATTAGAAGATGGTCCAAATAAGTAAGTTTTAGCAACAAAATTTAAAGTATAAACTACAGCTCTTCTTGTAGTAAAATCTCCACTATAGCTATCTTCATAACTCACATTATTTAAAATTATAGGCACATCTCTTTTAATACTTAACTCTGGTATTAGATTAACAGTTATTGTATAATCAGGTTGAAAGTATGGTAATATTTGTTCTATAATCTGCAATCCATTTTCAGCAGTTGCTGTAAAAACGGATAGTGTGTAACTTATATTATAGGGCACTGGCGTATAATTAAAATCCATTTTAGTATTTGTGCCAGTTTTAACTTGTTTAAATTTTTGAACTCTTGTTAATTTTCTGGAAGGATCATAAGTTATTCCACTTATTTCAAATCCCATTCTAGGTAATGTTATAGCAAATTCTCTATTCTCTAAATCAGCTTTCTGATCTAGTCTAACCATAAATTTTTCTTTTGGACCATATGCTAAAGGAACTTTAATACTTTGAGTAACAGCACCAGTTGAATCCGTTGTTTTACATTGTATGCTATTAAACAGTGTTCCAAAGGCCACTGTTAATTTTCTCATTCCTTCATTGTAAAAAAATCTATTAAACATTAATTAAAATCTCCTGGATCTCCAAATGGGTTAGCTTCGCTAAAGTCTAGTATATTGTCTGTGGTATCGGCTGTATCAAAACCAGCTTCAGATTCAAAATCATTATTACCAGCATATGATGATTGTGTTTGAAGACTATATGTTTCTAATAATAGATATTGTATTTCATTATCAACATTATTATTTTCTAATACAATTGAGCCAACTTCATTCTCTAATGTAAATTGATAATTTAATTGATTTAATGAATAAGTATCTTCGGCAACATCAAGCTCTGCCACACCTGTATTGATTTCTTCGGAACTGTATTCCCAACGAGTTACTCTTAATTTGTAAACTGGCAAATTGCCTAATTGAAAGAATGGCTCTTGATCTTCAACAAATAAAATTTCAAAAAAACTTTTCATCAAAGGCAGATAGATTATATCACCTTCGTTCGGTCTTCCTTCTTTTATTAATGAAACTTTAGAATCAACTAGGTCGTTAAATCTCCTTTTAGAGATCATAAAGGTTGTATCTTCTCGAATCTCTAAACCGAACTTACTAATTAATTCTTGTTGACCGGCAAATCCTTGTGTTGTTTCAAAATATGCTTCTATTGGAAAAGCACTATCAAATCTACTTGCAACATCTTCGCCTAAAATTATATCCTTATTGACCAAGGTACGAGGCATATAATATATGTCGTGACCAAATTGTCTTAAAGATTCTATAATTAAATCTTCGTGTAATCTTTGTTCAGCTGCATTTCCTATACCGTTTCCACTTTGAAAATATTGATTTGTAGGCATATCACTATCCTATCATAAAGCTTGGAGCTATTTCAAAGTTATCTCTTATTTCTTTTTCAAGTTTGGCAATATCTTCTGTTGCTTCAGAAAAAATCTTTGATCCGTTTAATGTAACTCCACCAATCATTGTTACTCCATCAAATTTTGACAAATTAGCTCCCCATTGTTTTTTAAACAATGCTGTTACATATCTCTTTAGCCATATGTCATTAAAAACGTCTGTGTATACCGTTGGATCTAATTTTCTATAACAATCTATAACTAAATATTCATCCTCTTGTAGATCATTGGCCCAATCCATATCAATATATAATCTATTATCATTTTGTTGAAATCTTATAGGTTTCATACCCACTAAAATTTGATCTAAAAAATCCAAATGCCTCATTGCCATATCGTAGTTAATAATAGAGGTTGAAGTAAAATCATACAAATCATTTAGACGTAATTGATATCTTACATCAAATAAATTCATACTTGCTTTGGATGAAAATGGAAAAATATTTGTGACAGCTATTACTGATTCAGGAACTACTAAAAAGTTATTAGCTTCACTCCAAGTAGTGGTAACAGAATTTTTAGTTATTGTTTCTGTAAAAGGATTTGTTGCTGACAGTCTAATTTTGTCATCAGCTGTTAGTTTATATTTAAGATAGGTACGTCTAATACCATCATAGTGGTACTGAGCATAAAATTGAAGAGCCTCGTCTAGTCTATCCTCTAATTGATCGTTATCAGCGTTGATTTCAATTACAGGTTTTCCTAACGTTCTTAAAGCGTATTCTTTTAAACTATCCCTTGTAGCTGGTGTTGCCATTTAATATCCTTGTGTTTACTCTACTATTTATAAGTAAATAATAGTGTTTATCCGAGAGCAACGGCTTGTGCTATTGCAAAAGACTTTTCTGCTTTTGCGTTTAATTGATCCTGTGCATTGCTAGCTAATGTACTAATATATTGAAATTCCGTACTTGATACTGATCCATTTGCAATTTTAGTTGCGTCAATAGCTGCACTAGATTTAATATCAGCATTAACTATATTAGTAATAGTATTATTATCTGAATCTATTGATTTGTTTGTAAGGATTTGAGTTGTACCTTTAAACAATGTATCAAGTTGGGATAAAGTAATTCTACCTTCTGTTCCGCCATCTGAAGCAATTAATAGGTCGGTTACTGTTAATGTTTGATCTGTTAAATCGGTTGCTGTATCAATATTAATTACAGCTTCAACACTTCCATATTCTAAAGCGGTTCCGCCTGAATTTACTTTTAAAACTTGACCTGCCGTTCCAATGCTCGATACTCCAGTACCTCCGTATAGATAACCAATAAACTCGCCTGTCTGAAATTCAGCCAGTCCTGTTGCATTACCATCACCGTCAAAAACTGTTCTTATTGGTACTTTTGTTGCCATTTTTTATTCTCCTAAACTATATTTATATAAAATTTTTACTAAAAACTAAATAATTCAAATTTTCCTTGTGTTGTTCCATTTGCTTTCGTAAAAGATTGAAAAATTGAACCACCTAAACCTCCTCCAGCAGACATAGTAAATGTTGCAGCTGGTGTTCCTAATCCACTATTTTGTGTATATAATGGTACAGATTTTGTCACAATTCCTGTAACAGCATCCGATTGTGCAATGGTTTGAGTGCCAACTTTTGATCCTGCTGGTAAAGTTGCACCGGTAGCCGAAATATTAATTGCACCTGTACCATCTCCTGATATAGTTGCACCTGCAAGGTCAATAGTATTTCCTGATAAATAAATATCTCTCCATCTTCTATTAGGAGAACCTAAATCATAAGTTATGTTAGTTAATGGTTCTAAATTTGAAACAAATCTTCCGTTAACTGTAATAGTATCTTCGGTAGAATCTCCTGAATTGAGACCTAATTGAATATCACCTTTCAATACAGCGTCGTTTGAAACTTCTAATGTTGAGCCAGATACATAAAGATTTTGAAAGTATCCATTTGACCAAGTTTTGCTAGCAGAACCTAAATTTCTTGTATTATTAACGTCAGGAATTATATCCTCATCTACAGCTGCAAATGATACGGCAACTTCTCCAAAATCATATTTGTTTGATGTTGAATTCCACTTTAAAGCATAACCATTTTGTTTTGTACTATAATCAATATCATCCATTTCATTAATTTTGGTAGAACCACCGCCACCTAGTGAATGTAATTGAAGTGTTGTTAGTTGTTTAAATTTATTAAACTCTTTCTGCAAATTTTCAAGTGTTATATCACCTGTAGTAATTTGTTCTTTAAAAGTATTGGCCGATTTTGTAATTCTATCAATAATGGTATTTCTATCTATTTCATAATGATCAACAGGTTTTAAATGAGTAGAAACAAGTTTATTACTTAAAGCTGATTGTGCATTTCTAATCAAATCATTTTCTTTAAGTGTTAATTCGTTTCTAGTGTTAGATAAAAATTCTGTTAGTTGACCGAAAACATCCTCAACCGTTTTATCAGGAACAGTTTGTTCAACGACAATTGATTCTTGTATATTTTTTTCTGTGGGTTGATACTCTTTTAATGAACTTGCTAAACTTAATAAACTGTCAACCAGATTTACTTCGTTTTCTTGTAAGTTATTATTTTTTAATTCTTCTAATTTTGATAGAGAAAATATTTCTTCTAATACTTCTAATTTTTTGTCTTCTTCTTTTTGTATAGTTTTAACACTTTCAGCTATGTTAAATAAATTTTCAAATACATTATCGGACATTAAATTGTAACTCCCGGATCAACAGTAGCAATACCCTCAAAAACTCTTGTGACTGTACTGTCGGTATAGGTGATTACTATATCATAAACATATCTAGTATGTGGATCTAAATTATCCGTTACTTGGTCTGATAAAGATAAGGTGATTGTGCCAGCTGCAGCCGAAGTAATGACAGCTGTGAAATCGGTTCTAGTATGTGTTGAAGCATAGCCTCTTGCTAATTTGGCTTCAACAGTATAACTTGTTAAATCTTGTACATCTCCACTACTGTCTTTAACAATAAAAGTGTCGTTAAATGAAGAGCCTTGTTTTATCTTAATGTTTTTGATTTGATTAATAATTGTCATAGTTACCTACACCGATATGTGTTATAACTATATTTATACATCAATAATTGTTATCGTATAAATTCGCTTTTAAAAGCTAATGTAATTCTAGGTATATTTGGTTCTAAAGGCGCCATTCCACGGTGTTCCCAAGAAGCTTTAAACATAATTAATCTATAATGTTAATTTCTGGATGTATAACATCAACATCTTCTAATCCATTTTTTTGTATTTTATACTTATTTTAATAGTTGTTTTCTAATGTTTGTAGCAGATATATCTTGGATCTGTTTAGGTAGGACTATTTCCTCTATTTTATAACCCACGCCTCTTCCATAGCATATATTGGTAATATTAGGAACCTTTATAACTTCAAATTTTCCTTCAAATTTAAATAGAGCCTTCTCAATCCTAGCTTTTACATCTTCAAAATCAAAGGGATTACTATCATCTCTAGGTGTATCCCTAACCATAATAATGACCTGACCCGTTTTTTCTAGTGATTTTTCAAAAAGCATTTGGTGACCCTCGTGCCAAGGTTGCCACCTACCTAACATCATAGCTGTTGGTTTATTATAATCTATCACGTATCTCCTTTATAATATAATCATAATAAAAATTTGTTATTTCGTAATCTACTTTATCAGGTTTCTCGAAAATCTTATTGGTGTCTTCAAACCTACCTGACTCAATGGTGTTCATCCAAACGGTTATGTCATAATCTTTTCTATATAGATTATAAGGACAAATAAAATC
>Ga0209702_10005245_pt1 | contig 17868 bp, 19 predicted proteins | sample FRY01_FD_187210 | JGI IMG/M metagenome (GOLD analysis project Ga0209702, IMG submission 187210) | Freshwater microbial communities from Lake Fryxell liftoff mats and glacier meltwater in Antarctica - FRY-01 (SPAdes) (version 2) | ecosystem: Environmental > Aquatic > Freshwater > Ice > Glacier...
TCATATTTATTCAGATTCAAAATATGTAATTGATAGCATATCAAAGCGTTGGGTTTTTAATTGGGTGAAAACTGGATTCAAAGGAAAGAAAAACAAGGATTTATGGCTTCGATACTTAGAAGTGCATCCCAAATTTGATTTAGTTTTACATTGGGTTAAAGGCCATGCCGGACATTTTGAAAATGAAAGATGTGATGTTTTAGCTTGTACAGCTGCTGAAGGGAAAAATCTTAAAATTGACGAAGTATTTGAAAGGGAACGAGAAAACTAAACAATTTTTTAATCAGTTTATTTCTTCATTTTCTTTTTGAGAAAACACCATACATGCTTTCACAAAGGTGTAGATTAATGGGTGAGCTATTTCTCTAATTGAAGATATTTGAGGGCAACATCCACAAGCTAAAAAGAATTTGTGATTTTTCAAACTGATTACTTCTGGCTCTTCAAATTCATTATATGCATCTATATCAATTATTTCATCAATCAATTGATGTATGAGCTGAGGGTATAAGCTGTACCTAGAAGAAGTTAACTCAATGTTGTTATGGTGCTGGTATATTTGTGTAAATTCTTTTGAATGAGGTATTATAGTTAATTTTTCAAATTGTTGACCATCAATTAAATTGTCTGAAATCAACTTTTCTACATTTGGATTCAATTGATTTTTGTTCACTAAAACTTCAATCAGGTTTTTAAAACTTTCTCCAGTTAATAAAACTGGAATATCCAATTTTATGATTGTATCAATAATGCCAGTTAGGAAAAACGAGTTCTTATATGGTCCAGGAGCAATCCATATTCTGTCAAATTGATCAAGTAAATGATTTTTATTTTGTGCTGCTTCGTCTATTTTGATCCAGTAATAACTGATTTCAATATCTAGAAAATCTGCAGAATGATCAAGAGCTAAATTGGTTGCTTGATGAGAATTATAAGTGAAATTGATAGATTATAATTGATAATTAAAAGCTAAAGAAACGAAAACTAAAGGTTCAGGAGGGTAGTTAACATAACTTAACCCTGAACCTTTTTTTATTTTAGTATTTGAAAGTTCGTACTCTTGCTAATTTGTAGCATTTACTAATTGAACTTACCGGGAATACTTCACCACTTATTATTATTCAAACAACCTTAACCTATTTTTTAATAGTTGATTTTCATCTTTTAAAGTATCTATTTTCTCTAGAAGATTCAAAATGGAATCTACTCCTTCAAAGTTGATATTTAATTCATGGTGAAGATTTATTACTTTTAATGTTTTAGGTAGTAAATCTTCATGGATGTAGTCTTCATTTTCGAAAATATTAATTTCTATTAGATCAAAATCTTTCAAGTGCTCGAAAGACGAGATTTCAATGTTATAGTGATTGCTAAGGTTTTTTTATCGAAATGTAATTTGAAATTTCCATCTTATCTTAGTTTTTGAAGTTCGGCAAATAATTCTTTTTCTTTTTCAGTTAAATTTGTTGGAATTTCAATTGAATAAGTAATATATAGATCTCCAAAATGACCATCTTTCTTATAGACAGGAAACCCTTTCCCTTTTAATTTTACTTTCGTTCCATGTTGAGTTTCTGGTTTAACTGTTAATTTTACTTTACCCGTAAATGTATCTGTAAAGATATCTCCTCCTAATAAAGCTTTATAAACGTCAAGCTTAACCTCACTATATAAATTAGAATTATCTAATTTAAAATTAGAGTGGTTTTCAATGTTAAAATGAATGATTAAATCACCCTTTGGTCCATTATTATATCCAGATGCACCTTGCCCTTTAATTTTAATTTTCTGGCCATTGACTACTCCAGCAGGAATTGTAATACGAATATTTTTACCATTAACAGTAAATGTTCGTTGGTGTTTTTCAAACACATCATTTAAAGTCAATGTAATTTCAGCGGTTAAATCCTGACCTTTAAACTGATTAGAACTTCTACCGTTTCCTTGTCCAAACATAGACTCAAAGAAACTAGAATAATCACTAGAACCTTCTTGATTTCTTCCTTGCTCACTGTTATATGATCGTCCTCCTTGTTGTTTTTTAGCTTGTTCAAATTGATCAGTATGCTTCCAATCTTTTCCATATTCATCATATTTTTTACGATTTTCAACATGACTCAAGACTTCATTCGCTTCATTAAGTTCTTTGAACTTTTGTTCTGCCTGCTTGTCGTTTGGATTTAAATCTGGGTGATATTTTCTTGCGAACTTTCGATAAGCCTTTTTTATCTCATCTTTAGTAGCAGCTTTATTTACTCCAAGTACTTTGTAATAATCAATAAAACTCATCTGTAATATAATTTAGACTAAGTTAGGCTAAGAAATTACAAAAGATATTGATAAAGGTCATAACGTATTGAGATAGGTGTCATAAAAAAATAGGTGTCCCAATTTCTCGGACACCTATTTTCTTTATAACCTTATAGTCTTGACTCTTTCAATCTTGAGTCTTCTAGTCTAGAGTCTAAACATCTAATATCTAGTCCCTACAACGTTCCTCTTTTCGCTTGTTCTCTTTCGATAGATTCAAACAAAGCTTTAAAGTTACCCGCTCCAAAACCTTTAGCTCCCATTCTTTGGATAATTTCAAAGAAAAGAGTTGGTCTATCTTCAACTGGCTTCGTGAAAATTTGCAATAAATATCCTTCTTCATCTGCATCTACTAAAATGGATAATCTTTGAAGTTCTTTAATATCTTCTTTCATCACATCCATATGAACACCTAAACGAGCTGGAATTTCATCGTAATATGATTGCGGAGGTGCTGGTAAAAACTCAATCCCTCTCGCTCTTAATTCACCTACCGTTTTAATAACATCATCAGTTGCTAAAGCAATGTGTTGCACCCCTGGCCCTTCATAGAAATCTAAATATTCTTCAATTTGAGAACGTTTGTTTCCTTTAGCTGGCTCATTTATTGGGAATTTAATTCTACCATTACCATTACTCATTACTTTACTCATTAAAGCAGAATATTCAGTATGAATTTGTTTGTCATCAAATGATAAGAAATTAACGAATCCCATTACATCTTCGTACCATTTCACCCAAGTATTCATTTCACCCCAACCAACATTCCCTACCATGTGATCGATGAACTTTAAACCTACAGGAGTTGGATTGTAATCTGATTCCCATTTTCTAAAACCTGGTAAAAAATCACCTTTATAGTTTTTACGCTCAACAAACATGTGAACTGTTTCACCGTAAGTATAAATACCTGCTCTTACAACTTCACCATGCTCATCTGTTTCAACAGTAGGCTCCATGTATGACTTCGCACCTCTTTTGATTGTTTCTTCGTATGATTTACGAGCATCTTCAACCCAAAGTGCAACTACTTTTACACCATCACCATGTTTCTTTACATGCTCACCAATTGGAGAATCGCTTGTTAAGGCAGTCGTTAAAACTAAACGTATTTTATCTTGTTTCAAAACATAAGACACTCTGTCTTTCATTCCTGTCTCTAATCCTGCATAAGCAAAAGACTGAAAACCAAATGCTGTTTTATAGAAATGTGCAGATTGCTTAGCATTTCCTACATAAAACTCAACATAATCTGTACCTAATAAAGGTAAGAAATCTTGTGCTCCTTCAAATATTTTTTCTAATCCGTATTCTACGTTTTTAATTTCCTTAGCCATTTTTTTTTGTTTTTTTTTTGGAGACGGATTTCAATCCGCCTTTACAATTATTATTTATTTTGGAAAAGACCTAACACCTAATCCCTATCACCTAATACATTTTTACAACCAACTAGTAGCGTAACTTTCATCTTGCATGTCAACCGCAGCCTGAGTAAGTTTTAAAGGCTTAAAAGTATCAACCATAACGGCTAATTCAGCCGTTTCTTTTTGACCAATACTTCTTTCCATAGCACCAGGATGTGGTCCGTGAGGAATACCTCCAGGGTGTAAAGAAATATATCCTTTTTCAACATGATTTCTACTCATAAAATCTCCATCAACATAATAAAGAACTTCATCAGAATCTATGTTACTATGATTATACGGAGCTGGAATAGCTTTCGGATGATAATCATACAATCTTGGACAGAATGAACAGATTACAAAGTTATGCGCTTCAAAAGTCTGATGAACAGGAGGTGGTTGATGAACCCTTCCAGTGATTGGTTCAAAATCATGAATACTAAAAGCATATGGGAAATTAAAACCATCCCAACCTACAACATCAAAAGGATGTGAAGCATAAACTACTTCATGCAAAACATTTTCTTTTTTTATTTTGATTAGAAAATCTCCATTTTCATTGTGCGTTTCTAATTCACTTGGTGGTCTAAGATCTCTTTCGCAAAAAGGAGAGTGCTCTAGTAATTGACCAAATCCATTTCTATAATTCCTTGGAGTTAAGACTGGACTAAAAGACTCAACAATAAAGAGTCGATTATCTTCTGTTTCAAAATCAATTTGATAAATCATTCCACGCGGAATAACTAAATAATCTCCATAAGAAAATTCAATATTCCCAACTAATGTTTTTAACTTACCTTTTCCTTTATGAATGAAAATTACCTCATCTGCATCAGCATTTTTATAATAATATTCAGTTAATGATTTTTTTGGAGCAGCAAGCGCAATATTTAAATCGTTATTAAATAAAACAATCGTTCGACTCTCAAGAAAATCATTTTTTGGCTGAAGCTCAAACCCTCTCAGCATTCGAGAAGAAATATTCTTACCCACCGCCGCAACAGGAGCCACATCAATGGGCTCTGAAATACTTTTAATTTGAGTCGGTCTTTGTGTATGATAAAGTAATGATGAAAAACCATGAAACCCTTCAGTTCCAAAAAGTTGTTCATAAAAAAGCCCTCCCGTTTCTTGCTCAAAAACAGTATGTCGTTTATGAGGTATTTTTCCTAATTTATGGTAAAATGGCATGTTTTAATTTAAAAAATTATTTTTATATAAATATGAAGTCTCAATATTAAAAACTAATATTCATCACTCAGGATTTCTTTTAATTAAAAATATTAACTTAAGGAATAATTCTATCCACATAATTTCACTTTAGCTTTTAAACAAATATAAAACAAAATACACAAAACATTTCAATCAAAAAATAACAAATCTGTTTTTTTTTAAAATCTATAGCGAAAGTAATTTCAAAGAATTAAATTTGCATGAAATATAAGCAATTGAATTCATGAAAAAAATATTGATTATTGGAGCAGGCGGACAAATTGGATCTGAGTTAGTTTTAGCATTAAGGATAAAATTCGGAGTGCAAAACGTTATAGCTTCAGACATTAAACAAGAATGTCCTGCAATTATTAATAATGGTCCATATAAACAATTAGATATATTAAATCGTGAAGAAGTTAGATCTTATATTATTTCTAACGAAATCAATGAAGTTTATTTATTAGCAGCTCTCTTATCGGCAACAGCTGAGAAAAATCCTGATTTTGCATGGAAATTAAACATGGAGGGACTTTTCACAATACTTGATTTAGCGAAAGAGGGATATTTATCGAAAATATTTTGGCCAAGTTCAATTGCAGTCTTCGGTCCTACTACACCAAAAGATAACACTCCTCAAACAACCATTATGGAGCCATCTACTGTTTACGGTATTTCTAAACAGTCAGGAGAGCGTTGGTGTCAATATTATGCTACTAAATTCAATGTAGATGTTAGAAGCATACGTTACCCAGGATTAATATCTCACACAAGTCTTCCTGGTGGTGGTACTACCGACTATGCGGTGGATATTTTTTACAAAGCTAAAATTGATAATTCTTACACTTGCTTTTTAGACAAAGATACGGAGCTACCAATGATGTATATGAATGATGCTATAAGAGCGACCATTGAGCTGATGGAAACTCCAAAAGAAAATATAACGATTCGATCAGCCTACAATTTAAGTGGTTGCAGTTTCACTCCAGAAAAATTAGCTGAAGTAATAACAAAAACTTCTCCTGGTTTTAAAATCGATTATAAACCAGACTTCAGGCAATCAATCGCTGATAGTTGGCCGAAATCAATTGATGACCAAGTTGCTTTTAAAGATTGGGGATGGAAATCAAAATTCGATGTTGAGCAAATTGTCTCTGAAATGATGGGGAATGTGAACACCGACATATACGTTAAAAGCTAGTAAACAAGCTTTAGTAGGCTTTTAAAAATAATTAGTCGATTTTTTTTTATTAGAACTTAAAAAAATACGATATTTGTTTGTACATTGTAAGAAGTAAATTGATTTAACAATTAATTATAGATGGGTTTTAAATTATTATTAGGTTTCATTTTTTTAAGTTCATTCTTAATATCTGCATCTCCGTTATCTATTCTTCAGAAAGATAATGGTGGAAATATAACTGATGTTAACGGGAAGAAACAAGGAAGGTGGATATATTACGGAAAAGACAGACCTGATTTAGGTTATCCACTTGAAGGTAAAATTGAAGAAGGATCTTACAAAGACGATCGAAAAGAAGGTGAATGGATTAAATATCACAACGATGGTACTACACCACGTCTTAAAGGATATTACATAAACAATAGACCTCAAGGAGAGTATGTTAAATTTCACCCAAATGGAAAAGTGAAAGAAAAAGGTTCGTTTGAACGTAATAAATATATTGATTCACTTACAAGATTTAACTCAACCGGACAGCTTGAATATCAAGCAGTTTACAACGAAGAAGGAAAAGAAGACGGTAAAGTAAAATACTACTACGATAATGGTCAATTAGAATTTGAATACAGCTCTAACAATGGTAATCCTGTAGGAAAAGCGGTTAGATACTATGAAAACGGTGACGTTAAAGAAGTTTTAGAGTATGGACCTGATGGATCAGTATTAAAAAGAGAAGAAAAAGAAATGGTTAACCCTAGTGTTAAAGTAATAAATCCAAATGCCTCTAGAGAAAAAGCTCCAAAAGCTGCTGCTCCAAGAACAAAAGGTGTTCCTTTTTTACCACAAGGGTACAACAAAGTTTACAATAGCAATGATGAAATTTGGTTAGATGGAATCTTTAAAAATGGAAATCTTTGGGAAGGTAAAGTTTATGAATATGACAAAGACGGAATCTTATTAAAAGTAAAAGTATTTAAGGAAGGTGTTTATCACTCTGACGGACAACTTTAATAAAAAAAGGCTCAAATGAGCCTTTTTTTATTCCCAATAATCAACTTCTTAATCATTCAAAACTAAATTACACATGGAGGTTATATCTTTCGTATTATCTATTATATCAATATTATTACTATCAATCTTATTCCTAAAAACAAATAAAAAGGATAACACAGATTTAATTAATTCCTTAAGACAATTAATCCAATTGGAGTTAAAAGAAAACAGAACTGAACTAGCAACATCTCTTAAGGAAAACCGAACTGAGCTTTCAGAGGGACTAGCACTACTCACTAAAAGTCTTGAAGACAAACTGACACTTATACGAGAAGGTTTAAACAATAATGCAAAAGAAAACAGAGCAGAACTAACAATTTCACTGAAAAACTTTAGTGATGTTTTCACTTTCAACGTCAAGGAGTTTAACGAGCTACAAAAACAAAAATTTGAAGCGATGGCTACCAAACAAGATGAGCTCGTAAAAACTACTGAGCAAAAGCTTGAAAGAATGAGAGAAACAGTAGACGAAAAACTACACAAAACATTAGAAGAACGTCTTGGACAATCCTTTAAACTTGTAAGCGAGCGATTAGAAGCTGTCCAAAAAGGGCTAGGCGAAATGCAATCGCTTGCAAATGGAGTTGGAGATCTGAAAAAAGTATTAAGCAATGTGAAAACAAGAGGAATACTTGGTGAAATCCAGTTAGGAAATATATTAGAGCAAATTATGGCACCCGAACAATACGAAGCCAACGTAAAAACTAAAACAGGATCTAATGACCATGTTGAATTTGCTATTAAACTCCCAGGAAAGGATAATGAAGGAAAAGAAGTTTACTTACCAATTGACGCTAAATTTCCACAAGAAGATTACGTAAGATTACAAACTGCTTATGACGAAGGCGATATCATTGGAATTGAAGTTGCTAATAAAGCACTTGTTCAATCTGTTAAAAAATTCGCAAAAGACATTCGCGACAAATACATTGACCCACCAAACACTACCGATTTTGGAATAATGTTCCTACCTATTGAAGGACTATTTGCAGAAGTTGTACGACAACCCGAAGTAATTGCTTTATTACAAAGAGAATATAAAATAATTGTCACAGGTCCAACTACTCTTGCAGCAATGCTGAACAGTTTACAAATGGGATTTAAAACCTTAGCAATTCAAAAAAGAAGCAGTGAAGTCTGGCAAATACTGGGTGCTGTAAAAACTGAATTTGGTAAATTTGGAGAAGTACTAGAAAAAGCACAAAAGAAAATAAATGAAGCAAATAAAGAACTTGACACGCTTGTAGGAACTAGAACAAGATTGCTTATGTCAAAGCTAAAAAAAGTGGAAGAGCTTCCTATTAATGAAAGTGCTAAATTAACGGAAAACGATTCTGAAGTAGACTTAGAGGCTGAGAATGATTCAACAGTATAATTATATAAAAAACACTTGCTGTGCAAAAAAACATTTTAACTTTTTTCATTTTCATTTTCATTTTTTTCTGTAAAGCTCAACAAACAGCTGATCCAAAAACTGAAAAAGTACACCTTGACACAATTAATAAAACAAAAAACTGCTATACCATTATTTTTCCCTCAGTGAAAAAATGGAGAGGTTGTGTGTTTTTAATTCCCGGATTTGGAGAAACTGCTGAAAATGTATTAAAACAAACAGATTTACCAAATAAATTAGCGTTAAATGGCTTTTTGACAATCATTCCAACCTTTCAGGATGGAGTTTTATCTTTAGGGGTAGATGATTTAAGTCAAAAAAGTTTTGACCTAATTTTAAAAGATGTGGTTTCTAAATTTAAGTTTATTGATCAAGAAATTTATTTAGGAGGATTTTCAATTGGAGGTAGTTGTGCTATTAAATATGCTGAAAACTCAGTACCTAAACCAATTGCAGTATTTGCAATTGACCCACCACTCGATTTTGAGAGATTTTACAATTCAGCTAAAAGAGATGTTAGACTATCTAAAAACAGCTTACCAAATCCAGAAAACATTTACATGATTAATAGACTTGAAAAAGAAACCGGAGGAAGCCCTTCTGACTTTCTAAATCAATACTATAAACTTTCTCCTTATTCATTTTCTGACACAAATCAAACAGCAGTTAAGAAGACCTCTACTATACCTTTGAGGATATATTCTGAACCAGACTTAGACTGGTGGTTAAAAGAACGCGGAGCAGACATTTCCAATATGAATATTTCAGATTGTTCTTCAATGATTAATGAACTTGTTAAGCTTGGTAATAAAAATGCTGAATTAATAATATCACAAAACAAAGGTCTAAGAAAACCAGACAATAGAAAACACCCACATTCTTGGAGTATTGTAGATAGTGATGAATTAATAAATTGGTTAATATCAATGAGAAAAAATACTCAATAACTACTGTTCTGTTTCTTTTCAATTCTTCGTAATTAAAACTTTACAGCTCATAACTTTTATTGAAAACCAAAATTCATTTCAACGTGAATTGTATTTTCGTTGTGTGTAATTAATAATTCAAAACGAAATGAAAAAAATTGGTATCTTCTGCGGTGGTTTTTCTTCTGAATATGATATTTCTATCAAAAGTGCAACAACCATATTAAATAACTTCCCAGATGGTTATGACGTTTTTCTTATTACTGTTACACAGCAAAAATGGACAGCTATCTATAAAGATTCAGAGATAGAAATTGACTTGAATAAAATGAACTTTATTTACGATAATCTAGAGATTACTTTAGACTACGGAATTGTTTACATTCATGGTAATCCTGGAGAAAATGGTAAAATTCAAGCATTCTTAGAGATGAAAGGAATACCATGTATTAATTCTGGCGCACTAGCTTCTGAATTATCATTTGACAAATGGTATTGCAATCAGTTTTTAAAAGGATTTGATATTCCAGTAGCTAAATCCATTTTTATGACAAAAATAGATCAGTTTACAAATGAACATATTATAAAAGAATTGGGCTTACCTATCTTTGTGAAGCCTTCAGATTCAGGATCAAGTTACGGAATTTCAAAAGTTAAAAAAGCAGAAGATTTAACAGATGCAATAGCTATTGCATTCAAAGAAGGACGAACTATTTTATTAGAAGCCTTTTTAGATGGCACAGAAGTAACTTGTGGAGTTTACAGAACAAAATCAGGCGTTCAATCTCTACCTTTAACTGAAATAGCTACTGAAAACGACTTTTTTGATTATGAAGCAAAGTACAATGGAAAAGCTCAAGAAATAACTCCAGCTAGAATATCAGACAACATTCGAATTGCAGTTCAAACGAGAGCTAAGTTCATTTATGAATTATTACAATTACGCTCTATATCAAGAATTGATTTCATGATTGTAAAAGATATCCCTTATGTTATTGAAGTAAATACAACTCCAGGATTTTCGAATGCAAGTATAGCTCCTCAGATGATAGCCTGTGAAGGTAAAACTATAAAAGAATTTTGGACTGAAATATTAGAAGTAGAAATCTAAAAATCATTCATGATGATAAGGCTCTCCTTTTAGAATCGTCATTGCTCTATAAAGCTGCTCAGTGAAAATCATCCGTATCATTTGGTGAGAAAAAGTCATCTTAGATAAAGATAAAAGACTGTCCGATCTATCGTACACTTCTTGAGAAAATCCATAAGCTCCACCAACAACAAATGTAAGAGCTTTTCCACCTTGATTGAATTTGGACTGAATATATTCTGAAAACTTTACAGATGTGAATTCTTTTCCCTTATCATCCAAAAGAACCAATTGATCTACTGCAGATATCTTACTTAAGATTTCTTTTCCTTCGAGCTGTTTTATTTGATCAACTGTCAACTTTTTAGCGTTTTTCAAGTCGGAAATCTCAACACGTTCAAAATTTATATAATGCTTTAGACGACCTAAATACTCGTTTTCACCATCAACTAAAAAACCTTTTCCCGTTTTACCAATACAAATTAACTTGATTTTCAAAACTTAATTTATTTTATTCCAATTTCATACTTTACCGGCATTATACATACTCACTTTGGGCTAAATAATGTCTTTTGGAATCACTTTAGACTTCATGAAAATAGTTAAACCAAATAACACCTGCTCTTATACTAATTTTCTTTTTGGATTTTGTTTTAAAAAAGCCTCCCATTTATCACCTTTAACTTTATTATGCTCTCCTACTCCTTTCGAGAAATAATGACAAACCGCAACACCTAATCCATCCGTAGCATCTAAATACTTAGGCATCTCACTAAAATTTAAAATTGTCTGTAGCATTGAAGCCACCTGCTCTTTAGAAGCATTTCCATTTCCTGTAACAGCTTGTTTAATTCTTCGAGGAGTATATTCTTCGAAAGGAACATTATTACTTAAAGAAGCAGCAATAGCAACGCCCTGAGCCCTCCCTAGCTTAATCATCGACTGAACATTTTTTCCGAAAAAAGGTGCTTCTATAGCCATTTCATCAGGACGATACTCTTTGATAATCGCATCTAATCGTTCAAAAATCTTTTTAAGCTTATCAGGATGAGTTTCTAGCTTACTTAATTGAATCACTCCGAAATTAATTAAAGATAATTTCTTAGCTTTAACATGTATAATTCCATAACCAAGTACATTTGTACCGGGGTCAATTCCAAGAATTATTTTATCTTCAACCATTATTAGCAATTAATTAGTATAAAACTATGAAAAATAAAAGGATTTTATTCATAATATTGAAACTGATACTTGTTCTTAGCGTCATTTATATTCTATTTAAGCAATTATCTAAAGTGTCAAGAGAAGATTGGGCTGATTTATCATTAAACCATCCTATTTACATTTTATATGCATTCCTTTTAATGTTCATAAATTGGGGAGTAGAATGGATGAAATGGAATGAAACACTGAAATTAATTAACCTTTCCAATAACATAAACACTAAAAATTCATTTAGAGCCTTTATGGCAGGTATTTTAACGGGACTAATTACACCTAGCATGTTAGGTAACTTTATCGGTCGAATTTATTATTTCTTAAGAAAAGATCGTCCGAATGTAATTTTAGGTACATTAATTACTAATTACGCGCAATTTTTTGCAAGTATCTTTTTCGGGGTACTCTCTCTTATCATCTTAAAAGAAACTCCCTGGGGATTTAACATTCAAAATATTAATTATTTTTTAATTGCAATCTGCCTTCTACTACTTTCTTTCTTTTTCTTATTTAATCGTATAAAATCGAAACGCTTCACAAGAAAAAAAAGTTATTATCGTTTTATCCGAATTATCGATGAGGCAAAATCATTTCGCCCTAAAGTTCTTGCCTTGAGTCTATTCAGACATTTCATCTTTACACTTCAATTTTGGCTAATCTTTAATGCATTTGAATCAGCATTAAATTTGGACACTTTTTTATGGATTTGGCAAATATTTTTATGGACAACTCTTCTTCCATCCATTTGGTTTGGAAAACTAATCATAAGAGAATCTATGGCATTGCTGGTTTTAGGAAGCATTGGATTTGGTCAAGTAGAAATTTTGACCTCATCAATATTACTTTGGGTAATAAATCTTCTTCTCCCATCTTTTATAAGTCTATTTGTCTGTAAACAAAAACAACTTAAATGAGTTCATTTTTCTTCTTCTCTTATGGATTAATTTCAATTTGTCTAATTATCGGAATTCTAAAACAAAAAAGAAAAGAAATTAATACAAGTAACACAAATAAATTCATTGAAACAACAGACAGTGAAATAGCCATTATCATTCCATTTAGAAATGAGATTGAAAGAATTGAATTATTCATCAGCAGCTTAAACGAACTCGAAAACGCACCTGAAGAAATACTTTTCATAGATGATCATTCAACTGATTTCACATCAACATTTATCAAAAACAACTTAAAATTAAAACATACAATTATTACATTACCTGAAGAATTAAAAGGTAAAAAGGCAGCAATTCGAGAAGGCGTTGCTCGTGTTGAAAAAGCTAAATATATTTTAACACTTGATGCTGATATTCATTTTAACAAAACCTACTTTGAAAACTTGAAAAAATTACCCAAAACAGACCTAACAATTTTACCCGTCAAAATGCAAGGAAAGACAAGTGTTCAAGCTTTAGCAGCAACAGACTACAACTTACTTAGTATTTTTAACTGCTCAATTTCTGGATGGAAAAGACCCATATTAGCTAGTGGCGCCAACTTACTATTTAAAAAAGAAACCTTCTTAAATGTTGACTCTTACATAAATCACCAGCATATTGCATCAGGAGATGATATGTTTTTATTAAAAGACTTTTACACGAACAACAAGTCCATCCAGCTTATAACAAGTGATTTACTAACTGTCATAACCGATTCACCTTCAACTTTAAAAGAAATTTTACACCAACGTTTAAGATGGATAGGCAAAAACAAAAGTGTAAACGATCAGTTAAGCAATAATTTAGCCCTCCTAAACATTAGCTTTTTGATTTATTTTTATTTGGTAGTTGGTTATCATTTTTATTCACACGAATATTTATTAGGAATCGTAACAATAGGTCTAAAATTGTTTATTGATTGTTTAATTATATTTCTTTATGACCCCAAAACAAAATTTACAGATTATATATATTTCACAATCTACAGTTTCATTCAACCTATCTATTACGTTACATTAGCTGTTTTATTACCTTTCAAAAAGGCGCAATGGAAAAACAGAACTATTTAGTAGCTGAAGAGAAGCATCAAGTTAATTATAGTCATCTATTTGCTGTTAATCTTTAAAAAAAGAAAGATGTTTGTATTGATGGTATATGCTTCCCCCTAATTTTCAGACAAGAATTTAAGATGTAAAATGTTAATTTTAAATTTTAATAAAGATGTCAAAAACAAGGAGAAATTTCAGTATTTTATTAAATCCATCTTTTTCATTTGCAACATCTTGCAAAATTTCCGTAATTTGTTCTTGTGTAAAGTTCATATTTGTGTGTTTTTTATGTTATGATTTAAAACTACTAAATATTTACTTTACACACTTTTTCAGGACAGTATCTTAGAAAACTCATCTGGTTTAAAAAACAAAAGCTGCCCGAAAAGGACAGCTTTGAATTTGCTTTATTTTTTACTTAGAATGGTAAATCATCATCAGCACTCTCAGAAGTCATTGCATTTGAAGTAACTTGAGCTACAGGATCTAATGACATTGCAGAAGGACCTCCTTGAGGAATATTTCCTCCATTAGCTCCAACTCTATCAATTCTCCAAGCCTCTAGTGAATTGAAATGTTTTACTTCACCAGATGGACTAGTCCATTCTCTTCCTCTTAAATTGAAAGAAACCTCAACTTGATCATTTACTTGAAAACCATCTAGCAAAGAACATTTATCTTGAGTTGCTTGAAACAAAATATCCTGAGGATACATACTTGAATTTTCTGTTACTACAAACTCTCTTTTTGAGAATTTTTCACTCACTTGAACCGTAGGGGTTACCAACTTCACAATTCCGTTTAATTTAAACATAACTTGATTTTTAATTTATAACTATTAATTATTGAATGCTAAAAGCGTAAGCCAAGCATCTTTTAATTTATTTTCTTTTAATAATAACTTCGCTTTTGCGTGCAATTCTAATTCTAACTTTGCTGGACTCTCTTCTAAAGAAACAAATAAATCACTTAATTCAATAAGTTTAAATTCATTCACTTCTGTTTCATCTGGCAATTCTTCTATACCTGCCAATTGACCTAAGTCATTCCCTGTTAAGATAGAACTACCTTTAATATCTTTAGGTAGAGCATCAAATCCAATACCACAAGTGGTTATCGGTTTAGTTATCTCAAACATTGAATTTTTATCTGACCTACAATACCAATTACCTCCCATTCTAGACACTAGATCAATCTTATGCTGATCAATCATACCGTTTTCATCGAGAACCGCTTCGTTAATGTGAATTTTCACGACTTCACAGATAATCAAATTACCTGCACCTCCTTCATTTCCTAACTCAACAACCTCATTGACTTTGCATTCAAATTGAACAGGAGACTCACCTACTCTCATCGGTTTAACTATATCTGATGGCAAAGCGGTAAATCCAGCTTTTTCAAACTCACTTACTCCAGGCTCATAAGGAGAACTTGCTAAACTCATTTGGTGTACAATATCATAATTAACAATATTGATTACAACTTCAGGATGAACTTTTACATTATTATATGTATCCTTCGTCTCATTCGTTCTTCCACTTCTTGCTGGTGAAAAAATCATAATAGGAGGATTTGCACTAAATACATTAAAAAAACTAAACGGAGCTAAATTAGCGTTCCCATCAGCATCAATAGTAGATGCAAAAGCAATAGGACGTGGTCCGACAGCACCTAACAAATATTGATGCAATTTTTGTATTGGAAGTGATTTTGGATCTAATGATAACATACTAAAATCTATTTATTTAACAAAGATAAGTGATTTTTCAAGCCTATCAAAAAACAAGAAAATGATTTATTCACAATTTTGAAAAAATTATATGAATAAGTACAGAAATAAATTATCTATTTTTTCGTTTTTAATTTTTATATTAAAAAAGAGCTTACTTTTGATATTATGAACAATGCAAAAAAAGTTTCAAGAAACATACATCTCATGAAAACATTTCTTCTGACATTTACGTTAACATTGACTTACTACACCACTTTTGGACAGCGCCACATTAAAGATTCAATTATAGCTACTCCATGGATTGCGGTTCATTATGGACTAAATAATTCCAAAGCAGACTTAGCTCAAAAATTCGGTAATTTAAATCACTTAGGCACACTTGCAGGATATAAAACTAAGAAAAATTGGTTTTATGGCCTAGAAGGCAATTTCATCTATGGCAATCAGGTTCAATTAAACGGAATGTTTAATCATTTACTTGATGCACAAGGGACTGTTACAGATGTAAATGGAGATATCGGAAAAGTAGTAGTTACCGCAAGAGGATTTAACACAAACCTTGTCATCGGGAAAATTATTCCTTTTTTAAGTCCAAATAAAAATTCAGGTATTTTCATCAATGCTGGAATAGGATTTCTAGCTCACAGGTACAGAATCGACACCCAAGACCAGGTTATCCCTCAGCTTGAATTAGAATACAGAAAAGGATACGATCGTTACTCTATCGGTCCAAACTTGAGTCAATTCGTAGGCTATTCTTTCATGTCAAATTATGGACTGGTTAATTTTTACGGAGGATTCTATGCGCAACAAGGCTTCACTAAAAATCAGCGAACTATATTTTTTGACCAACCAGAGATTCCGGTATCAACTAAAACAATGGTCGATATTCAAATCGGCGTTAAGCTAGGATGGTTAATCCCAATTTACAAGCGACAACCTAAAGAATATTACACCGATTGATGCACTTTTTTTATAATATTGGCATTTCTATATACGGCTTTTTCATAAGGATTGCTTCACTTTTTAATTCAAAAGCTAAAAGTTGGGTAAATGGTCGAAAGAATTTTTTTCAGTCTTTACCTAAAGTTGATCACGAAAATATTTACTGGTTTCATTGTGCATCACTTGGAGAATTTGACCAAGCACTTCCTGTTATAAATAAATTTAAAGAATTAGACGCTTCAGTATTCATTTTAGTCACGTTTTTTTCTCCTTCAGGATATGATCACTACAACAAAAGAAAACATCAAGTAGACTATGCATGTTACCTACCTTTAGACAGTCCTTCAAATGCTGAAAAATTCATCAAACACTTTCAACCACAAAAAGTGTTTTTTGTGAAATATGAATTTTGGGCAAACTACATTTTTGAAGCAAAAAAAGCTGGTGCCTTGCTATTTTCTATAAGTGGGATTTTTAGAGAAAAACAACATTTCTTCAAAAAAGGAGCGAAATTTTTCCCTAAAATTCTAAAACAATTTGACTACTTCTTTGTTCAAAACAAATCATCTTTAGACCTACTTGCTAAAATAGGAATAACGAACTGCATTGTAACTGGTGATACTCGATTTGACAGAGTTATAGAGAACAAAGAGCAATTAGTTCCTAATTATATCATCAATGATTTTAAAAACAACAAATTAACCTTTGTCATTGGCAGCTCTTGGCCGGTTGACGAAGCTTTAATTATACCTTTAATTAATGATAAACAATTTGATTTCAAATTTATTATTGCTCCTCACGATGTATCAGAACAGCACATCCAACAGATAATAAAAACCTTAGCTGTTCCATTTATACGACTTTCAAAATTAAAAACGTTAGATATAAATCAGCGAGAATCCAAAGTGCTTTTAATAGATACTATCGGTCAATTAGCAAATGCTTATTACTATGGCGACATGGCCTATATAGGCGGTGGATTCACAGGTAAACTTCACAATATACTTGAACCAGCCGTTTTTGGATTACCAATTATTTTTGGACCTAAATACAGTCGTTTTCCAGAAGCAGCTTTTTTCATGGATGAAGGAGTTGCTTTTTCTATAGAAAACCAAGAAGATTTGATAAGTACAGTTAAGCACATCGACTCTCAATTAACTGACTTTAAAACAAACTTAATCGATTTAATAAATAAACAACAAGGTGCTTCTGATAAAATAGTTAGATTTGTTACTACTCAATTGTGGAATTCCTAGTAAATTTGTGACTAATTTTCTCAAGCCGCGTTTTTATTTAATTTTCTTAATTTCATCTCCATTTCTAAAGGAGAAAGGTATCCTAAACTAGAGTGAATTCTTTCCGTATTATACCATCCTATATAGTCACTAATACATGCGTATAATTGATTAAATGAGC